>Ga0163179_10001427_pt1 | contig 16933 bp, 17 predicted proteins | sample AtlANTMetagenome_FD_109643 | JGI IMG/M metagenome (GOLD analysis project Ga0163179, IMG submission 109643) | Marine eukaryotic phytoplankton communities from the Atlantic Ocean - Atlantic ANT 2 Metagenome | ecosystem: Environmental > Aquatic > Marine > Oceanic | place: North Atlantic Ocean... | reverse complement strand
TTTTAACTGCCTGATTTGATTTTTTAATTATTTCACTACTTAATTCAAAATTTGATTTAGACAAATTATATAAAACAAACATCAATAATTTTTCTTCGCTTAATAACTCATTTGAAAAATCTTGGTTATTATATTCCATAGAAAAATCATGAATTGGAGCTTCATAGCCTTTTTCAATTAATTCAGTCTCAACAGAAATGAAATCACCGTTAACACTAGGATATTCCCCTGAAGTAGAAATAATTTTTTCTGATCCATCTACAGCAAACTTCCAGTCATATTTCCATATATCCTTTGGTGCTTCCTCAGGCACAGTCATGTTATCAATTATATTTGCTTGTATATTATATGGCCTAAAATCAATAATAGGCAAATGTTCAATAACCCTATATACTATAGCACAAGAAATAATCAAAGAAATAATGGAAATTATTATTTGATTTTTGAAATTAATAAGGGGTTTAATTATATCTATTTTATAAAAGATAATTAAGATAAATATTAGAAGAAAAATATCTTTAGTAAAAGACTCCCATGGAGTTAATGGAATTGCATCGCCAAAACAACCACAATCAGTCACTTTATTGTAATATGCTGAATACCAGGTTAAAAAAGTAAACCAAATTATCATTAATAACATAATCCAAATAGTCAGTTTTGGCTTAAATCCAATTAATAGAAACAAACCTAAAATAACCTCTAAGATGACTATAAAAATAGCCAGAGCTAAAGTATATGGCATCAAAAAATCAATATCAAAAACAGTTGGTCCAAAATATTCTTCAAGTTTAAATGAAAAACCAACAGGATCATTTATTTTAACTAATCCGGAAAAAATAAATAATGAGCCTACAAATATTCTTAAAATGTTTACCAATATTTTCATCTTACTTTTCTAAATGTATTAGTGCAAAAACAGCATAATTAATTATATCACTATAGTTAGCATCTATTCCTTCACTTACAAGTGTTTTCCCTGAATTATCCTCTATTTGCTTTATTCTAAGTAACTTTTGAATTATTAAATCAGTTAAAGAACTTACTCTCATGTCTCTCCAAGCTTCTCCATAATCATGGTTCTTGTCAAGCATTAAGTTTTTTGTATTTTCAGCAATTTGATTATATAGCACTAAAGATTCATCAAGATCAATATCAGGTTCTTCTGCAACTCCTTTATCTAACTGAATTAGAGCCATTATTGAATAGTTAATAATACCTATGAATTCATCAGCTTGTCCTTCATCAATTTTTCTAATACTATTCTTTTGTAATCCGCGTATTCTCTGAGCCTTTATAAAAATCTGATCAGTTAATGATGCTAACCTTAAAATTCTCCAAGCACTTCCATAATCCTTCATTTTCTTATGAAAAAGATCCCTACATGAATTAACTATAATATCATATTGTTTTATTGTATTTTGCACTATGAATTCAAAATTTACGTAAATTTCGATTAAATATTTTTAATGTTCAAAGAATAAAGATTAAAATTTTTAGAACTACAATTGATGACCATTAACTGCGCAGGAAAACTAATAGATTTATCGAAACCAAAAATTATGGGAATACTTAATATTACCCCAGATTCATTTTATGATGGGGGAAAGTATAACTCAGATAAAAAAATCTTAAAACATGTTGAAAAAATGATAAGTGATGGGGCCTTTTTTATAGATATTGGAGCTTATAGCTCAAGGCCTAATGGGAAAAATATTGATGAAGATGAAGAATTAAACAGAATCATCCCTGCATTAGAATTAGTAAATAAAACATTCCCTGAAATTATAATATCAATAGATACATTTAGAAGTAAAGTTGCCGAGGCGTGTATAAACTCTGGTGCATCGATAATTAATGATATTTCAGCAGGAGAACTAGATAAAAAAATGTTGTCAATAATTGGAAAATACAAAGTACCATACATAATGATGCATATGAGAGGGAATCCTCAAAATATGATGAACAAAACTAATTATGATGATATAGTTAAAGATATTGTACAATATTTCTCTAAAAAAATAAACCAAGCTAAATCTTATAAAATAAATGATGTTATTGTTGATCCAGGATTTGGCTTCGCAAAAGATATTAATCAAAATTATGATTTACTAAATCATATGGAATTACTAAATCTACTAGAAAAACCTGTTTTAGTAGGTGTTTCAAGAAAATCGATGATTTATAAAGTATTAAATACTCATGCTGAAAATTCCCTAAACGGCACTACTGTCTTAAACACAATTTCATTAATTAAGGGTGCTTCTATTTTGAGAGTACATGATGTAAAAGAAGCAAATGAATGTGTTAAATTAATAAATTCATTAAATCAATCAAACTGTACCAAGCCAGTTAATTAATTGAATTGTTTTTATAATTATACGTATCTTTAACAGCGTATTATGGAGTTTTTTAATGAAATACTTGATTTTGGAATTTTTGATTTTGTTGATATTTTTCTTATCGCAACTTTATTGTATTATGCTTATAAACTTGTCAGAGGCACAGTTGCAATAAATATTTTTATTGGAATTATTTTTATTTATTTAATTAGATGGATCTCTAGTCCAGAACTTTTAGACATGAGTATAGTATATAGGTTTTCTAGAGGATTTTTTAGTGTAGGTATTATTGCATTAATTGTTGTTTTCCAACCTGAAATCAGAAAATTTCTATTAATGATTGGCTCAACTAATTTTGCAAAGAAAGGATCTATATTAGATAGAATAAATTTTCTTAAAGGACAACAGGACATTAACAAGGATAATACTGATATTAAATCTATTATTGCAGCATGCTCTAGTATGAGTATTTCAAAAACTGGCGCATTAATAGTAGTAGAACGAAGCAATAATTTAGACTTTTTAGAAACAAGTGGGGATCAAATGAATATACTTGTTAATCAGCCAATTCTAGAAAGTATTTTCTTTAAAAATAGCCCATTACATGATGGAGCAATTATTATTTCAAATAATATTATAAAAGCTACCAGAGTAGTTTTACCAATCAACAATGAAAAGGCAATCCCAAACAAATATGGACTTCGACATAGAGCAGCAGTTAGTATAACTGAAAAAACTGATTGTTTAGCAATTGTAGTATCTGAAGAATCAGGCGAAATATCCTATATTAAAAATGGTAAATTTGAAAACTTCATAGACACTGAAGATCTAATTAAAATAATTAAAATAGATTTATATTAATCTAATTACTTTTTTTGCTGATTTTTTAATTGAGTCTCATAAAGTTTTTTATAGTAGCCGTTGATACTAAGTAGGTCATTATGATTGCCCTGTTCAACAATTTTTCCTAAATTCATTACTATAATATTATCTGCATTTCTAATTGTACTCAACCTATGGGCAATTATTAAAGAGGTTCTATCATCAGTCATTCTTTCAATTGCTTTTTGAATTAAAATTTCAGAATCAGTATCTATTGATGAAGTAGCTTCATCAAGTATTAATATTTTTGGATCTGTAACATATGCTCTTAAAAATGAAATTAATTGTCTTTGACCTGTGGATAACATTATGCCTCTTTCACGAACATTATAATTATATCCCTCTGGAAGAGACTTTATAAAATCATGTATTCCAATTTCTATTGATGCCTTCTTTACTAGCTCAAATGAAATATTTCTATTATTTAAAGTTATATTATGAAGAATTGTATCTGAAAATAAATGTATGTCCTGAGATACAAATCCAATTTGATCTCTTAATGAAGAAAGTGTAAATTCCTTTATATTAATACCATCAATTAGTATATGTCCAGAATTTATTTCATAAAATCTATTAATCAAGTTAATAATTGTTGATTTTCCAGATCCGGTTGCCCCTACAATCGCAGTAGTAGTACCTGGCTTTAAATTAAAAGAAATATTTTTTAAAACCTCTTCAGATTTATTATAAGAAAAATGAATGTTTTTAAACTGAATTTCACCTTTTAAATTATTAGCTATTCTAGTCCCTGACTCATCAATATTATAATCTGTATCAAGCACTTTAAATACTCTCTCTGCAGCTACCATACCCATTAATAATGTATTGAATTTGTTTGCTATTTGATTTAATGGCCTAAACATCATTGGAATCATCATAATAAACGCTGTTAGCTCTCCAAGAGAAGTTGTTTGATCTAATATATTGTTCATTCCTCCATACCATACAACAAGACCTAGAGTTAAAGATGATAAAATCTCCGCAACAGGAAAAAATATAGAATTATACCAAACTGTTTTTAACCAGGCTTTTTTATGCCTCTCATTTATCTCTTTAAATTTTAAATATTCGATTTCTTCTCTTGCAAATAGCTGTAATACTTTCATCCCTGTAACTCTTTCTTGAACAAAAGAATTCAAGTTTGCAACTTCAGTTCTAACCTCATCAAAAGCCATCTTCATATATTTTTGAAACATTTTAGTTGCTATCAATATTATTGGGAGGGTGAAAAAAACTATTATACTTAATTTCCAATTCATTAATATCATTACAATTCCAACTATAAGCATTTTTAATATATCACTAAGAATCATAAATAATCCTTGACCAAATATATCTGCAATCCTCTCCATATCAGTAACAGTCCTTGTAATCAATATACCAACAGAAGATTTATCATAATACTTCATTTTAAATTTTAAAATATTATTAAATAACTTTACCCTTATATCCTTAACTACAGACTGTCCTAGCCAACTTGCATAATAAATAAATATATAGTTAGATATTACCTCTAATATCAATAATAATCCAATTATTATTATATAAAATAAAAAGCCTTCACTAATCTGAGCTATTAAATTATTATCTATAACTTTTTCAAGAACAACAGGTCTTAATGCACCAAATATTGAAAGTCCTAAAACTGAGAAAATACAAATTGATAAAAACAATTTATAAGGAGATACATAATTTAGCAATCTTTTAAAAAGAATTATGTTATAAACTTGTATTTTTTCTTTCATTATAATTTAATATTGCTTGGATATTCAATTTTAGTTAAAAACAAAGCATTAGCAGGCATTGAAGGCCCTGCATTCGATCGATCTTTAGATTTAAGTATAGTATGTAATTCCTCTAAAGAAATTTTTTCTAAACCTATCTCTATTATAGTGCCTACTATAGCCCTTACCATATTTCTTAAAAATCTATTAGCCTTTATCTTAAATATTATAATATTTTCGTTTTTAACTAATGAGCAACTCATAATATTACACAGATATGTTTTTACATCAGTATTTGATTTAGAAAACGCCTTGAAATTTTCATAATCCTTAATTATTAGTAATGCTTGTTTCATTTTTTCAATATTCAAATCTTGTTGAATTAAATGAGTTGTTTTATAATTAAAGACATCCTTTTTTAAGGAAATATAATACTCATACTCCCTGCTTATTGCACTAAATCTGGCATGAGTCTCATCTTCTACCCTATAAATATCATTAATATAAATTTCCTGATTTAAAAATGAGTTTAAATTATTTTTTAATTCTTCTAATTCAAATTCTTTGTTATGATCAAAATGAGCACACATATTTCTTGCATGAACTCCAGTATCAGTTCTTCCAGCTCCTACTATTTTAATTTCTTTTTTTAATAAGATATTTAAAGCCTTTTCAATAGTTTCCTGTACACTATTTGCATTAGGTTGTATTTGCCACCCATGGAAAGTAGATCCGTTATATGAAATTTCAAGAAAATATCTCAAGGTATTTGCTACATTTGTTTAAATGACAAATATATACTTAATCTTCCTAGATTAAAAAATGAAAAAAATTCTTTTAATTTCTGATACCCACGGATATATTGATGAAAAAATCATCAAATATGCCAATAAAGTAGATGAAATTTGGCATGCTGGTGATATTGGAGATATTTCAGTTACAGATAAATTAAAAAAAATAAAACCATTAAAAGCTGTTTATGGAAATATTGATGATCATAAAATTAGAGCAGAATTTCCATTACATAATAGATTTATTTGTGAAAAAGTTGATGTTTGGATTACTCATATTGGTGGTTACCCAAAAAGATATAATCCGAACATTATAGAAGAGCTAAAATCAAACCCTCCAAATCTTTTTATATGCGGACATTCTCATATACTAAAGGTTATAAATGACAAAAAATTAGATCTTTTACACATTAATCCAGGTGCTATTGGCAAACATGGACTTCACAGAGTTAGGACAATGATTCAATTTGAAATAAGTGGAAAAAAAATTGAAAATCTATCTGTAATAGAATTTAAAAGGTAATTATCTTATCCTATCAATAGATCTTATTAAATCTTCATCTTTTTTTATAGCTCTATTTGCAAGCACTAATAAAAGAATTGAAAATAATGGAACTAAATTCATGAATTTAAAACTAGAAATTACATCAAATACAAAAATCAGGATTCCAATAAAAACAAAGCATATAATGATTGAAAGTCTATTTAACACAAACTGAGCTTGTCTGTTCTTATATTTAAATATATTATAAAATGAAATTAAAGAAATACCTAAAGGAAACAACAAAATAACCTCAAAAGGAATATTTGATTCTGTATCTAAAAAGAACTTAGAAATTTCATTTCCAGAATATAAATGATAGCAATATAGTAAGTTAAGTGTTGAACAGATTAATAAAAAGAGTGATTGAATTCTTTGAATCATAAACTATAATTTTATGCAAATTTAAGTGTTTTAAAAAAAAAGTTGTATTATTGTATCAGAATTATTCAACATCACAGATATAATTCTTTTTTAACTTCGAATTTTTACTCCAATAAATTTTTAAAAATCACTTGTTGATTTACTACTCATTAAATATCAAAATAGATTAAAATAATAATTAATAAAAAAAATTAAAATGTTTGAAATTTCTAAACTAAAAGAAAAAAAACTATCTGAATTACAAGAAATTGCTGAAGAATTAAAAATTTCTAAATTCAAAACTCTAAAAAAACTTGATTTAGTATATAAAATATTAGATCACCAAGCTTCTAATCCTGATACTAATAAGAAGGAGAGTACAGAGAAAAAAACTCCAAGGAAAGAAACTCCAAAGAAAGAAGCTCCAAAGAAAGAAGCTCCAAAGAAAGAGACTAGAAAGAAAGAAACTCCAAAGAGAGAGAATATAAATGAGAATGATTCTAACAAAAAACATTCAGAAAATTATTCTAGACAAAATAAAAACCGAAATAATTCTAGAAACAATAATAAAAATGTTTCTAAAGAACCTAATGGGAATAGAGACAATAGAAATCGTTATAGAGAACCTGATTATGAATTTGATGCAATTATTGAAAGTGAAGGTGTATTAGATATTATGCAAGATGGATATGGTTTTCTAAGATCTTCTGATTACCATTATTTATCGTCTCCTGATGACATATATGTCTCTCAATCGCAAATTAGATTATTTGGTTTAAAAAGGGGAGACAGCGTCTTAGGTAATGTTAGACCTCCAAAAGAAGGAGAAAAATATTTTCCATTAATTCAAGTAAACAAGATTAATGGACTAGATCCAAAAATTGTAAGAGATAGGGTTTCTTTTGAACATCTAACCCCATTGTTTCCTGATGAAAAATTTATTCTAGCTGATAAGAGCAATACAATTTCTACTAGAATAATGGATCTGTTTTCACCAATTGGAAAAGGACAGAGAGGAATGATAGTTTCTCAGCCAAAAACTGGTAAAACAATGCTATTAAAAGATATTGCTAATGCAATTGCAGCTAATCACCCAGAAGTATATCAAATTATATTACTTATTGATGAAAGACCAGAAGAGGTAACTGATATGCAAAGGAATGTAAAAGGTGAAGTAATTGCTTCAACATTTGATAAAGAGGCTAATGAACATGTTAGAATAGCTAATATTGTTCTTGAAAAAGCTAAAAGATTAGTTGAATGTGGATATGATGTTGTAATACTTTTAGATTCTATTACTAGGCTTGCTAGGGCTTATAACACTGTACAGCCAGCATCAGGTAAAATATTAAGTGGTGGTGTGGATGCTAATGCATTACATAAACCTAAGAGATTCTTTGGTGCTGCAAGAAATATTGAAAATGGAGGTTCACTTTCAATAATTGCTACTGCACTAACTGAAACAGGGTCTAAAATGGATGAAGTAATTTTTGAAGAATTTAAAGGAACTGGTAATATGGAACTTCAATTAGATCGAAATATTTCTAATAGAAGAATATTCCCTGCTATAGACCTCACTTCATCAAGTACAAGAAGAGATGATCTGCTATTAGATGAAAAAACTATTCAAAGAATGTGGGTAATGAGAAAATACCTAGCTGATATGAATCCTGTAGAAGCTATGGAATTTATAAATGATCGATTTAAGAAAACTTTAAATAATGAAGAGTTTCTTATTTCAATGAATGGATAATAATATATGGGGAGTATATTATTCACTAGAGTTTTTTTAATTGTTGGTGGAATGCTGCTTATAACTTCTTTAGCAGCTAGAATAAATAAAGCTTTTGAAACTACTACAGAAGCAGTAGTTACTTTTGTTTTACCATTTATTCTGTTATTCCCGCTTCATTTTTATGCAGATGTATATCCTCTAAATCTAATTTTAGCTGCAGCCTTTTCTTTTAACATGGGTTGGATGATAGCTCCTGCAATTATTGCAATAGGGAAACAGTTTAAGTGGAGAAAATATTTAAAGAATAAAGGAATAATTTCTAAAACCATAGTGACAAAAAAAGCAGATTGGATAGATAAGCTTGCCGGAACTAAGGATCAAAAACACTTTGTATATTATTACAAATCCTCTCCAGAAAATACTTTTAAAATAAAATCAAATGAATATAGAAAACTAAAAGATAATTTTAATGCTGAGATTGTATCAAAGGATCCTTATAATCAAGAGTGGCAGAATGTAATTTTTCAAGCAGCTCTAGGGACAACAACAGCTGTTTTTCTAGCTGCAGCAATAAATTATATGTTCAATATTGATTTTGGTTTTTTAGGTATTTTTCTGTTTATAGCTCTCTGCACTTTGGTGGTAATGCGCCTTTTGAATTTATTCATATATAGATCAAATCAGCTAAGAATGCTCTCTGCATATGCTGGAGTTCTTATCTTTAGCTTATATCTTTTATTTGACTTTAATCTTTTAGAAAAAAGAATAGCAGCAGGTGATGAATCTTGGGGTACTTCTATTAGAATTGCAGTAAATTTATACCTTGATATTATAAATTTATTTTTAGATCTATTAAAGATTCTTGCAGAAGCTGGATAATTAATAAATTATTTTAATCCAGTAAGGTGTTTAGTCAAATTAGACTTTAAATTTGAGGCCTTATTATCATGAATAATATTATTCCTAGCCAGCTTATCAATCATAGAAATGATAGACGGGAATTCTTTTTGAGCTTCTTTCTTTTTTGTTAACTCAAAAAACTTTTTCATAGCAGTTCTGGTACTCTTATGTTGGTACTTGTTTCTCACACGCTTTAATTCGTTACTTCTAATTCTTTTTAAAGCAGATTTATGATTTGCCATATTTTAATTCAATTTAATTTAGTAGCCCGTAGGGGAATCGAACCCCTCTTACCAGGATGAAAACCTGGCGTCCTAGCCGATAGACGAACGGGCCCACACAGTCAACTAATTGTTGAGCATGCAAAAATACAACTATTTTTATATGATACAACTTCTTCGATAATTTTTTCAGGAATTATTAATAATCCTTAATTAGCCTAACATATACTCCCTCATTATTATAGTTATTGTTACCGGCTATCCCATCTAAAAATGGGGTAAATGAATATAAACCTCCCATACTTGCTGTACTAAGATCAATATAATACTTATAATTCACTCTAAGAATATCTCCAGTTGAATTATCCTTAGGAGTTGATGTACCAAAACTAGTAGAACCGCCAACATTTTGATAGGTATAATCACCAGAATTGAATCCACTAGCTGAAGTAAAACCCCAGTTTTCATTAGAAAAATAAGTAAGAGCAGGATAAGCCTTAATATCTAATCCTGAAACATTGTTTCCATTTGCATCAGCAAACCATGAAGTTAAACTTTTTAAATAATAGGCATTTATTGTATGATCATTATTATATAGTGAATGTATATATGATATTTCAGAATAATCAGGCAAATGCCAACCATCTGGTGCAAATTTTTTATTTGGCGTTGAGTCGTCGTCATCATGTCTTCCTCTTAATGCATGTAAATTATACAATTTTCCATATCCAAGAGATGCATCTTGTACCCAATAGGTATAACCACCCGTTGTTGCGTTTTTCCATTCGTTAAAATCAGAAATATAAGGAATAGGTGTCCCATCAGAATAAGTTGACCCTTGATAGTTTGAAGTAGTCCAAATCATGCCATTAATGTTAGTAGTGCCATAAGTGTTTCCATCTAAATCTGTAAAGTCTTCTCCAGGAATTCCAGCATTATTAGCAAATGAATTACCAATTGAAGATGAGCTAGATCCTGTTGAATCAATTCCTCCTGTATCTCCACCTGATGAAGTGATAGGAACTAAATTAAACTCTAAAACACTTAAAAATTTAACATAATAATTAGAATTGCCAACAGGTTTTTTAAATACAGTACCTGCTGGAAACCAAAGAGGGAGTATATTATAATTCCAGTTGATTGGCATATCTTCATCATTAACTTTTATATAAGCGTAGGCAGAACTATTAAAAAAATTCCCATACATTCCTTCAATCTTCCAGGCTTTACCATCGGGAATAGTAACTCCTTCAGAAGTTAATTCAACATTTAAAACCTGATTTAGCTCTAAATTTTTTTGAGAATAAGTAACAGTTATCAATAAAAGTGTAGTTATAAATAGTATTTTTTTCATAATTATAAATTAAAATCCATCTGAAGTATATATTAATGTATTATTGTTTGATCCTCCTGAACTTGAACCTGAGCTAACTCCTGCCCCAATGTTTAACCAAGCTGTTCCATCAAAATAATAGAAGCCTGGACTACTATTTGTTTGAAAAACTAATAATCCTGTTGCTGGAGAATCAATTCCATCTCTTTCTTCCAATGTTAATCTAGGAATCAGAATTCCTTTACTATCAGAACTAACAGTAAGAGCAGAGGATTCTTCCACTTCTTGTGTTCCAATCATTACATTACTACCGTCATTATATAAATGATTACTGTCTGAAACCCATTGAGTTCCATCCCAATAAGTTGTATTTCCTTCATCTGTCCCAGCAGAAAGCAAACTTGAAGCAGAGTTTGCAGCATAGTATGCAAATGGAACATAAGTCAATGGAGTATGACTAACCAAGCTATATTGACCAGTATTAAGATCTATATCTACTCGCAAACTCTTATCCGTGCCATCCCAAGCAATTTCATCAAAAGAAAGTGAAGACTCTACCTGATATTCCAGAATTTCATCTGATGGATTTCCTATCACATGATTTACCATGCCAAATTCATCTGAATACAACCCTATTCTCTCAATATATTCCTTTTGACCAAGACTGTTTATAATCATAAATCTTATCCAAACCTTTTTATCTACATAGGGAACATAAATATTGTCTTCAGCTGATGAAAGCTCTGGATCATAAATTACTGATTGATAGGTAAGACCTGAACTAGCCTGAGAAAAAATTTCTGCAGAAAAAAGAATAAATACTATAAGCAATAATGTTTTTTTCATCTTTGAAAAGTTTTAATAAGTTTCTTGTAATATGTTTTAAATTCATTATGTAGTCTAACCAAATAAGGTCCAACTGGAAGACTGGATAAATCAAATATTAATTTTTGTTCTATTACTGATCCAGCTGATCTAAAAACCTCTCTTCCAGAAATATCATAAATATTAATATTGAATATTTCATTAGAATGATCGGTTTCATTAAACTCTTTAGTAAAGGAAAATGTTACATTAGTCACAAAAGGATTTGGGTAAGAAGTAATAGAAAAGTTTGCGCTATCATCTATTAATTCAGACCAATTAGGTTGCTGAAAGCCTTGAATGATTAGCGTTCCAGGATTTGAACCAATAGCAGTTGATTGCTGTCCTACAGTTTGTGTTACAATAATATCATTGTTTATCTCTGTAGAAGCCTGTGAAGATAACATCTCGCGTTTTACTTGAGAAAAAACAACTGATGGAACAAAAATTAGTATTAAAATAAGTTTAATTTTCAATATTAAATGTTAGATTAAAATGAATACTGTATAAGTTAATAAATTAAATTGATAATAAACTTTTCTTGTATTATAAAAAATACAGGATTTAGGATTTAATATGCTTTAGCGAATAAAACACGTTGATTTGATGGGTTTCCGCTATAAACACATTTGCCTGAAGTTGAAGATTCTTCATTAGGAATACATCTAATTGTAGCTTTTGTAATTTCTTTAATTTTATCTTCAGTTTCATTTGTTCCATCCCAATGAGCAGAAATAAAACCTCCCTTGTCTTTTAAAACCTTTTGAAATTCATCGAAAGAATCTACTTCAGTAATATGATCTTCTCTAAATTTTAAAGCCCTATTAAATAAGTTTTCTTGAATATCAGACAATAATTTAGATACATGTTCTACAAGATTATCCATTTTAATATTTTCCTTTGTAAGAAGATCTCTTCTAGAAACTTCTACAGACTTATTTTCTAAATCCTTAGGACCAATTGCTATTCTAATAGGCACCCCTTGTAATTCATGTTGTGCAAATTTTGCACCTGGTCTTAATGTATCTCTGTTATCATATTTTACTGAAATACCTAGTTCTGTTAATTTAGCTTGAATATCTTGGGCAATATTAGAAATTGAATTAAGATCACTATCGCTTTTGTAAATTGGAACTATTACTACTTGAAAAGGTGCTAGCTTAGGTGGTAATACAAGCCCATTATCATCACTGTGTGTCATTATCAATGCTCCCATTAATCTAGAAGATACACCCCATGAAGTAGCCCAAACATAGTTGAGTTTTCCTTCTTTATCTGCAAATTTTACATCAAATGCTTTAGCAAAATTCTGTCCTAAGAAGTGTGAAGTTCCTGCTTGTAATGCTTTTCCATCTTGCATCAATGCTTCAATACAAAAAGTTTCTTCTGCTCCTGCAAATCGTTCATTTTCAGATTTTAGTCCCTGGATTACTGGCATTGACATATATTTTTCAGCAAATTCAGCATATAGTGAATTTATCATTAATGCCTCTTGCATTGCTTCATCTTTAGTCTCATGAGCTGTATGTCCTTCTTGCCATAAAAATTCTGCAGTTCTTAAAAACAATCTTGTTCTCATCTCCCACCTAACTACATTTGCCCATTGATTGATTAAAATAGGTAAATCTCTATAAGACTGTATCCAATTTTTATAAGTATTCCATATAATAGCCTCACTAGTTGGCCTTATAATTAGCTCCTCCTCTAGTTTAGCCTTTGGATCAACCCTTAACTTTTTTGGGTTTTCAGGATCAGTTTCAAGTCTATAGTGCGTAACAATCGCACATTCTTTAGCAAAACCTTCAGCATTCTTCTCTTCTGCCTCAAATAAACTCTTAGGCACAAACAATGGAAAATAGGCATTTTCATGTCCTGTATCTTTAAACATCTTATCCAATTGAGCTTGCATTTTTTCCCAAATAGCATAGCCATATGGTTTAATAACCATGCATCCCCTAACAGAAGAGTTTTCTGCTAAACCTGATTTAACAACTAGATCATTATACCATTTTGAATAATCTTCCTGTTTACTTGTGAGATTTTTTGCCATTTTTTGTAAATTGGCACAACTATTGCAGTTGTGTAATAGATAACATTATGTTGATTTACAAATCTAACTATTTTTGTTTTGTTCAACAATTAAATTATAGAGATATGCAATTATTCAATTTTCTTCAAGTAAAAAGATCAATTTTATTGATCATGTTTTCAATTTTCTTATTTTCTTGTGGTGCATACCAGTATTCTGGAAATATAAATGATGGAATCTATGGTGAGAATAAAGATACAGCATATCAACCAGACGCTGTAGAAGATGCAGTTTATGATAAAAAAATTAAAAACTCATATTATCAATCAGTATTTACTGAAAAAGCAATGGAATATGAAGAGGCAAAACCTCTAAATGATTCTATATTTACTGATATAGAAAATTATCAAAATGTAGTTAAAAATGATAGCACTAAGAATAATTATACTCCTTGGGGAGAAGATGTTGATCATTTAACAATTAATATTTATGGAGGTCCTTCACATTCTAGTATTCGTTGGTCTAGGTTTTGGAATTATCCAATATGGCTTAATAATTATGGGTATGGGTATGGAAGTGTATGGAATACATGGGGTTATGGATATAATAATTTTTGGTTAAGACCTCATATTTATCCTTATGGAGGATACTATGACATGTATAGTCCTTTCTGGGGTTATGGATGGGGTTATGGATATCATCATCCTTATTACTATAGGCCATATCACTATAATAATTATTATTGGGGTGTTCAAAATCCATGGAATAATACTTCTATAGCATATATTAGTGGTGGTAGAAGTTCTAGAAATGCTATATCATCTAGAGTTAGTTCTTCAAATAGATCTGGTTATTCAAATAATAAAAGAATAGGTGATAGATTTAATAATCCTAGCTCATCTACATTAAGAGATAGAATTTCAAGAGTAGACAGAATTAATAGTGCTGCAAGAGTAAAACCTTCTTATTATTCAAAGCCTGTATCTAATTACGGTTCTGGAAATAGGCCTTCTGCTGCAAATACAAAGCCTGCTTCATCAAATACAAAACCTTCTTCTAATTATAATTACAAACCTAGTGGTTATGACAATAAGCCTAGTAGTAATTACAATAGTGGAAGTAGTGGTAGTTATAAACCTAGCAGTAGCAGTGGCAGTTATTCTAGTCCAAGCTTTAAACCTTCTAGTAGTTCAAGACCTTCTTCTGGTGGAAGTAGAGGTGGTGGAGGTAGATCATCTGGAGGTAGATCTGGAGGTTACTAATTATATTTTTCATTTAAAATTTATAAATCATGAATAGAATAATTCTAATAATATTTTTCTACATATCAACTGCTAGTTTAATGTCACAAAATATTTCAGACGCATTAAATTACACAAATAATAATATTGACGGATCTGCAAGATTTTCTTCAATGTCAGGTGCTTTTGGTGCTCTAGGTGGAGAAATTTCTTCAATAAGTGCAAATCCTGCAGGTTCAGCTATTTTTAATGATAGTTATTTCTCGTTATCATTTGCAAATAATAAAAAAACAAATGATGTAAGTCTTTTAAACTCTTTCAATACTCAAGATAAATCAAACCTAACAATGAATCAAATAGGTGGTGTTTTTGTATTTAATAATATTGGTGCAGCTAAAAAATGGAAGAAAATTGTTGTAGGATTGTCATATGACCAAACCAATAATAACTTTAATGAATATTTTGTTAGAAATTTTACAAACTCCAATTCTATTGATAGTTATTTCTTAGCTAATGCTCAAGGACTAAGGTTAGATCAAATTTCTGCTTTTGAAAATGAATCAATAACTGATGCTTATGTTGATATTGGAAATACATTTGGTTATCCTCATCAACAAGCATTTCTAGGTTATGAGTCTTATATCATTGAACCTGATGATATAAATAACCCTGCTAATAGTAGTTATTATTCCAATGTTTACCCTGGATCATTTAATCAAACATATTATTCAATTTCAAGGGGGTATAATGGAAAACTTACTGGAAATGTTGGAGCTCAATATTCTGAAAAGATATATTTAGGTCTTAATCTAAATGGACATTTTGTAGATTATGATAACTATAATATTTTAGAAGAATCAAATGATAATGGTCAGCAAGGAAGTCTACATGTAACTGATATAAACTTTGAAAATAGGCTTTCAGGATTTGGTTCTGGATTCTCATTCCAAATAGGAACTATTGCTAAATTAACTGATTGGTTAAGAATTGGCCTTACTTATGACTCTCCTGTCTGGTATTCAATTAAAGAAGAAACAAGACAATATTTAGCTACTAGATTTATTGATCAAGCTGAACAAGAAAATAGTATAGTTTTAGATCCTAATGCTATTAATGTATTTGAGGAATTTACAATTCAAACACCTTCCAAACTAACCGCAAGTTTTGCTGTAGTAATAAAAAATTTAGGGCTTATAAGTTTTGATTACTCTAGAAAAGATTTTAGTGATATGGAATTTAAAACAAAAAATAGTTATGACTCTCATTTTTCAAACTTAAATTCTGAAATATCTAACAACCTAACTGTTGCTAACTCATATAAAATTGGTGGTGAGGTAATATCAAACAACATGAGCTATAGAGCTGGGTACAGAATTGATGGAAGCCCATATTCAAACCAAAATCAATATAGTGACAGAAAAGGATTCACATTGGGTATAGGATACAAATTTAGATCTAGCACTATTGATTTATCTTTTGAAAAGTATAATAAACAGTATAAAAACCAACTGTATGATGCAGGCTTGACTAATCAAGCATCTATAGATAATAACAATTCAATTATCAAATTATCTATTACAAGTATTATGTAATAATTTATTATAATTTTATTGTCTAATATGAAAAAAATACTGCTTGTTTTTTTAGGAATAATCATAATCTTTAGTTGTAATAATAATTCAGAAGATAATACTCCAAACATGTGTATTGATGAAACACTAATCGATTTAGAATTTGTTTGTACTGAAGAATATCAGCCTGTGTGTGGATGTGATGGAATTACTTATGGCAATAGTTGTGAGGCTTTTAATTGGCATGGAGTTATTGCATATACTGATGGATCTTGTGATTAGTTTATTATCTTTTTAAGCTAAAGTGTCCTCTAAAAGTTTTAAGCGTTGTTTGATCTTCAATCCAATCTACATCTAGTCTAATTGTAAACCAGTAATCCGTTGCAGGCAATGGCTCTC
>Ga0163179_10001426_pt1 | contig 16950 bp, 18 predicted proteins | sample AtlANTMetagenome_FD_109643 | JGI IMG/M metagenome (GOLD analysis project Ga0163179, IMG submission 109643) | Marine eukaryotic phytoplankton communities from the Atlantic Ocean - Atlantic ANT 2 Metagenome | ecosystem: Environmental > Aquatic > Marine > Oceanic | place: North Atlantic Ocean... | reverse complement strand
TCGCAGGGACAAGTGCTCCGCCGCATGTCGGTGGAAGACTCCAGTGAATGGGCGCATATTCAAGACCAAATTCGAAATGAGTTCGAGTCTTGCCTGAAACATGTCGACCAAATGGGTCTGAACATGGAGCTGGTTGACCTGGAGCATATCTTTGGCGGCGAGCGAATTGTTGTTTATTACCTGTCAGAAGAACGGGTCGACTTTCGGGAATTAGTCCGCCGGCTTGCTGCGGAATTCCAGACACGGATTGAAATGCGACAGATCGGTGTCCGCGATGAAGCGAAACTGCTCGCGGACTACGGTGATTGTGGTAAGCCCGTCTGCTGCAATACGCACCTTTCGGCGATGCCACCGGTGTCTATGAAAATGGCCAAACTGCAAAAGGCGACTCTTGATCCCACCAAGATCTCTGGGCGATGTGGACGATTGAAGTGCTGTTTACGGTACGAGTACGACACGTATACCGATATTCAAGAATCCCTGCCTCCGGTTGGTTCAGATGTTATCACGAATAATGGCCGAGCTCGTGTGATCAATCAGGCGATTCTGGCCGAGCAACTCTTGGTGGAAATGGAAGATCACCGTCGAGTGTTGATCAATGCCGATGAAGTCTTGACCGTGTTGAAAAAAGGGTCTGGAAAGACACGTTCCGGACGGCAGGGAGGTAGCCCGTCCCAGAAAGACTCGAAAAAGGGCTCCAAGAAGGAATCAAAAATGGAGTCCAAGAAGAGCTCTAAGCAGGAATCTAAGAAGGAGCCTAAGAAAGAATCTAAAAAGGAATCTTCCTAGCATCGCCGATTGCAAGTAAAACGGATTGCTCGATAAACGGTCGCTCGCAACTTTCTCAAGAGAAATCGAACTATGTCACATCCCTTGCAACTGGTGTTGGACGGCGACCCACGGTATCCCGTTGAAGCCTACGAGTTTGTCAGAGATGCATTAACCTACGCCCAGGATATCATGAAGTTGGGGGCCCCTGAGACTTCGGAAGAGTCGGAAGAAGAAGTCGCTGAAGTCGCTGAAGTCGCTGAACTGGAAGCTGAATTCGAAGATGAGCTGGAAGATGAGCTGGAAGATGAGCTGGAAGATGAGCTGGAATCGCCAGAGTCTCCGCCCGTCGAACGACATCTCACGGGTCAGCAATTGTGTGAGGCGTGTCGACGTTTTGCCATTGAACAATATGGCATGATGGCTCGTGTCGTGTTGGGTAATTGGAATATCAATAGTACCAGTGACGTGGGCGAGATCGTTTACAACCTGATTCGGGTCGACTTGATGCGCAAGTCAGCGTCTGATCGTCGTGAAGACTTTGATGACGTCTTCGACTTCAAACAGGCTTTTGATGACGATTTTGATTTCGCCGCCGGATCGTCTGCTTCCTGAATTGGCGTTCGGCCTGACAGCCTTTCTGCAAAGATGCATCTCTGCAAAGCTACATCCCAGCTATGAAAGCAAATCAGCCGACTCATCATAAGAAACGCAAAGAGGCTTCGAATCAGCCAGATTGGAAACTTTGGAGACCTCAGCGGCACCGCGCACTGTTGGGGGTTGCCGCCGTCCTAGTGATACTTTGGATCATCAGTTTGATGACCCTGATTCTCTTTCAGTTTTCAGCGGGTTCGCGAGGAAGCTAGGCTTTGGCTGCGTCGATTGCCTCTTGCAGTTTTGCCTTCGGCTGGACGCCAACAAATCGTTCCGAGACGTTTCCATCCTTAAAGACGAGCAGCGTCGGAATGTTCATGACACCGAATTTTTGGGCCATTTCGGGGTTGTCATCGATGTTGACCTTGAGAACCTTGGCGGAGCCGCTGTTTTCATTGGCGAGCTCTTCGATCATCGGTGTGATCTGCCGACAAGGGCCGCACCACGGAGCCCAGAAATCGACTAATACCGGATCACTCGATTGCAGTACTTCTTGTTCGAAATCGGCGTCGCTAAGTTCAGCAACCATGTCTATTCATCTCCGCAGGTAGGATTCGCCATCCGGTCGGTCGGGTTTTCTCCCTGGACCGGAAAGCGGTCTTGAGAAACGGTGTTCGGAAAATTATAGGGGGCCCTGATCTGCCGTCAACAGATCAGCCCGACGGTCACCTCCTTCAGGAATCTCAATCCATGACCCCAGAATCCTTTCCTGCACTTGTCCTTTCCTCGAAAAACGAGAGTCTTCCGGCCCTGCAATCGCTTTGTCTTGATCAGTTGCCCAACGGTGAGGTTTTGATCCGAGTGAATTGGTCTTCGTTGAACTACAAAGATGCGCTGGCGGCAACCGGTCATCCTGGAGTCGTTCGCAACTTCCCCCACGTCCCGGGGCTCGACGCAGCCGGTGTTGTTGTGACTAGCGAAGTCGACGAATTTCAGGTCGGGCAGGAAGTGCTCGTGACTGGATATGAATTAGGCTCTTTGACCTGGGGAGGCTGGAGCCATTTCATTCGAGTACCCGCCGCCTGGGTCATTCCTTTACCACCGGCTTTAACTCAGCGCGCGGCGATGGAGATTGGAACCGCCGGCTTTACGGCGGCGATGTGTCTGCAGCAATTGGAACGAAATGGTTTGAAACCGGATGCCGGGCCGGTTGTGGTCACGGGGGCAACGGGTGGCGTCGGTTGCCAGGCCGTTCAACTGTTGTCACTGCAAGGGTATCACGTCGTCGCCAGTACAGGAAAAGCCGGCGCTGTCGAATGGCTCAAGGCCCTGGGGGCTCGCGAAGTCGTTGGTCGAGACATGTTCGAGGCGCCTGTCGATCGTCCCTTGGGGTCGGCACGTTGGGCGGGCGCGATCGATACTGTAGGGGGAAGCACGTTAGTCAATCTCCTGCGCGAAACCCAACCCTTTGGGTGCGTGGCAGCCTGCGGCGTGGTTGGCGGTGCCGACCTCGATCTCACTGTCCACCCGTTCATTCTTCGAGGTGTTCTGCTTTCGGGTGTCAGTGCCTCCCTGTGTCCACGCCCACGGCGGGATCAAATCTGGGGATTATTGGCCGACTCGCGGCGCCCGACGAAACTCGATGACGTGACGCAAACGGTATCGATGTCAGGACTGATTGTCGAAATTAGTCGGATGCTCGCTGGCCAAATCCGCGGTCGAATCGTGGTAGACCAGCGCTGATACCGTTTCTGCCGTGATTCTCTGACTACGCTTGTGAGGCTGAAAACACTACAATCCAACGGTCGTTGCTCAACTTTCCGGTTCGGAGTCGAAGCCTTGCGTCTCATCCTATTCTTTGTGTTCATGCCTCTCATTGAGCTCTTCCTTTTGTTGAAGCTCGCTGAACTTATCTCCGGGTGGAACACATTTGCACTGGTTGTTTTCACGGGGGTGATTGGTGCCTCACTCGCGAGGCATCAGGGTTTTGGTGTCATCCAACGCTTGCAGGCCGAGACGCGACAAGGTCGTTTGCCCACCACAACGCTTGTTGATGCGCTGATGATTTTTATCGCCGGTGCCTTGTTGATCACCCCCGGTATCCTCACCGACATCTTTGGGTTTTCGTTATTAATTCCGGTTTGCCGATCCGTTTATCGACGCTGGATCACGGCTTGGCTGAAAAAGCGGGTGCGTGTGGAAGGTGTCCGCATGGATGGTTTCACCCAAGGGTCCGCAGGAAACAGCTACAGTCGTGACGAGGTGATCGATTCCTATGTGATCGAGTCCTCGACGCCGAAACAGGATCCTTGAGCCACGTAGGCCGATCATGCACGTAGGCCGATCACGCACGTGGTCCGATCGCGTTTGTGTGGTTTACTTTTTTCAGGAAAATCTGACTGAAATCACACTCAAAGCAACGACTGCTTTGCCTGAGCAACAACCTCGCTGAGACAGCCTGGCTCGAAGGGACTTGTGAGTCCCGCGGATTTGGCGAGTTGTTGGAAGGCGGCGGCGCCACCACGCTGACAGAGAGCGACGAAATCGGACATTGCCGCCTCTCGGTCTTGGTTGGCTCGTACCCAGAACTGCAATGCACACGCTTGGGCCAGCGTGTAGTCGATGTAGTAGAAGGGGCTGAGATAGATGTGTCGTTGAAGTTGCCAGCGGCCACCCGCGGACACGTGTTCGATATCGCCGTAATTCCTCCATGGCAAATAGCGGGCTTCCATTTCCTGCCAGAACTGAAAGCGTTCTTCCGGTGTCGCATCGGGTTCTGCATAGACTCGATGTTGAAAATGATCGACGGCGACTCCGTAGGGTAAAAACAGGAGCGACTGAGTCAGGTGAATGGTGCGAAAACGTTCTGCGTCGCCACCGAAAAATCTTTCCATGTAGGGATAGGTCAAGAACTCTAGACCCATCGAGTGGATTTCGCAGGATTCATAGGTCGGCCAGAGATAGTCGAGTAACGGCTGTTCTCGACTCATGTAAGCCTGGAAGGCGTGCCCAATTTCATGGGTAAAGACTTCAACGTCGCCTTTGGTCCCGTTGAAGTTCGCGAAAATGTAGGGCAGTCCGTAATTGTCGAACGATGTGCAGAATCCACCGTTCGCCTTACCCACGCGAATCTGAAGGTCCATCAAGTCGCTCGTCCGCATCAAAGCGAAGAAGTCATCCAGACCGTATCCCATATCGTCGAACATCTGTTGAGCCATGACCAACAGCTTGTCGTAGTCCTGCTCGGGACGTGGGTTGCCCTCCTGATCGTAGAGAGGCTCGTCCCAGTGACGCAATTCCTCGGCTGACAAACCTAGACGCTCGGCTTGGTTTTCGAGCAGCTGTTGAGCCAACGGGACCACTTCGTTTTGAACGGCATCCCGATATCGTTCAACGTCTTCGCGTCCGTAATCGACACGACTCATCCGGCGATAACCAAGTTCAATGTAGTTGTCGAAGCCGAGTTTCTTGGCCATGCCGTGACGTAGCTTGACCAGTTGGTCGAAGATGTCGTCCAGTTCCTCCCGGTGCTCCGAAAACCATTGCCAACGAACCGCATCCGCGTCGTGTCGAGTCGGTCGATCCAGATCTTCGAGGAACTTGGTGATTTCTGACAGGTTGTAGTTGGATCCTCGGAATGAAATCTTGGCGTTGGCAAGTCGTTCGTTGTAGGACGCTTCCAGTTCTGACTCGCGTATCAGGTCGCCGGCGATGGCGGGGTCGTAGGTCAGAATGTCAACTTCCCACAAGGCCAGGATATGGGCTCCATACGCCTGTTCGACTTGCTGGCGATGTTCTTCTTCCAGGAGTTGTCGCTTCATGACGACTTCTAACTCCGTCAACTTCGGTCGTAATTCATCGCAGTGTTTGCGAGCCGCCTGATATTGCTCGTTCTTGGTATCCTGATTGAATCGCAATTCAACCAAAGCCTGCCAGGTGCTGAGCGAACGTCTCAGCTGATCCCACTCGCGGATACATTCGATCGTGTCAGCTGGCTGTTGGGAAAGTCGAGTTCGCCAAGTGTCGTAGCGATTCTGGATCGCGTCCATGTCGGGAGCGGGAGCCTGGATTTCAGAAAAATGTACTGTTGTCATGGGGTTTTCCTTACAGTGCGCCCCGCCCTCGGGAAGAACACGGTCTTGTCTTTGCCAGGACGGGAAAACGCGCTAGAATACGCTGCACGTCTACCGGCTTCTCTCCATTTTTGGGTTTCAGGTGTAACATGAAAAGACCAGATGGCCAAACGGTCTTCTTGGGTTCGGTGACTCTGATCGGCGGCCTCGTCGTGATCGGTCTCCTTGTTTATACACCTGGAAATGACGGTGAAGCAGGAGCGGCTCGGCGTCGTTCGAATTTGGAACTCGCAGATATTCCCTTCGACGGCCAGAGTGCCTATGAAATGCTGAACAGGATTTGCAAACTCGGCTCGCGAGTGAGCGGATCCCCCGGCATGTTGCAACAGCAGGAGATTCTGCGAGATCATTTTCAAGAACTCGGCGGACAAGTTGAGTTTCAGCGATTTCAGGTGCGACATCCGATTAACGGTACCGCCGTGCCGATGGCCAATCTGATTGTGCGATGGCATCCGGATCGCAAAGAGAGAATCTTGATCTGTGCCCATTACGATACTCGGCCGTTTCCCGATCGGGATCCAGATCCTCGAAAACGAAGTGCTCTGTTTATCGGTGCGAATGACGGAGCCAGCGGGGTTGCGGTTTTGGCCGAGTTGGCGAAGTGGATGCCGGCATTCGATTCTAAGTTAGGAGTTGATTTTGTCCTCTTCGATGGCGAGGAACTGGTTTATGACGACAACCGAGATCCTTATTTTTTAGGATCGCGCTATTTTTCCCAGGATTATGTCAGTCGTCCTCGAGATTATCGCTACCGAGTCGGAGTCTTATTGGACATGGTCGGCGATGGTGATCTTCAGATCTATCAGGAAAAGAACAGCATGCGTTGGCTCGACTCTCGCCCCTTTGTGACGGAGATCTGGGAAACTGCAGATAGCTTGGGGGTCAAGGAGTTTATTCCGCGTCGAAAACATGAGATTCGTGATGACCACTTGATGCTTCATGAAGTCGCGAAGATTCCCGCGTTGAACATCATTGATTTTGACTACCGTCGTCGAGGAAGTAACCAATCATTTTGGCACACGACGCAAGATACCCCCGACAAGTGCTCGGCGCTCTCGCTGGCGAAGGTGGGTTGGGTGGTTTCTGAATGGTTGAAGAAGCAAAGGTAAACAGATGACCTCCGTCGTACTGACCGCTTCGGGACTGGTATTGCTCTCGCTATTCTTGATTTACTCCGATTTCAAGAAATGGCGTGCGCTGTGTCGAGCGGATGTGGATCCGACCCGAATTTCTTTTGGACGGAGACAGATGCGTCGTCGGATTTTCTCCAGCTCCTTGATCGGCATTGTCGGTATTGCGCTCCTCGGCAGTCCGTGGATGCTGGAACCGCGACAAAACCAATTCTGGTGGTATTGGGCCGGCATGTTGATGATGGTGATGCTGCTTGGTGTCATGGCCTGCCTCGATGTTTTGGATTCTGTCCGTTATTTTCGAAACGTCCAGCATCAGTTGCTCCTGAAACGACAGGAGTCCCTGGGGGGATTACGCGATGGGGACGCCGGAATCCAGGAATCACCGTGATCATTGACCGAAATGGCTTATCTGCCTTAAGATCATTCATGGTCTTTGACTGCAGATCGTCTTGTCGACATTGATGGAACTTGGCGGAAGAATCTATGGATCCCCTTCACCTTTGCATCGCGATGGGGCCCTTGTCCGTCTATCTCATGTTGATCGGCTGGATCAATCTCTCTTCAAGGCCTTTTGTAACCAGTGGAACCCGCGACCTGATTGCTTTGGCGATTGCTCTGTCTGGTCTGGTGGTCGCCGGTCCTCTTGAGTTATTCATGCCGGAAACTGCAGCGGTCTACTTTCAGGCTTGGATTTGGCCGCCATTGATTAGCTTATATCTGCTTTGCGCGACGTTGGTGGCCATGCTGATGCGCCCACGCATCGTCGTCTATAACGTAACGGCTGAGCAACTTTACCCCGTTCTCGAATCAGCTGCAGCGGAACTCGGCCCAGAACGCCGATGGGTGGGCCACAGTCTGGTGATGCCTCAATTGGGAGTGCATTTGAATCTCGAACAATTTGGCCCCATGCGAAATGTTCAACTCGTATCGGTCGGAGGGCGTCAGGATCTGGTCGCCTGGAGGCGATTAGAGCTTGAGCTACGAAAGGGTTTGAGAGACCTGAAGGTAGGAATCAATCCGAGAGGTTTTAGTCTGCTGTTCTTTGGCATGATCATGGCGGTACTGATGGTCTATTCGATCGTCAGTCAACCTGAGGAGATTATCGCATCGCTCTCCGATTTCTTGAGGCGTTGAGCTGCCGGAAAACCGAGTTCGCCCAGCGATGAACGCGTTGTGACGGCGAAGGGGGACCCGGAAATTCAAGATTCATGGTGAGCAGACGTTCCCACAATGCGATCTGGATCACGGCCAAACGGGCGATTCTTACCGGTTAGGTTGAGTTGGCGGCCACTTCAGCGGCCACTTCAGCGGGCAGCCAGCATGGCCAGCGACCAGCCTAGCCTGTCCAGGAGCCATTTCTCTTAAATTGATTCGCTGAAGATCGACCAGCCACCCTTGATCCGGAAGCTCGAAACGGATAAATTACGGGTTTCCCATGATCCAAACCACTCTCCTGGGGCCAATGCTTCCCGGGGAATCAGCGGAGGAATGACGGTGCCTGCCGTAAAGACTTATATGGCCAAACCGGGTGAAGTCGACACCAAATGGTGGTTGGTGGACGCCCAGGATAAAATCGTTGGTCGTCTGGCGAGTGATATCGCCGTGATTCTGATGGGGAAACATCGACCCACATACACACCGCATGTCGACACGGGTGACTTTATCGTCGTCGTGAATGCGGAAAAGGTAGTGTTCACCGGTAACAAGTGGACTCAGAAGACCTACACCCGCTACACCGGGTATCCGGGTTTGCGAGTTCAGACTGCCGAAGAAGTCCTGGATCGGAAGCCAGAGCAAATTCTCCGAGAGGCTGTGCGACGGATGTTGCCCAAGAATCGTTTGGGACGGCAGATGCTCTCAAAACTAAAAATCTACGTTGGACCTGATCATCCGCACCAAGCTCAACAGCCGGAGCCGAAGGATTTGGGTGCCAAGTAACTTTTCATCTTGGTTGAGAAAATAATCTCCCTCAGGAGTAGGCATGGTTACGATTCGAAAAGATAAGCTGACCAATGACGCCTTGGGCACAGGGCGACGGAAGTCGTCTGTTGCTCGCGTTCGAATTCGGGCGGGCAGTGGAAAAGTCACGGTCAACAAAAAGAGCCTGGAAGAGTACTTTCCGATCGAACAAGACCGGCGATCGCTCCTGCAACCACTTGAAGAGTCAGGCAAGCTCGCAGAGGTCGACGTTCTGATTCGTGTTCATGGTGGTGGGACGACCGGCCAGTCGGGTGCATGTCGCATGGGCATCGCTCGTGCCTTGGTCAGTTACGACACCGAAGTATTCCCCGCGATGCGTGAAAACGGGTTCCTCACCCGTGATTCCCGCATGAAGGAACGAAAAAAGCCAGGTTTGCGTGGTGCCCGCCGTGGTACTCAGTTCTCGAAACGTTAGAACGGCAATCCTCTGGGTCAAATCGAGAGACGGCTCGCTACTGGCGAGCCGTTTTTTTGTGGGGGGCCTCAGGAAGTGTCGAGATACGGTCGTAGGGCTGCTGCACAGCCGCCGCCGCCCGATTTTCTGTTGTTGTCCAGGTCGCCTCGCCGTCAAGCTCATCGGTCCGTCGGGCGCCTCTCCCACAATCAGTCGCTTCGATTCCGGTTCACGTGGCGATGGTTGCGCTCCTCGTGATAGAATCAAAAAGCAATCAACACCAATCACTTTATTCAAGGGTACAGAGCCTTGTGTCGCCGAATCTTCATTCCGAACATTGTTCTTCTCTTCTCCTCGCTGTTCGCATCGGCTGTTCAAGCTGAGTTAACGCCTGAAGAAGTGGCTATCATCTGCGTCCAGGGCAGTCGCGAGTCGAGGGCAGTCGCATCCTACTACGCAAAGGTTCGTAACGTACCAACCGACCAGATTCTGCAGTTGAACGTAAAGCCTGGTGAAGACTTGAGCCAAGAGGAATGGGCGAATACGGTTCGTCCTGCTATTCGACGCTGGTTGGCCGAAGAAGATCTACATGGGAAGGTCCGGTGTTTGGTCACTGTCTGGGATGTTCCGCTTCGCATTCGTAAGGCTGAGGAAGATCCAGAGTTGAGTCAGTTGACAAGATATCTGGCGGATGAGCGCATCTTGAGAGTAGCACGCATCCGGGAGGCGATTTCGTCATTGAACCAGGTTGGCGGTGTCAATTTGGACGCTGACTCTTCGATCGGTCCCGATTCTACCATTGATGAGGTGAAGTCAGCGTTGGACAAGGCACTCTCAGCTGCTCAAGGTACGATCTTGCAGATCGAGAATGGCCCCGAGAAGCAAGCTGCGCAACAAATTTTGCAGCGAGCTTATGTGACTTGTCTTGGCCTTAATATGATGGCGCAAAGTTTAGCGAGACAGGTGGGAGCCGGCGATGCCGCAAATCCACAGGTGCGAGCTCAATTTGAAAGCCTTCGTGGTCGCGTACAGGGTCTCCGTGAAGGGAGAGCTGCCCTTGCGCGAACTCAGCCGAGCTTGAATCGCGATCCCCAGATATTGGGTTTGCTTGAATTGAGTGACGGTCTGCTGGGCAGTCTTGTCTGGATCGATGAGCAGAAAAAGACCCTTGATAAGAATGAAACGTATGCGAGTTTCGATAGCGAACTTGCTCTCATCGCGTGGGAAGATTATTCCAACATTCGCTGGCAACCAAACTATTTAAACTATCGTTTCGATCTGTCGAAGATTCGAACCTACAAGCCAACCTATATGGTGGCGAGACTGGAAGCACCCACTCTCAAGTTGACTCGCAAGATCATTGATGATGCCATTGCGACGGAAAAAGAAGGATTGAAGGGCAAGGTCTATCTTGATGCACGTGGCCTGGCAGTGCTGGAAGATACACCTGCCGCTGGTAGCTATGAAGACTATGACCGGGCCTTGCTGTTGACCGCCGACCTGATCCGCAAGCATACCGATCTGGAAGTTGTCATGAACAACGAACAATCGCTCTTTCAGGAAGGTGAATGTCCGGACGCGGCACTCTATTGCGGATGGTATTCATTGGCGAAATACGTGGATGCTTTTGACTGGGTGCCCGGCTCAGTGGCCTTCCATATGGCGAGTAGTGAAGCCGCCACGTTGCGGAATCCGGAGAGCCAAGTATGGTGTAAACGTATGCTTGAGGACGGCGTCGCGGCCACGCTCGGGCCAGCTTACGAACCGTACATTATGGCGTTTCCTCGGCCGAATGAATTCTTCGCATTACTGCTAAGTGGCAAATACACTTTGGCCGAATGCTACTTCCGCTGCAATCCGTACAACTCGTGGACGATGTTGCTGGTCGGTGATCCCCTGTATTCGCCTTTCCGTGCAGCACCAGCGTTGAAGATGGATGGCTTAGACGCCGCCACCCGTCGCCTGATTGACGGCCCTCCTGGCTTAATTAGTATTTCTGCAGACGATAACGCGTCCGTGGATGATTTATCAACGCAAGATCAACCGACCGAATGATCTGATGAAGAGTCTTGTAGGTTCCCCAGCCGTCCCGTTTGAACTTCCAGATTCAAGCGGGAAGATGCACAAGCTTGCGGATTACGGTGGTCAGCAACTGTTGATGGTGTTTCATCGTCATCTTTCGTGACTGCCCTGTCAGGAACATCTGTTGCAGTTGCAACAGGCGGCCGAGCTTCTACAGCGGCGGGAGATAGCCGTAGTTGTCGTGACGTTCGAACAAGCGTGGAGAGCGGCACAGTACTTGAACGAGACGCAATTCCCTTGGCCGCTGTTGCTCGATACGGATCGGTCGCTCTATACCGCCTATGGCATGGATCGCGGTTCAGCACGCGAAGTCATGGGGTTACGGAATTGGAAACTCTTTTTGCAGCTTCTTTGGCGGGGCCGTCGTGTTCATCGGCCGACGGATGATATCTATCAGCTGGGAGGAGATGTTCTGATCGATGCTCAGGGCATCGTTCGGCTGCATCATGTGGCTCGTGGTCCAAGTCGTCGCCTATCCATTGAACAACTATTGGGATGACGTAGAGGCTGCCTTACAGCGGCCCAATTGGTCTACGAGAGCCTCACAGTGTTCTTCTCGATGGAGATAGCTGAGGCTGATGCGGAGTCGGGATTCGCCGGGGGCGACCGTTGGTGGGCGAATCGCGGGTACATAGATGCCACGGCTCAAAAGTGACTGAGATAGCGCGAGTGCGTCTGGTGCTTGCCCGACGATCACGGGAATAATATGGTCATTTCCCGCCGGTAGCTCCCAGCCTTGAGCGGAGATTTTGCTTCGTAGCCATTGAGCTCTTTCCAGAAGTTCTCGCCGCCGATAAGGCTCATGTTCAATGATTTGTAGAGCCGCCAGTGTTGCAGTGCATGCCGCAGCGGGCAGGGCGGTCGAGAAAACTTGTGATCTTGCCCGATTATAGAGCCAACGGATCAGAGGTTCGCTGCCCGTTACAAATCCACCGATCGATCCGAAGGCCTTGCTAAAGTTTCCGGTTCGGACCGCGACACGATCCTCAACACCCATCGCTTCGCATGCGCCTCTTCCCAAAGATCCGAGCACACCGGTGGCGTGAGCTTCGTCGACGATTAAGATCGCCTCGTATTGTTCTGCGAGGGCGACAAGGTCGGGCAGGGGAGCGGCATTGCCGTCCATGCTGAAGAGTCCATCCGTGACAATCAGCTTGCGCCGGTATTGGCTTGAATCTCGCAATTGGCTGCGGAGGAAGTCGATATCAACGTGCCGATAGATTTGAACGTCGGCTCGCGAAAGCCGACAACCGTCGATCAGGCTTGCATGGTTCTTTTCGTCGCTGAAAATCACATCGCCTCGCCCGGCAAGGCTTGTGAGCGTTCCGACATTTGCAGCGTATCCTGTTGGAAAGACTAATGCCGCATCAGTACCCTCGAACTTGGCGAGTGCTTTTTCCAGTTTGTCGTGCTGAGACGAACGACCGGTCAAGGATGCGCTCGCTCCGCTGCCCCATCCGTATTCCGCAATCGCCTCCATGACGGTACGGCAAATCCCCGCGTCATTGGCGAGCCCAAGATAGTCGTTGGCTCCAAAATTGATACACGATCGACCGTCCAGGTTGATCTCGAGCGTCTGTGGACCGTGACGAACCGTTGGAATGCGCCGCAAATGTTGCGACTCGAGTTTTTCGAGCTCTTCCGAAATCCAATTCAACGGGTTCATCGTCGCGAATCACTTGTCCTGAGAATGGAACAAAAATGCCCCGCAATGAAAAATCACACGGGGCACTGATTCTCGTAATTGGCGGGAGTTGCCAATTAGCTGTTCAGCTTGCAGCAAGCTGGGGCGCCTGCGTGCAGACCGCATTTTGTGCACTTGTCGCAATCGGAGTCGCACTTGTGAACGTTGGCTGCGATATGGCCACAGTCACCACAAATGTCTTTTCCGACACTGCTCTCGGGCAGTTTGATGCAGCAGAGCGACGATCCTTCGGACAGTCCACAGTTGCCACATTTCTTGCCATCAGCACAGCATGATTCGGTTCCCTTCGACTCACCACAGCTACCACAAAGGATCGTCGAGGTATTGATCGAGGTGGTGTCGCTGTCATGGGCATGATCGTGATCGTGATCGTGCTCGTGATCGTGGTCGTGATCGCCCGTGCTCGAGGAGGTGCTCGTTGTGTTACTGTCGCCACCTCCACTGCCGCCGTTGCAACCCCATGAAACGATGGCGAAGAGAGCGACAAGAACGAAACCTAGGCTGCTTTTCTTCATTTCAATCATTCTCCTGATCAATACGCTGTATGGCAAATTCCCTGAGTCGGTAAATGCTTTACCAGAGTAGGGTTTTAGTATCCCTTTTTGATAAGCCATAAAATATACGTCACAAACTAGATTTCGTGTAGCTATTTTGGCTCAGATCCGCCGTTCGGCGGCTAGAAACCGTCCACTAACAAGTAGCCCAAACAGTCTCCCGGTTCGAAATCTGTTTCCTCAGGCACGCATTTTTCCACGATTCGGCCGTCTTCAGGTGCCGAAACGTCAAAGGTTATCGGATCTGCAATGATTTCCAGGATCCGATCCCCGCGTGTTACGCGAGCTCCTGTAGGTACGAGCCAGAGACTGACCCGGGGTTTCGCCTCCGGTAGATCGAGGTCGGGTAGCCGAATCGCAACTCGTTCGCTCATGCGTGGTTCTCGAGAAAGAGGTTCGGCAGGTCGGGGTTGGATTTTGCTCGCTCTGGTTCTCGGTCAATCACCAAGCCTCAGACACTGAACCGAATGTTGATGATATCCCCATCCTGAAGGACATAGTCTTTAGGTTCTTGTCGCATGAGGTTCTCGGCCTTCACGTCGCGCTCACTTCCGAGTCTCACCAGATCGTCACAACTCATCGTCTCGGCTCGAATGAAGCCACGGGCCATATCGCTGTGAATGCTGTCGGCGGCTTCCACAGCAGTGGCTCCTTGAGGGATAAGCCAGGTGCGGACTTCTTTCTCTCCTGCCGTGAAGAACAGCATTTGACCTGATTGGTCCATAATGGTGCGGATCAGCGAATCGCGATCAAAGCTTTGAATGCCCATTTCTTGTCGGAACTCATCACGTTCGGTGGGATCCATTCGAGCGAGTTCGACTTCCAATCCCACCGGGACAGCAATCACTGGCCGGTCGTCGGTTGAGACTTGGTTGTAGGGTTCCAGATCGGCCACGTCGTCGGCGACATTAATGATCGCCATTCGACGTTTCTGACTTAAGAGTTGAAACGAACGCGTTATCTTCAGTTGTTCATCCGAAAACTCAAAATTATGGAGAGCCTCACCGGCCTCAAGCTTTGCGAGAATCGGTTCGATCGCTTCGAGCTCAGCCTGTTGTTCATCTCGATTGGGTCGGGGCTTCCGGAGCGACTCTTTCAGACGTTCGACACGATTCGCAACGATTTCCAGATCGGTCAGGACCAAATCCTCTTCGAACCCCTGTAGGTCCGTTTGAAAGTCGGATCCGTCAAATGCGCCGACGACCTGCACGAGGCAGCTGGCCTCGCGGATCTGACCAAGACGTGCCGCATTCCCTTCGTGCGTACGGCTCAATCCAGGTGTATCAACGATTTCCAGGGATGCCCGCGTCACCTTTTTGGGATTGTAAACTCCACACAGGGAGGCGATCCGATCATCGGGGATGGTCGCCATGGCGGCCTGAGTTGTGTGACTGAGCGACAGGTCGGGTGCCACGTCGGTGAGGAATTCGAAAAGGGTGCTTTTACCGGAGCCCTGATATCCAACCAGTCCAATTTTCATAGTCGCTGCCTGTCTGTTGTCCGCTGCAATTCGCCATCACTATTCAGAATGGCGCTAATTTCCGTAGAGTGCCTTTTCCAAGTTCCCGAGGGCCAGCTTCAATTGGCGGTGCTCCTCGGAAGATAGGGGCTGATCGCCAAATCGTACCCGATAGTGAGCATTTGCGACACGCCTAGGAACGCCTGCTACGTGGATCGTCGGAGTCGTTTCGGCGAGACGACCACCGGTGGCTTCGGCAAACTCAAAGGGGGTTTGGTGGTTCACTCGCTTGTAGCCGTATCGCGACAGCATGCGTTCCATTTGATCATAGAGATCGAGTCGCGGGTACTGGTTTCGCCGATCCCAATGCATTCTCGGCACGCGGCGGAGTACGACCTGCGCGGCACGTCGCAAAGGTTGACGAAACAGATATGCCAAAAAGGCAAGGATGACTAGCAAGATGGTGAAGATCCAGGCATATCTTGATCTCATCATCCGGTTCAGGTATTGAATTCGAGCTCTCCAACCTTCGGCGGTGAACAGAGATTCTCCAAGATATTGAAATTGGCGGATTAACGGTTCATAGATGGCCTGTTGTTGCCGCGTCGAGTTGAGACCAAGGACATAATCATCCCATAGAACCTGGCAGTAATCGGCGATTTCCCTCATGGTTTTGAACACCGCGAGTTCATCATCCGTGGCGACAACATCTATGTCACCCGGGGTGGGGTCTAATCGTAGCCAGGCACCATGCTGATAATCGTCACTGAGGTCACGGTCATCGATCGGAATTGCATCTGGAGGTAGATAGGCCTCGACCCAGGCGTGGGCATGCAGCTGGCGAACGATGTAGTAGTTGCCGACGGTGTTGAAGTCACCACCTCGATATCCAACGACGAGACGAGCCGGAATGTTGCGGCTCCGTAGCATCAAGGTCAAAGCACTTGCGAAATACTCGCAGTGTCCGCTGCGATGGTTGGCGATAAAATCTTCGATTGGATCGAGATCCAAATCGCGATTCTGGGAACCATCCAAAGAATAGGTGTAGAGGCGTGAAGTCCGGAAGTGAGCTTCCAAGGCTTTCGCCTGTTCGAACATCCCGGCTTCGGTCAGATCCTGGTCCTCGAGTACTTGTGTGGCGGTTTCCGTAAGTGCCGGAAATCTGTCGATCCATGAATTCGTCCACCCCTGTCGCATTTGATCACCGTGTGCCAACTCAATGGGCTGCAACACCGGAATCAAGTCTTTCTGCCAGCCGTTTCGAAAAGCGGTCGTCGATAGTGTATATCGAAAGACTCCCCCCTGTTGATTATCGCTATTGCTCAGCGTCAGTTGTCGGGTATGTCGATTTAATTGAAGTCCATCTGGGGTATCGTTTAACGCGGCGTAGCAGGGGGCGACGTTGAATAAGACGGAATGGGATCCCGGTTGCAATGTGATTCGCTCCTGGACTACTCGGGAGGCGTCAGGAGGATTGCGATCTAAGGCCCTTCGTGATTGGGGAGATTTGAATTGTCGCCAATAGTGATCATAGCGATACTCCGAAAGAACCGTGCCTCGTAGATAGGGCTCATTGTCCACCTGATACGGTCTTCCGCTCAGCGTTGTGAACTCAACTCGCATCACCTGTTCGGGACTTTCAAGGATCCGTGACATGTCACTCAGGTCGACTTCTTCAGTAAAGCCGACGGTGCTTACCTGGTTCTGGTCAGACTCTTCCCAAGCGGAATTGGTGAATCGTGGAATTGCGAAAAAAACGACGATGGTTGAAAGGGAGGTGATGAAGAGCATCCAGATCAGGCGACGTCGAAAACCTCGATTCAGGATCTGTGTGGCCGGATCAGCATCTTCAGCAACGATCAGTTTTTCTTTTGCTTTTTGACTCGTCGTATCGCTCTGTCGAGAAGTTTGGACGCGTCGTGCCACCAGGAACGGACGTATCTGCCGCAACACGTAGAAGAGAGAAAGCGTCGCAATTGCGTTGAGCAGATAAAACCCAAGGAGGATTCCGAAAGGTAGTCCCAGGTTGAGTGCGGATGCGACAATCACTTGAAGCAGACTTAAGGCCAGCAGCGACCAATAGATGCGGTCGTCCTTCTGTTGGAACATCGAGATGATCTGCAAATAGACCAGGATGTTGGCCACATT
>Ga0163179_10001425_pt1 | contig 16954 bp, 10 predicted proteins | sample AtlANTMetagenome_FD_109643 | JGI IMG/M metagenome (GOLD analysis project Ga0163179, IMG submission 109643) | Marine eukaryotic phytoplankton communities from the Atlantic Ocean - Atlantic ANT 2 Metagenome | ecosystem: Environmental > Aquatic > Marine > Oceanic | place: North Atlantic Ocean... | reverse complement strand
TCCAACAAGAGATCTAAGTCTACCACCACGAGTAGCAGCATAACTTATATGGTTATAGTATGTGAAACAAGAAACTGTTTCTGCCACAGCACCATCTGTGATCCAGAATGCCATTCCTTCATCATGAATGTTTGTAAATGAGTCAAACACGATAGATTTGTTAGAAGGTGTTGTTGATCCATCAACAAATTGTCTATGAACTCCACCATCTACGATTGCACCAACACCTTTAACTGATTTTGCAGAACAGTTTGATACATATGGAGATTTAATAACCCTACTTTCTGGATTTAATGAAACAAAAGTTCCTTTAATATGTGCATTATTAGGATCATATTGATTTGCAGTAAATGTTAATGAAGTTGCACCAAGAGTTTGTTGCTTATCAACCTCTATCTGAGTATCACTAATAAATCCACTAACCTTTGTTCCAGTTGAAACACCAGCACCTGTTACATTAGTACCAACCAAATCAGGGAATAGATCTGTACCAGTAACTATTGATCCATTAATACTACAAGTTTTAGTTGCAACTGTACCTGCTGGAGTGAATCCAGTAAGACCTTCCATCAAAATATCCTTAAGCATCGTTGCGTTGCTTAACTGGAACATTGTTGAATGTTCGTTAGGTCTAGTCTCAACTGCAGTAATTGCTATATCTGTTCCACCATTTTCCCAAGTATCATTAGTATCCCATTCTCCACCAGAAAGATTACGGATCTGAATTTGTTTCTCAGAATAATCTGAATCTAAAATAACAGCCCACTTAGTTCCAGCACCATTTCTTATGGATGATCCATAAGAAACATAAGGAGCTGCTTTCTGAATCGCACCAGCAGTACCAGATATGAAATTATGCACCGATGTATCTGTAATAGCACCTTGTCCACCATTTACATTAACAGTAATTGTAGTTTCAGTAATTTGTGTAATTGGTAACGCAGTATCATATGCATAATCCTTACCATCTGTTGTATTAGCACCAGTTGATCTTGGATATGTCTTCTGAGTTGTCTGACCATCACCATTATAATCACAAGTAAATGTTAGAGAGTTTGCAACAATCTTAATACTATCATAAGTTGATAAATCATGATCTCCAATGGTCACCTCCATCTCACCAGATGATGGATTATAACTAATCCCACTTGGTGTATAAGTTGCAGCAGGTGCAGATGCTAATGTTATATCTTGATGTCTAGATGCATTTCCTTTACCAACATTAACTGTAATTGTTGTTCCAGTTACTGCAGTAATTGCAATACTCTTACCATAAACAGGGTCTTTTGCTCTTGGATACTTGTGCTGAGTAACATGATTATCCTGATCACAAGTAAATATTAATGTAGCATTTCCAATTGTAATTGTATTAGAAGTAGTTAAACCATGAGTACCAATATCTAATACAAGTTCTCCTGTTGTAGAATCATAAGTTGTTCCACTTGCAGGTGTAACTGGACTACCAACATTAGGAGTAACTGCATCAGTAGCAGCAGATATAAAAGTATGTGCGTAATGTTTAGCAGGATTAATCTTAGATGTTCTTAAGTTATCACCAACTATAGAAACAGTTTCTGGAACTATAATTGGAAGTTGTTCAGCATAATTTCCAGCCTTTACATAGATGGATGCTGGACCTTCTGCAACAGCACAAGCATGTCTAACAGAATGAAATGCTCTACTAATGTTTGAACCATCATTAAGGTCACTTCCTTCTTCTGTTACATAATAAACTGGATGTGTTACACTATTATTTTCCCAATTAGGAGCACCAGAAGAACTCATTGCGAGAACTTGACCGTTAGTTCCTTTAGGTAATCTTGCAGCACCTGTTGTATAGTAAACAAGGTCACCTTGGGTAGTCATCACATTGTTTGCTGCACCCTCAGCTAACATACTCCAATAAAGACCAGCACTATCTGTTGAAGGGTCTTGGTTCGTACTACCAGCAGTGGAAACACCAATATAACTATTACTTAATCTCTTTACAGCATCACCTAACTGATAGGTTACTACTGAATCCCAATTACCTTTCCAAGCAACACCTTTAGTTACTAAACTCCAATTAGAAGTATTTGTTGCAGGTGTACTATTTGTACTAGTAGTGATAGCAACATAAGAATATCCACCATATAATGCTAAATCACCTTGCTTATAGTCTGTCGCATTATCCCAAGTACCAACTACATTAAATCCAGTAGTTATAATATCCCAATCATTTGTTAGATTATATGAAGGTGGCTTATTAACATGAACACTCTTTGAAACATAAGTATAACCACCGTATGTTACAACATCTCCATCCTGATACTGTGTTGTTGGATCCCAAGTATCTTCATAATTAAATGACTGTAAGTACTCAGTTGCATAAGCAATAGTATCTGCTTCAGTAAATGAACCAGATGAAGTATGTCCAGCAGTTACACGATATAAAGTATTACCATATTTGTATACGTCATTTATCTTATACCATTGTCCACCATTCCAATTACCTTTTTGAGCAAGACCCTCAGTATGTAAAGTCCAATTATCAGTTAAATCCTGAGCGTAAAAGGAAGTTTCAGAATCAGCAGATGTGTGATTCTTTTTACAAACATAAGTATTAGCACCATATTTTATGATGTCATCAATGACATAGGCAGTAGTAAATTGCCAATCGCCACGCCAATTAAATTTTAATCTGCCAAGTCTAAATTCAGCCATTGTTTTTTGTTAAATCCTATTTTGGTCCTGCAGCATAATCATGGTCACTAAACGATACAGTTAGATATCCGTCATCGTCAATATAATAGGATGTTCTCCTAAAATCAAATCTGAACTGTTGGTATTTATCGTACTCATTATTTTTATAGGTTTTTTCTTCAGTTGTTTCATCAACATAATCTAAACCTTCTAAGAACTCTGGATAGGGTGTCCCATCAAGTCTATGAGATACGTCGGTTACAGTTTCATCAGTAGTTTTTACCTTGGTATATCTAAGCATACCATCATCATCTCGTCTCAATGCATGAACAGTAAATGTATCCTGTTGACCAATACGAAGACCACCGCCAGCACCACCTGTGCCAGATAGCATACTTCCACTTAGGAACATTGTCATGCAAATACCCTCCAATAAGTATTAGTCCAAACTAATTTTACAGTAGCACCATCGACATCACATGCTAAAGGAGAATCAATCACGCCTGAATAGTTTTTAAACTGCTCATTATTTTGGGTTGCAACCATAAGATTATTTATGCCCCAACTAGATTCTGTATCATGCAGCTCAACAAAATCTCCAGGGTTTTTATTAGCAGGAAGAGTAACAGTAAATCCTATAGCTACAGTATTTGCAATATACCCAATATTAGATTGCAATACAGCGTCCTGAGATAAGACTGTTAATGGAGGAATTGTAGCATCTGCTCTAACAGCAAGATTATTAAAATCAATAATTACTGTACTACCATATCCAGTAACAGTTAAACCAGTACCAACAAAGTTAATGTCGGTATATCCAGCACCAATCTTTGTACCAATAACTCCAGACTGTGGGTTAACTGATGTTGATCCAATACCAACACCAGTAACAAATAATCTACCTTCTTTGTATAAATCTCCAGCAAAATCTATATCACCATCAAAAAATACATTATCTCTAAAAGTAGATACTCCAATAAAAGTAGAGAACCCACTAATCTGAATATTTCTACCAGTTACTTCATCATATACTAAGTCGCCAGAAACATTTAAATTACCACTAACTCTAACATCACCAGCAACGTCCAGTTTGAATTGAGGATCTATAGTCCCAATACCAACATTAGGACCTGATGCAGTACTAGTAATAGCAATCTTACCTGTAGTGTCATCGACTACAATATAATGACCAAGTTGTGAAAGCTCTCTATTAAATGCCATTATATGATTACTTTATTAGATATTTATTGAGATTACACATCTACTCATACTTAGACTTACCAGATGTAATTGCAGCATCTATTGCAGTAAAATCTTCACTTGTCCATATTGATGTAGTTCCATCTAACTTTTTATATCTCTTAATAGTTTCTAGATGATCCACATTACGCTTAATACGATCTTTCCAATCTTGCTCAGTCTCAAGATCAAATTTAGATGTTTGTGTGTTAATTAAAGTAACACTATGTCCAGCAGCTGCAAATATCTTTGCAATCTCATCTGCAGTTTTTTCTTGATCCATTTTTTAGTTTGCCTCCAGTGCAGCTATTTTTGCCTTTAATGTATCTATCTCACTTGATAAGTCCTTAACTGCATTAACAAGAACAGGAACTAATCTTTCATACTTCATACCATATGAAGGATCCTTTTCATCTTCATCTTGATTAACGATAAGCATATTATCTTTCTTATCTGCATAACCAAATTTTTTCTCAACTTCAAGTGCCTCTTGTGCTAAGAAACCTAAATGAATACGATCACGTTTCTTACTTCCATCAGGAGTTCCTTTAGTACCTGGATCATCAGTATACCAAGAGCGTCTGTCCCAACGATAAGTAACAGGTCGCAATTCTTTAATCCATGCTAATCCAAAATCAAAATCTTCTATATCAGTCTTATCTCTTGCATCAGAAGAATTGATTGATGAATCAGCACAATATATATTTTGAACATTATTATCTCCTAAACAAACAGTATTATCCTGAGTATCAAGAGTACCACAAGGTGATGATCCAGTTCCTGCTTGATAACCTATTAAAGTATTATTACTACCACTAGTAAGAAAATATCCAGCCCACTTACCTACAGAAGTATTTTGATTTCCTGTCAATCCACCTGATGTTCCACCACCATAATGAGAGAACTGTCCCACTGCTGTATTATCAGTTCCAGATTCATTCTTATACATTGACCAATGACCCACCGCAGTGTTGTTATCACCCGTAAGATTATCTTGCATTGAAGCTCTACCAACGGCAGTATTATCTTCACCCGTCGTAGTTGAGTACATTGCAGCATATCCAACTGCAGTATTTGGTTTATTTTGTAATCCACCACCAGTAAAATTATAAAGTGAATATGATCCAACAGCAGTACTGTAACTACAATCAGCAGTATTCAACATATGTAAAGAAGCATAACCAATAGCAGTTAAATTGCTGGCATTGGTTGTATTAACTTTAAGTGCTCCATCACCAACAGCAACATTGTAACTTGAATTAGTACTATTCTGCATGGTGTATCCACCAATTGCAACGTTGTTTTCTCCCGTTAAATTAAACCTTAATGAATTTGATCCATAAGCACAGTTTTGGTCACCTGCCGTGTTATCACCCATTGACAGATAACCCATTGAGGTATTTTGATTACCTGTCGTAGTATCATATTGAGAACTATGACCAAATGCACAGTTAAAACTACCTACTGATGCATTACTTAATGCTGCATATCCAAATGCAGAATTATTATCTGCAGTCGTACTTATACCACATGAAAAAGCACCAGCAGCAGTATTACCTTTAGCAGTAGATTCTTTCAATGCTGCATAACCAATAGCAGTATTCCAATCACCTTGATTCTTATATCCAGTAAATGATCCTACGAAGGTTCCCATACTACCAGACGTTCCAATACCAACAGATTTATATCCTATAGAAACAATATCATCACCTGAAAGCATCTCATACTGAGTTTCTCGTCCAAAAGAAACATTCTTATTACCACTAGTTCTTTTATATTGAGAACCATAACCAATAGCAGCATTCCAAATTGTAGTAGTAGACAAACCTAAAGCAAAAGCACCAATTGCAACTAGATTGGCTGATGTTTCACTCTTTTGTAAAGCATTATTACCAATAGCTACGTTATAACTACCAGTCTGATTTTCTTGTAATGCAAATGAACCTGCAGCAACATTATGGTTACCATTATTATGCTCTAAACATCTATACCCAAAAGCATTATTATGTTGACCAGTCGTTCCGACACCAATAGCCTGAAAACCTATCGCAGTATTACTATACCCATCAGTAATCTTACCCAATGCACCTGCACCAATTGCAGTCATCCACCCTGCTCTGTCAGTTGCTAATTCCATTGCCAGTGATCCCACTGCAGTATTACTATTACCACTACCATTAGATAATGCATAATAACCAACAGCAGTAACTTGACTAGAATCAGTTGATCCAGTACCAGCTTTATGACCAACCGTAGTATTATAATCCCCGTCTATATTCCCATATCCAGAATCATATCCAATATTACAATTATAACCACCAGTCGTATTATTATTACCTGCAGCATAACCTATAAATGTTCCGTAATTACCTGTAGTATTACTATTTCCTGCAAATGCTCCTAACGCTACATTTCTATAACCTTCATTTGCATTTAATGCTGCATATCCAACTGCAGTGGTCCTATCCATAGTAGTACCAATACCACAAGCATAACCACCAATAATAACATTAAAAGCACTAGTATCAGTCTCAATAGCATTACCTGCTTGATATCCCATAACGGTATTCTGGCCAGGACCATCTACAAGACTTGATAAAGCATAAGAACCAACAACAGTATTAGCTTCTGACGTTACACAATTAAGTAGACTATAAAAACCTACAGCAGTATTATTAGATGGTGAAGTCGCATCTTCTAAAGCTTTATAACCAAGAGCAGTATTACGATCTCCTGACGTATTTTGATTTAATGCGTAAGAACCCGTTGCAGTATTCCAATTTCCAGATTCATTAGCAAATAATGCAGAATTTCCAGATGCAGTATTATTCTGACCCTGATTATTATATAATGTTCCATAACCAAGTCCAGTATTATTAGAAGAAAAACTATCAGTAGTAAGTCCACAAGACCACTTACCTACTGCAGTATTATAATTTGCGGTAGTATTTTTTTCTAGTGCATACGTACCTACAGCAGTATTGTGCTGCCCCGATGTATTCAGTGATAATGCTTGACCACCAATAGCGACGTTATAACCTGAAGTATCATTCTCTAATGCTGCGAATCCCATTCCAACATTATAACCACCAATTGCCTGGTTTCCAGCATAAGTACCAAAATAACAATTATATTGACTATTAGAATTATCTCCAGTAGCTGAACCCATACCAGCTAATGCACCTACAGCAGTATTACCATTTTTTACATTATACTTTAATGCTTTATAACCAAGAGCAGAATTATTATTCATATCAGTACCAATACCAGTAGATTGGTTTCCAACAATAGTATTTTGAGATCCACCTATATTTAAATGTAAAGCAGTTCGCCCAATAGAAACGTTATTATTACCAGTTACATTATCTACTAAACTCTCATGACCAATAGAAACATTATAAGATCCAGAAGTTGTTGAATATAATGAACTACTACCAACAGCAATATTACCCTGGGCATTGGTTGTAGCTGCACCAGCATGTGTTCCAAAATATACATTATTTGCTGCTGTAGAAGAAGTTGAACCACCTCCACCTATATTAAATTTACCACCCATGTTAGGGTGTGCTGTACATTGATAGTAAAGCACATCAGGAGCTGAATGTGGTACTTCAAATATAATTTCTGATGGAGCAGCACCATCATTGTTGGTTACACCAGTAGCATAAGGTGATCCTACTACTCCATTAGGAGTAGCCTGAATCCTAAAAGGATGTCCTGATGACCTATTTCTAAAAATATATTTGTGTCCTCTAACAAGGGTTAATTCTGGGTCATTTACATTACCAGTTAATCCAGGTCCACTAAAAGTATAATGATCTGATCCTACATTACCTAATGTCCAAGCACCGAAAGCACCTTGAAACTCATTTGCAGTGCAAGTTCCACCTATCGATACATCCGTACTAATTGCAACATTAACGGCATTTAAATTTAAATTATTAGGACTTTCAATAGTTGGAGTACCAGAAGCACCAACTAAATTAATTTCCTTTACACCAAAACCCGTATCTGCCATTGTTATTTTTTAGATATTTATTAATTATATTCCAAAAGAATATTATGGTCAGAAAAAATTAGGTGATTTACATCACCTAATTCTATATCAATTTTATAATAGAATATAAAACATAATGTAGCATTATCACTTATAAGATTTACAATACCCATTAATACATTTTTTGAGTACCATAAACAGTCTCAGCAGCACCACCACTATATTGATCAGACCTATCCACATTCGTAGAAGGGAATGTTCTATTAGCAGAACTTATTTGACCGTAAATGATTCTTACAATACCATTTCCACCTCTACCAGCAGAAGATCCACTATTAGATCCACCACCACCTCCACCAGGGAATCCTCCATCTGGTGTAGTATGGTTTGTTCCATGTTGACTTGCTTGGTTAGCTCTATCATATCCATTTCCTAAGTTAGTACCAGCAGCATATGTACTAGCACTTGATTCAACACAATATCCTCTTAATCCAGTATTATATGCAGTTGATCCACCCTTTCCTGCGAAATCAGTATCAGTATCTGCGTTACTATTACCGTTAGCATCACCACGGTCTCCATTAGATCCTTGACCGTAGACACCAGTTCCACCGCCTCCACCTGAGTACCAAGCAGAAGATCCGTTTTGTCCGCAGCCTCCTCCGCCACCACCATTTGATCCTGGTTCTGGATCAGAGTAGTTACCACGGTTACAACCTCTTCCACTACCAGTATTACCACCGCCATTATATCCACCAGCACCACCGCCACCTGAACGGAATCCAGAACCGTGGAATCCAGCACCACCCATTCCACCACCATCACTATTGGTGTTAGGGAAACTATTGGAATTATCATACCAGTTATTAGAAGACTGGTTTCCATCACCACCTTTTCCACCATTCGCTCTTGCATAAACAGTACCACCATACTGAATGTAAGAATCTCCACCATCTGGACAATCAGTTACACCCCACGATGTAGCCCATCCACCAGCACCAACAACAACAGTAACTGTTTGACCACCTGTTACTGAAATACTATTCTTATATGCTAATCCTCCACCACCACCTGATGCAGCATCATGCTGTGATTCTCCAGAACCACCGCCACCAACACAGATAACTGATATTGAATCTACACCAGCAGGAACAGTCCAACTATAAGTCTCTGAAGTATTCCAAGCATCGGAATGGAATAATGCTCCACTTATCGAAGGAGCAACTGAAGTATCATTTATAGTAACAATAGGACTTGTTGATACTTTATTTGTTCTACCAGCATCATCATAAATCCTAGTAGTAAATGTTTCTGCACCTTCTGTTGCTACATCAGCTGAAGGTGTAACTGAAAATGTTCCTGTATTACCATTAATTACAACTGTTCCAGTAGATGTTGCGAAATCTGAAGCACTAGAAGTATCCCAATATAATGTAGTTCCGTCTGCTATTCTTTCAGTAGTTACAGTAAATGATACTGCAGAACCTTCATCAACAGCACTAGCACCAGCAGTCATAGTAAATGAAGGAAACTCATCTACTTCAACTATTGTATCAACTAAATTTTGAGAATTATATGATAAAGACCATCCTTTAGTATTACTACCAATCTTTTCATTATATCCAGTAATTAATCCAACATTATTATACATTATAGCTTCATAACTATTCTCACCTAAAGTCACTTTAGTAACATTATTGCTACTATCTGTTGTTATTCCCGTTGATCTAGTGAAATTATCAGTCCCAACAATGGTTCCACCACCACCGCCACCTTTTCCTCTTTGATGACTAAGTCCTACATAACGTCCCATGTTTCTTTATTCAGATAGTACCAGTTCTCTATATATTTATCAGTTTTAAATTTATTAGATTCCCAATCTTGTTTGATGTTATGTTTGAGAGAAGGAAACACCCGAAACTTTTACACCTTTCATAGTTCCTTGATTATTATTAGCAAAAGGAGAATATAAAATTCTACGTGGAGAACTCTTTAAACTATAAGTATTTCCCCAATAATCTGAATCAGTTACACTATTACTTTGATATGGATCATAAAATTGTGAAGAATCAACTTCAAACGAACCATGAGTTAATAACCATTTTCTAGCTTCTGCTCTTGTTGCTCCTGGATTAGTTTCCAAATACAATGCCATCACACCACATACTTGTGGTGTTGCCATACTTGTTCCACTTATAGCAAAATTAGTAAAATTATTATTTCTTGGGTCCGCATATCCAGATTGATATGGACTAAGAATATTAGATCCACCAGCCCAAACATCAATAGTAGGACCTCTATTACTAAAACTAGAACATCTTTCTTGAGTCCCAGATTGTCTATAGACATCTATCGCTCCCACTTTTATAGCAGCATCATCTAAACCTTCATGTGTTCTAGCAGGTGTTCCTGATCTATTATAATGATTATCTAGATAAGAATTATTAGTATAATAAAAATCTGCTGAAGTTATTTCATTTTCATAATCTATTCCTCCTGGAACTTCCTGTTTATCATCAGAATTACCAGCAGCAAAACAAAATACTATATTTTGACAATCAGGATCTTCAAAGCATTCATCTGCCTCTATTTTACCAGAAACAGTCTCGCAAGTAAATTGTTTATATGAATAAAACGTTGACATATAATTAACAGAAGGACATGCAGTAGCACTTATAGCAGATTTATTATAAGCAACACCTCTTTCAAGTGCATCATAGTCTGAAGAAGCAGTAAAGAATTGTCTAAAACCCCAACTACCATTAACAACTGTAGGATTCTTTCTTCCTGTTAATGGATTAATTGGTTTATTCTTATGCCAAACTTTAATATAATCAAATCCCTCAGATGGACTTGCCCATCCAAGATCACTCCTATCAACACAAGCAATAGACCATATGTTTGCTTCAAATGCCCATCCAAATTGATTTCCTGCAGCAGTTCCAGCACAATGTGATCCATGATGGTCTTCTAAACTATTATTACTATTACCATATTCATGCATCAATAAAGCACCAGCAACATTATAATTTGAAAATGCCCCATCTCCAGCTGGAACTAACCCTTCACTAGACCAATCAATTCCATATTCAAGTTCACCATGAATTAATATATCTCGCACTCTTGTATAATTTTCACAAGCAAGATTATTAGGAACTGTTGTGTACTGGGGTTTTAAAAATTCTGGATGATCCCAACGAACTCCAGTATCCATGATAACAACATCCACATTTTTTCCAGACAATGAGTAATCTAAATCATCAGTTATAACATTAACAGAAAAAGGATTACTCTTTCTAGAATGGCGATATAAACCCCACTGAGTAAAATCTAAAGTAGATCCTGGATCACCTCCACCATAATTAGTAGTTCTTCTATTCTCAACATTATACTTAAATCTATTAGTAGTCAAATGACTATCAAATTTCTGATCATATTTTCTCTGCTCAACTTCATATTGATTATATAAACCAGATCTTATTACCCAATCAACCTTTGAATGCTTTTCTAAAATTTCTGCTTCATCAGGAGACATTTCATATACACTTCTCTTCGGAGAACACTTCATCTCCGAGGTACAATCAATCTTCCTATTTGGAATATCGTCTATATTATTTTCATCAATTATATAATTATGAATCTCATCCCAATCATTAGAATCTTTTACACAAACAGTATATGCTTGTGGAGTATCAGGATATACAACAAGAGTTCTACCAGTTTTTGAGTCTGTTGTCGTAGCAATCATGTTACATCATTTCTTAAGAATTTATAAGTAATTGTTCCAGTAATTCCAGATTCAGGTAAAGCAATTAGTGATACAGTATTACCAGAATAATTCGCTGAAATGCTAACCAGTAAATTATTAGTATATACAATAGCAAATTCTTGAGAGTATGCTGTAGATCCATCATGCATTACAAGAATTTTTTGTGCTTGCTTACCTGTACTATGATCAAAGTATAAAATATACTCCGTTACTAAATTAGTATTTCCTACAACATCTAATGTTTGGTTTGAACTATTTGCAGCAGTCCAAGATCCACTACCAGCAGTACCACCTTGACCACTACCACCACCACCTCCTCCACCTGAAGGAGCATCGGTAAGTTCAAGAGCAGTTGCAGTAGAATTTACCTTAACCCACTTATTAGAAATAAAAGCAGAAGGTGTATCATTCAAACCAAGGAATGAAGTAGTAATACCAGTTACTGCAATTCCTGTTAGATTTGATCCATCAATAGCTGGTAAACTACCAACCAAATTGCCAGCAGGAATACTAACTAAATTAGCACCAGAACCACTAAATGACGATGCAGTTATAATACCAGTAGATCCATTTAGAATAATACTATTACCAACTTTAGTTATTCCATTATTACCATTATTTAATTGAACATCTGCATAATTACTACCACCAAATATTGCAGCATCACTATTAACAGCAATACTCTTTGTTGCAGGTACAGTAAAAGATAAACTTCCAGAATTACCTTGAATATAACCAGCTTGATTATTCTGAAGGAATTTAATTTCCTGTAAAACAGGATCAACCTTTAATTGTTTTGTATTATCATTTGGATCTTCAAAGGTAGTAATTCCAATGCTACCACTAAATGCACTAATACCTGTCAGGTTTGAACCATCACCATAAAATCCTTGAGATGAAGTTATAGAACTACCAACTGATATATTATTAGCAACTTCTAAATTATAAAAATTTGACGTCCCTGATGTACTAATACCTGGAATAGTAGCAGCATTAATTGTAGTAACACCAACTTTCCAAGTTGTTCCATCCCATTTCCAAGTTAAATTATTTGCAGAATGAGTATCGTTTAAGCTAGGAGTATTTGGAAAATTAATAGCCATCTATTTACCTCTATAACTGTGCTTGAATATCAGCATGTTTTGTATCTGGTGCTGGTTGATCTGGTTCAACAATTAAGTTGCCCTCACTATCAGTCATATCTAATGACTTAACAGTATCATCTTGCCTTTCACCAACAACCATCCAAGAAATAGTATCTGTGCAACTATTATCCTGTGCTGTAATGGTTAATATATTACCAGAAACAGACCCTTTAACAGAAGTCCATCCTGTTTCATTTGATGTGAAACATTGAACATCTCTATTTAATAGAACAAATGTTCCTTCAGTCATTCCTGATTTTGTATCAATATTAACTGTAGCAGTACCACCAACTAAATCAATCTTACCCCGATAAATAAGATCCATCTGCGGACCTTCAAGGAATGAATGAACCAAATGCTTAGTGGTAGATAACCCAGCTACTGGATGAGGAATCTTAAATGATCCACCACTCTTACTTAAGGTTCCTGTAATTGTTACACCACCAGAGGTTGTCTCCAGTTTCTTAGATCCTGTATTTCCATAATACAATTCTGTAGCACCGCCCCACCAACAGGCAACACCACTAAACATATTTAAGTAAGGTCTGATGAATATATTACCCCAAGTTCCAGAGGTATTTTGTCCAGTAATCCAAAGGTTTGTATCTTTATTTTTATTTTGAATATAAGTTGCGTATGCAGCAGGTCTATGATGTATCTCTAATCCACTTGTTCCTACCTTTATTGTATTATCAGTTCCTGCAGTAGTACAATCTCCGACCTCAATATTCTTATTATTAACATCAAGATTACCACCAAGTTGTGGAGTTGTATCTCCTACAATATGAGTAACTACACCTGCAATAGAATTATATGGATAATTTATTGCATCAGCAAGATTAAAAGCAGGTGTCGCATCCGTACTTCCTAAAACTAGGTTTAGACCACCAAGACTAATACTCGAATTAGCTAATGCAGTATTAGTAACATTGGTTAAATTTGAACCATCACCATAGAAGTTTGCTGCAGTTACAGAACTAGAAGCAGCTACATTAACACCGTCAAAATTTCCAGAGAAAGTAGTAGCAGTTATAACACCAGTAAGAGATATATTTGAAGTAGCAGTTAAATCACCCTCAATTTTTGTATCTCCATCATTATAAATCTGGAAGTCTACAGCATTACCAAAAGTAAGTTTTGTTCCAATAGGAAAATCCATCCTATCAAGAGTCGTATTCCACTTAACATCATTTCCATTAGAACCAATAAAGGTTACATCATCTCTAAATGTAGTAATACCTGTTACATCAGTATTACCATTAATAGTTGTATTATTAAGAGTAACTGGACCTGTATTAGCACTTAAAGCACCTTGGAATGTTGCAGCAGCAGATACAATAACATCATCAAGAATAGATTGCTTATCTACTTCAAGAGTTCCAGAACAATATACATTAGTGAATCCACTAAATCCCTCAGTATTAATACCTGCTGGAGGTGCAGCATAAATGTCTGTTAAAGCAGATCCATTACCATAATAATAAGTTGCTGTTACAGCACCAGAAACTACTACTCCCGATTCTGTAGTTTCTATTTTTTTAGTTCCATCAAAATATATTTCTGTCGTCCCATCTTCAATAGCAGTTAAAACTGGTTCATTAACTTTATTTCTCAAATAAAGATTATCAGTAGCACTGATATACAAATTAGAATTACTAGCAGTTGATGCTTGCTGAAGATAAGTATTATTATCAGAAGTCTGATGATAAATCTCTAAGTAACTATTACCATTATCCCCAACAGTAATTTTACTATTATCTGCAATAGTAACGTGACTACCAAAAGTAGAAATACCCGTTACATTTAAACTACCTATTCCAGCATTTGCAGATGCAGTTAAACTACCACCAAAAGTTCCACTTCCACTAATAGATATACTGCCAGTTCCTTGGATATCATTAGCATTAAGATCTAAATTACCACCAAGTTGAGGTGTTAAATCATTAATAACATCACTAGCACTAACAGATCCTCCACCACCTCCACCACCAGGAGAAGCATCTACCCACTGAGAACTATCAGCATCTTGATAATATATCTTTAAAACACCTTCATCAGATTTCCACCATAAAGCACCATCACTAGGAGCACTTGGTGCAGTATCATCAGTTGTTACAATACCACTTAATTGAGATCCATCACCATAAAAAACTGATCCAGTTATAGAACTAGCAGCAGATATATTATTACTAGAAGTTACATCATATCCATTCCAATTACCACCTTGAATACTACCAACTACATTACCAACAAAAGTACTAGCAGTACATAAACCTGAAACTTGCATTCCAGCAGCAGTTACTCCACCTAATGCTACATTAGGTGATCCAGATATACCTAATGCATTAGTAGCAGTAGTCGCATTACCATTAACATTACCAATAAGATTTCCCTGAAAACTTGAAGCAGTTACAACACCAGAAGCAACATTTATACCACCAGAAATAACTCTAATACCACTTCTTGCTGTAACAAGACCAACTGAATCTATATTAGTTACATCTTCATAAGTTAAAGTTTGTGCAACCGAAACATTATTAGCAATTATATTATCTACAGTTATACTTGGAGATCCGATTAATCCTTGTGCATTTGTTGCAACCGTAGCAATACCAGCAGCATTTGCATAATCTCCAATAGTAATAGTTGCAGTTCCACCACTATATGTTGCTGTTACACCATTACCAACAAAATTAACAGTACCAGCAGTTCCTACAGTAGTTGCTTCATCTTGAAATTCAATTCCAGAAATTATTCCACTTAAAGATGATCCATCACCATAATACTTAGTAGCAGTTGCAACACCTACAACAATATTTGGAGACCCAGTTAATCCTTCAGAAAGTGTTGAGATTCCAGATACTTGTGCATAAGTAGAAGTTGTATTAATTCCAGTTAAATTTGAACCATCACCATAAAAGTAAGTAGATGTTACAACACCCACTGATAAAATATTATTGAATAAAGATGTTCCAGTAGTATTAATACCAGCAGTACTTCCACCAGCCTGTCCATTAGTAAGAGAGTCTGTATTATAAGAAATAAGTTCAACTATATCTCCAGCAAAGCATCCACTATTTAAAGTAAATGTATTACCACCAGGAGCACTATATTCTACATCAGTTAATTTAACACCGTTGACATAAATGTCAGCAAAGAATGGATTATATTCAATTCCAGTAAATACCGTTTGACCATTTGTAGCAATATGAGTTTCTTCATCTCGGACTCCACCAAAACTTGCCCAAGTAACACCATCTTCAGTACATTTTAAATATTGACCAGGACTACCAAGAGTATCACCAGCACCAATCTGACCAAGAAATGTACTAATACCAGATACAATTAAATTTCTAGCATTGATATCATCAACTGTAATTGAAGATCCTGTACCAGTTACAACAATATTAGGAGCATCTAATTGTTGAGCAACAGTTAGAATACCAGAAATATTGGCGTGTCCAGTGACACCCAATACAAGTTTATCCTCAGTAAATGATGATATACCTATATGTTGATGTGATACTCTACCGCTTCTGAACCTTGTCATTACTTGATATTAATTAAGGGTTTCTAATATACTTCCAATAAATTTTACATGATTAGGATTACTCGCAGACAATTCTAAAGAATCTCCAGACTCAAGAACCAATTTACCTTGAGTTAAATTCATAGTATCATGACCTTGAATAGCCATACTCTTTACAACTTCTGTTTTTGTAGCACCCCTCACATGATCTAATGATACAGTATGAGTAATAGAATCTACATTCGTTGTTTGTGATAATAAAACAACACCACTATATCCAACGGGAGCAGTATAAATTCCCACTGGTGTAGATGGTGCTACAAATGTTACTGTTTTAAATACGTTTAATGGTAAAGCCATTTTATTGATCTCCTCCTAGTGCTAGAATTAATGGCGTGACATTAGCGAATAAACTCTTGGAATAAAAATTACCAGTAATAGTTCCGCTAATTTGATCTATTTGAACACCTTCACCAATTCTAAAGTTTCCACCTTGGTCAGTGCTGGTATAAACAACTAATCCACCGTTACGGTTGTCAACCTCATTTTCCTGTATGGTGACACCTCCACGAGAAGGAAGAGAAGCAATTGGG
>Ga0163179_10001424_pt1 | contig 16962 bp, 17 predicted proteins | sample AtlANTMetagenome_FD_109643 | JGI IMG/M metagenome (GOLD analysis project Ga0163179, IMG submission 109643) | Marine eukaryotic phytoplankton communities from the Atlantic Ocean - Atlantic ANT 2 Metagenome | ecosystem: Environmental > Aquatic > Marine > Oceanic | place: North Atlantic Ocean... | reverse complement strand
TCGGTCGAGGGCGGTCAGATCTTCGAACTGAACCATGCGTTTTCGGATGGCATCCGCAAGGGCTTTGTCGTCTTTCGCGATGCGTGCGAGCAGTGGCTCGTAGACGTCTCGGCCCATTTTGCATAGCACCCGGGCGGTTTGATCCACGCCTTGGAATCGAAGTCGCGCGGTCAGTCCACTTCCGAGTGCTTCTCGTAGCGACTCTTCTACGTCTCGCGCGGTTCTCGCGTCGATGGTTTTGATTTTGGCCATTCTCCGAGAGCACTGGTATTGGGCGGACTCCGGCATGAGCGCCATCACAGTGGCGGCGTTCTCAGTACCCATCATCAACAACGCGGTGGCTTGAGCTTGGGGGTGTTCGTCTTGCAGTATGATGGACACCGCGGCCGGCAAACAGCCGCCAATGAAGTCTTGAAAGCCTGTGTCTATCTCCCGTCGGATGGCTTCATGAGCGCTCTCACGCCGCTCTTCCCCGATGAGTTCAGCGAGCTGATTGAGTGCGAATTCCCGACCGCTATGCGGTAGATGGACCACGTCGGAGAGGTCGCGAACAAAAGCCGAAACCACCTGGTCAAGTACGTCAGGAGACAGTCTCTCCAAGCGCTTCATTGCGATACCGATCTGTGTGACTTCGCCGGTGGTGAGTCGAGAGAGGAGTCCTGCTGCGACGCGAGGGTGTACAAACATCAACAGGGCCGCTGAACGCTCTGCACCGCTGAGATCTTCGAATCGAAGTTCGGCGTTGGCAAGAGCTGGGTTCGCCACGAAGACATCCCTGATCGGTCTGATTCGGCGCTACCGCTCAGCACAACCAAGGTCTGCACCTGATGCCTTGGTCGTCGTCCACATCTGCCACTTCATCTGAGTATAGAGAAATTCGAGCGACTTACAAGCAATTCAACCAATGAGGAGTTCGATTCCTTCTCGGGCTCCAAAGACCGTCAGCTTTTGGTTTGATTTTTCAGCACGACGGCGACATTGGTCCACTTTGAGGTCCACGAGACGGTCAGACTGCATGGGATCATGGTGAAAAAGAGCGAGGGTTTTCACCTCAGCTTGGATGGCGAGATCGACGGTGGTGAGCGCTCGGGAGTGACCCCATCCTTTCTTTTGTTCGTACTCACTGTCGCTATATTGCGCGTCAGCGATCAATAAATCGGCTCCACGACAGAAGTTCACGAAATCATCGGGCAACTCGCGCAGAACTTCGGGGTCTGCACTGCTTTCCTCAGGGTTTGTGATCCGTTCGTCCAATTCGTGATCCGTGGCGTAAATCACTTTTTTTCCGTCTTTCTCGAACGAGAATGCGAGGCTGCCACCGGGGTGGCATTGCTCGATGAATTGGACAAAAACGCCAGCGACGTCAGTACCGTCGGGAGAGAGGGTTTCGGACTGGATACTCGCGCTGAGTTCGCCAAAAGACACGGGGAAGTATTCGGTCCGCATTTGCCCTGATAGGAGGCGGTGAATGCGCTCCCCCTCGCCTTTTGTTCCCCAAATGTGGAAGCGGTTTTCGGCTTGGTAGGCGGGGGCGAAAAAAGGGAACCCTTGAATGTGATCCCAGTGGGTGTGGCTGAAAAACATGTGCCCCACAATGGGGTGGATTCCGCGCTGGTTGAGATCCTCACCGAGCTCGCGGAGGCCTGTTCCGCCGTCGCACACAAAGAGTTGATCCCCAATGCGTATTTCTACACAAGAGGTGTTCCCGCCGTATTTGCGGGTGGGTTGTCCGGGTGTCGGTATGGAACCGCGCGTACCCCAAAATCGGACATAAAAACTCACTGCAGTCCCTCGTGAAAGCTGAATAGTATTTTACCGAGCTGGAGGGTGTCTCCATTTCTTAGGGTTGCTGCATGAATTTTTACGCCGTTGAGATAGCAGCCGTTTCTACTCTCGAGGTCTTGAATGTGACACTCCTCACTCCGACAGTTGAGTTCGATGTGTTTGCGTGACAAATCCGGTGAGTTCACCTGGATATCGACGTTCTCTCCCCGTCCAATGATGTAGTTCTGGCTGTCGAGCTGAAAGCTCCGGGGAGCACCTGGGCCGGTCAACTGTTCTAGAACGAAGACGGTCTGTGCCCGCTGGGTCACAGGCTGCACGATGGTGGTCAGACGTGTGGTGTCAGTCCAGGTGTCTTCGTCTTTTTCATTGTTCATGATGGGTCCCGCGAGCAAGGTAGCGTCAGACTCTTAGCTGTGTCAAAACGAGACACTTAGGGGATGCGCTTGGTGGACCATTGGTTTTCAGCGTAATCACTAAATGCCGCCCAAGTTGAAGCTGAAAATAGCACCATACAAATCTCAGAGAAGCCCACTGACCACTGGGCGCAACTCTGGAGAGCAATTGCGCTAGCCTTGGTGTGAGGAAAGCCGTATACGCCGCATGAAATCGCGGGAAAGGCAATACGCCGAACTCCGTAATTCAATGCAAGTCGGAGGCTGTTTCGGTGGGCGTTTTGAAGGAGGTCTTCTGGGTTTTCTGCACGGGCGTATACGGGACCCACCGTGTGAATGACCCATGCCACTTCTAACTCCCCTGCGGACGTAATGCGGGCCTCACCGGTGGGGCAGCGGATGCCTGGAGAAAGTTCAGGGAAGCTGCGGCAAGCCTCCAAGAGATTGGGCCCAGCAGCGGAATGAATTGCGCCGTCGACCCCCCCGCCGCCGAGCAAACTGACATTGGCGGCGTTGACGATGGCGTCACCGCGATAGGTCGTCAAATCCCCGCGGGCAAGCTGTAGCACGCATCCGCTTTCAAGCTGATATTGGCGCCGAACTTGGATGGGTGTGCTCACTCGACGATTTTTTCATTCTCTGAGCCGTTAGTCCAGTCCAGGTCCTCGTCGTACCTTGCTGGGTGGCTCGATTGCTGCGGGCAGGGCGCAGGCGGTACCTTCTTGATGGTCATACCAACCGTTCTCCCAGTCCCATGAGAAGTGCATGTGGTGCTGGTGGAAGGGCCATCCGTCGCCATAGGCCAGGTAGCTCTGTAGGCGCTGTACATCCGCAAACTTGAGTAGACCTTCATCCTTGAGGTCTTTCGCAGCGTCGATCAGCTCGGGGTAGATGAGGGTGTCTACGCCGATCACGCGGAGAGACTCTGTTTTCATCAAACGTGAGATGAAAAATGCGGTTCGTCTCGCATCAAGGATGTCGGGCGTGTCGGTGCAGAAGTAGCCATTTTCAGGACACACACTGCGTCCGAGGTTGTTGGACCCGGTTTGGTAATAGGCGATATCGATATCGTTTCCATTGACGTGGGTGCCTTCAGGATGGCGAAGTCGTCCATCTTGGCGTCCAGGAACGTCACCATCGGCTTGGCTCATGTCCAAGAGGCCAATCGGTTTGGTATTCTCAAAGGTAGCAGCGGTTTCCGCGGCGGCCCAGCGTACGAGGTAGATCAACTCCCGCCGTAGATTGGAATAGCGGGCCTCATGGGAGACCACGTAGCCCTCGTCGAGATCGTTGGCTTGGGGAAAGGACATGATTTCATTGCAAGGCCCTTTTTGGCCGGTCTTGCTGAAGAACTCATTGCAGTCAATTCCCTCATGAAACGCGTCGAGGCGAACCACAATTTCGTAGTTGGCCACTGATTTTTTGTATCCGTCGACAGCAACCCACTTTTCAATCGGAGTGTCGCTTGGGTTGAACCAAGCGAGGCGTTCTGTGGGGTTGTCTGATGCCGAATACCAGAGTGTATCGACCTCTTGGTCCGCATCGTCGGCGACCATGTCGAGGAGTCCAGAGAGTTCGCTGTTCGGGCCTGCTACCTCAAGGAGATCCAGATCTGTCTTGTCTTCCTTATAGATTCCCGAGCCTTCGATGTTTACATTCACCGCGACATAGCTCTGAGCAGGCAGAACGAATCGATAATAATCTACTTCCTTCTTGCAGAGTTCGATGCCGCTGATGGTGTGACCGTCTTCTACGAGAAGCGGTGTGGCCGTCTCGAGCGTGTCGTTGAGGGCTTCCCCACAGTCTTCTACAAAGGTGTAGTCCACCTGTGCGGGGGCTTCACCGGTTTCGGCGAGTTCGGAATCTACGGGGGCCAAGCATGCGGTGCTCAGCAGCCCAAGAATGACGATTGGATTTTTCATGGTGATACTCCAAAATCCCGCCTTTCTACTTGTTCTTGCTCGATCCGGCAACTCAAAGCCGTGTTTTATTGATTGGCAAATCTGCAAACTCAATGCCACTATGGCCGGTAGAAGGATGAAGAATGAATCAAGCAGATTGGATTCGTAAGAAGGCGAGAAACCTCGGCCGAGGTTGTTTGATTGTGCCGATTAGTCTGCTCTTCTTGTTGATTGGGTGCAGTGTTTCGAGGATGTATCACTCGACCCTGGAATCCAAAGCAAAACGGTTGGGCTTGGTGGAACACCGGGTACAAGTCGGTGAGTCGGATGTTCATTATTGGATTGGCGGCAGTGGCCCTCCTCTCATGATTCTTCATGGTTTTGGGGGCAATGGCCTGCGGACTTGGGCCAATCAGATTCGTGCACTATCGAGTCAACACACGATTATCGTGCCGGATTTGGTGTGGTTTGGTGAGAGCTCGTCGGAGCAGGCTCCGAGTCTGAATGTGCAGGCGGATACTTTCCTAGCGCTCATTCGTCAGTTGGGATTGAAGTCGGTGGATGTGATGGGGATTTCCTACGGGGGATTTGTCACTATCCAGATGAAAAAAGATGCGGATGATGAGGTGGGTCGCATCATTGTCGTTGACAGCCCAGGGGGTCATTTCGGGGAGGATGACGAAGCGGAAATGCTGGCGCGGTTTGACGCTGAAAACCCAGAAGCGATTTTTATCCCGAAGGACTGGAAGGCTGTTCGCACACTGATTCAGCTGGTTTTTCATCATCCCCCGTGGCTGCCGTCCTGGGTGTATCGGGACGTGAAGGAGGAGGTTTTCTCCCACAACCATCCTGAGCATCGGGTTCTGCTCACCGAGCTACGTGGCCGTGAACCGGAATTTTTTGAGCAGGATTGGTCAGAAACGGAAGCGTTGGTGGTTTGGGGTGAGCACGACCCGGTCTTCCCCAAAGCGTTGGGAGAAGCGGTTTCTGAGACATTAGGCGCGGATTTTGTCGTTGTGGAAGATGCAGGTCACGGCCCGAATATGGAACATGGTCGTCGTTTTAATCGCATCGTCTTGGACTGGTTGGCGTCCGAGCGCGGAAATCTCTAAGCCAGGCCTTACTGAGCGGCTTCTTGGCTGCGCTTGTGGTGAGGGGGCAGGCGAAACAGGGTTTCAATGGTCCATTCGAGAATAGGAAAGAAGGCGAGCCATCGTAGGGGGTGGTCCATGTGCCCTGTGGTGATGCAGTAGGCTTTGGTGTGCGGTGCTTGATGATGTTTGTCGTGGTGCTTCGTGTTCAAGATGACGTAGTTCTGCTGTAGCCATTGGATGAGTTTGTGATCCGGTTCGGTGTGCGCCCATCGATGAAACTGATTGGTGCCCATGGTCAGCCAGGCAACGCCGGTCCAAAAGATGCCGAAAAACACAACTGATCCCGCATTGGCGGGCGTGTAGGTAGGTAGCGTGGCCCACCAGAGTGCCAGTAGAGCGGTCAGGCATGTGTTTCCGTTGAGCCGGATGAAGTCGTGTTCTCCAATCTCTTTTGGATGTATGTGGTGCTCGCGGAAGGGTTGGATAAATCCCGGCCCTACAAGCAGCCAGTTCTCCGAACCGTAGTTGTCGGCCAACCAGTGGACGAATCCCGAGAAAAAATCTGCTGCCAAATAGGCGGAAGCCAGGGCCAAGGCAATCAGTCCGATGAATTCAGTGCTTGCTAATGAACCTGCTGCTCCAAAACATCGCATGAGAATGAACGGCGTCCATCCAAAAAACACGGAGATGCCTGTCAGTTGGAGGATGCGCTGAACGTCCAGGTCAGGGACGTTTTTTGCAGGGGCTTGTGCCGTTTTTGCCATTGGAAAAAGTCCTTCTGCGAAACGAGAGGTGCCTTACTAATCCAATTGTTTTGCCCTGACGACGCGCTTTTTTTTCCCGGGTATTTCTCCAGAAAACCCCACCCAGGCGCCAACGAAAGCCACGATTAAGCCCAGCCATGGAACCATGGGTGCCCCGGTTGGATAGACCAGCATGAAAAAGGAGAAACCTCCGAGCATCAGCGTGCCGCCGAATACCCAGAGCGTCTTTTGATACCAAGGTCGTGTTTTCATGGTGTTGTGCGGGGTGAGTAGAGTTGCATGACGTCTTCTGCGTTGAGGCGGTGTCTCCATGTATCGGGCAGCGCTCGCCACTTGATTTTCTTGTCTGCACCGATCAGAAAGGCTGCTGGGCGGGCCAGTTTTACATCGAGGGTGGTGTGTTCAAGTCCGTAGTCGCCAATGATTTTTCTTTCTGGATCCGAGAGTAGGACCAAGCCGGCTTGTTTGGACTCAAGCCGTGTAGACATGTCCTTCCATTTCGCGGAAGTGATGCCAATCACAGCTCCGCCCTGTTCTCGAATTGTAGATGAAATGCGCTCGAGCCCCTCGAGTTCGCGAACACAGAATGGTCACCAATGACCACGGTAGAAAAACACAAATACATCGTTTTTCATGGCATGGAGTGTGTGGGTGTCTCCTTCCGGATCCGTCACTGAAAAATCGGGAGCTATGTCACCAATCTGGGGTGCGTTGGGGGCGGAGGGTAGTTTCGAGAAACTGTAGACATAGGTCCCGTAGATGCTGAACATCAGTGCGGCAGTTGTCGTGCCGATGCCCATCTTGCGGCGCAGTCCCACCGAAAATGCGTCTCCCTTCTTGAAGAAGAAGCAACACGAACTCACCAGCAAACAAAGACCTAGAAAGGCTGTGAAGAGGTGAGGCTCCTCGCTGAATGACTCGAACTCAGGATTTGTGCTCATCGGAAGATAGAGCATGATGCCGATGCATGGAAAGATCGTTCCAACACACCACACCCACAGAAGTCTGCGATCGCGCGGGGCGGGCAAGTGGGCGGGGTCTTTGGGTCGATCTTCTTGCACGGTATCTGCAAGGCTACTGTAGTTGCAGAGTGACTGTCGAGTCAGCGAGCATTGTGATCTGCTCGCTATACTGCACGGTGTTCTGCCTGATGATAGGAATTGATTGATGAGTGGCCCATATAAGAAAGCGATTGTTCGAAAGGTTTCGAGGCGGACGATTCTGGAATGGGGTGGCGCGAGTCTCGCACTCTTGCTGGCGGCCTGTAAGTCGGATGGGGGGCAGGTTGTGGACACGGGACTCGTTCCAGGACCCGACAGGCTGGAGCCCATTACGCCGATTTCGGATTTCTATGTTGTGTCTCATTTCGGTATGGCGGAGGTCGACGTCAGTACGTGGTCTTTGGAGTTTGTGTACAACGGTGTGTTGCTCGGCGCTTTGGACTATGCATTCTTGGAATCTTTGGAAGCCAGAGAGATAGAGCGTACGCTTCAGTGCGTTGAGAGTCGCCCGGCGTGGATTCGAATGAGCAATGCTGTCTTCGAGGGCTTGCCGCTTTTTGAGATTTTGGATGCAGCGGGTGTGGACTGGCGTGTCGGTGCCTCCCATATGGCGATTCATTCGATGGATTTCTATTCCGTCGGTCTGGGGATTGATGAAGAGGAACCGCCATGGCTTGTGTGGCGTATGAATGGTGAAGTTCTGCCGCAGAAGCATGGCTACCCCGCACGGATTCTTGCGCCGAATCGCTATGGTTGGCTCAATCCGAAGCAAGTCAAGCGAGTTGAGCTTTTGGATGCGCCCTATGTGTTGCCTTGGGTGGAAGAATTGGAGCGCTACGCCGAGGCGGTGGGCTTGCATTCGGACTCTGAGTTGACTGCCGAAGAGGTTCGGATCCAGAGCGTGGTGGTGTACCCGGATTCCATGCAGTTCGTTGAGTCTGGACATGGAATACGCCTCTTGGGTAAGGCCTATGGTGGGCGAGATCCGGTGGTGGAGGTCTCAATTAGTGAGGATGGTGGTCAGACCTATCAAAGCGCTGAAATCACCTATGCGCCTGGAGCCGATCGTTGGACGCTGTGGCGGCATGTGTGGCGACCGACTGAGGTGGGCACGCACCTGTTGCACGTCCGCGCACGTTCCAAAGAGGGAGTGTCTACGGACGATGAATATCCAGAAAATCAGATTCCCTACACCGGTGGGATGTGGATTTTAGTGGAAGTGCTCTAAGGCCAGTTGGTTGCTTGTACTTGAATACAGCAGGGAGCGCCGACTTCTTGTCCTGTGCGAGGTAGGAAAATCGCGCCGTCGACCAAGGCGTTGATGTGCGTTTCATTCGCCACGGCGATGACCTCTCCTTCTGCTACCCGGCTGCCATTGGTGAACGGCCGAACAAATTCATAGTTCTCCCCGGGTGCAGCTAAGACATCCACCACTTCCCAGATCAGAAAATCCGTGCGGGGTAGCTGTGGAGGAATCGGGACGAACAACAGTTGTTCCACGGCCCTTTGGGCGACTTCAAGCGCACGGTTCGTGCCGGCTTGGCCGGTTTCAAAAGTCAGTCCAAGACGGCCTTTTCGATTTGCCCAGTCCGAGAGCATATTTGCTCCAAAGATCTTTTCTGTGCCCGTGACGGCCTGTTGAGCGCCGAGATGTATTGCGAGTTCTAAATGATCAGCCGTCTTTGGACAGACGACACAGGCGTCGATTGGAAGATGGGTCTGGTGGATGTCGATGACGATGTCCGCATCTCGCAGGGCTTCTTGGAGGAGCTGTACACGGGGATGCGCAGCGGTGGTATCGGCGGACCCGAATGCCCGGTTTAGGTCTGTCTGTGCTCTGTCGACTCGCGTGGAGGACGTGATGGCTTCAGGGTTTCCAAGAGCGAGAGTGACATCAAAGATCGCGTCTTCCCAGTAGCTCTCTTTCTTGGCCAGTAAGGATTCGATGAGCGCAATCCCCTCGGGTTCATCTCCGTGTATACCTCCGACAATCGCGACGCGTTTTTTGTGTGAGGAGGTCGCCTCCTGGCACCAGATTTTCTCGGCCACAGCTTGGAACATGACCTGAAGCATAACGGGCCCTGCTTGCTTTCGTGGCGCCATACTGAAAGACTGTGCCCATGACGACCCCCTCTCCATTGCGCTTGATAACATCCGAAGAAAGTCGTGTGGATGTCCCTGAAGAGGTCTGTTCTTCCTTGGGTTTTGCTGAGATTTGGGCGCGGCCTGGAATCAGTGAGTCGGCTGCTCTTTTGTTGGCGGAGTTGAAGCAGGAATCGTGTGGACACAGTTGGCGAGAAGCACTTGAGCATGTGGACGCGGCGGATTCCAGCTCCCTGGTGGCTGCAATCCTAGAGCGCATTCGTGAGGTTCGTCCGACGATGATCTACACCTACTGGGGTCGCTCTAAGGCGGGAGAGTCTCCGATTGCGATTGGCGCGATTTCGACTCATGTGGGTCATGGTTTTCCACACGATGGGTTTCCGGTCATTGCGCGATGCACTATTCGTCGCTGCTATCGCGGGAATGGGCTTTATCCCTACTTGCTTCAACATCGGTTGAATGTGTGTACGGCGCTCTGGGGCAGTGCTTTAAAAGCGGTGCATGTTGGTGCAGCCGATCCGGCGGTTCTTGCCGCTCTGACGCGTGTCGAAGGCGTAGATTTTGCGTTTGCGTGTGTGGGGCGAGAGCGTCTCATCGTGGCTGGAGAGCGCTACTGGGTTCCGGACTTTCTTGCGGCAACAGTGCAGTTTCGAGCAGCGCTCGAGGGGGAGTTGAGAGACTCGGATCCTCGCATTGTCCTGCTTGCCCGGAAGGTGTCTTTGTTCTTGTCAGAGGGTGCGAGTTCAGTCAGTTACGCCGCGTTGCGGGCTGAAGTGGAAAGCTGCCGAGCGCGTCATGGGGATGCTTGGTGGGATTCTTGTCCCAACGTACAGTCTTTGATTGCGCTCTGTGAGGCCATTGGGGTTCATCCTGAATGATCGTGGATGCACTCAGGGATCCGGAGAGCGGCTTGGGTGCAACGCTTGTTGTGATGCGCCCAGAGGGGTTGTGCTTCGGCGGTACGCGCTTTTCTGCGAGCAGTAGCACAGAGGAGGTGGTGGAGTTGGCCCGATGTATGGAGGTCAAGCTGCACCCGCATACCGCAGCTGTAGGCGGCGCGAAGGCGGGGTTTTTTTGTGATCCGGACCATCCTGAATTGCCTCGTTTGATGGCATTAGCGGCTGAGCGTTGGTCGGCAATATTGCGAGAGCGCGTGATGTTGGGAAAAGACATGGGTGCTAGCAATGCTTTGATGGACGGCTTCTATGAGCACGTGGGAGCCATACAGTTGGCACCGATTCGTGCGTCAACACCTCTTGCGCGTCTTCGTGAACTCTCCGGCTATCGGATGCATATGACTGGACTGGGTGTGGCTTGGGCGGTGTCTGCCTATGTGGGGCATTCGTTGGCGGGTCTGCGCGTCGCGATTCAAGGTGCGGGTGCTGTCGGACTCGGCACAGCGATTCGATTGACACGAATGGGTGCGGTGGTCGTGGGTTTGAGTGACGTGCATCGTGCTGTTCACTTTCGCGCGCCGCCGGATGAAGCCCAGTTGGTATCCGTGGTTTCCGAGGGTTTTGGTATGCCTGCCGCTGGGGATGGATTGGAGTGGATCTCCAGAGAGAGCTTGTTTGAACTGCCTGTGGATGTGGTGGTGCTTGCAGCGAGTTCGAACTCTGTCGGGGCGGCGGAAGCTGAAAAACTCTCTGCCTCCTTTGTGGTGGAGGGCAGCAACTTTGGTCTTCAAGAGGAGGCGCGTGTTGCTCTACAGGCTCGCAGTATTCCTGTCATTCCGGATGTGATTGCGTCGAGTGCGAGTGCAGCGATGGTGGCCCGACAGCTCGCATCTGGCGGTGGTCTCTCGGATGAGGCGTTGTGGTCTCAGATTGAGCGATGTATTCGCGAGCAGGTTGTGCTCCGCCGCGCTGAGAGTCTTGAACGAGGCATCAGTATGCGGACTGCGGCCTTCCAGTCGGTTGGGCTTCTCGAGGCTTCCTGGTCCTGATCTGCTATCTTCGGCATCGTAATGGACGAATTTGATCCTGAGATTTGGTTTCACCGACGAGCGGCCTACTATGTAGAAGCCCAGCTGCTCTACCACCTCAATGTGTGTGGGGTGTGGTCTCACTTGCAGCAACAAGAAAGTCAGACCGCTCATCAGATTGCCGAAGCGCTCGGGTTGGAAGAGGGCGTTCTTGAGGATGTTCTGGATTTTGTGGTGGGTGTGGACGTGCTTTTAGAGCGGGACGCAAAAGGGCGCTTTTCCCTCACTTCGCAGGGACGGCGGGTTTTGGAACGTTTTGGAAGAGGTGGCGACAAGAAGACGACGTACAATTTCTTCGATGTGCGAGTGGGCGCCTATGGCCCAGTTTGGGAGAACGTGGGCTCGCTTCTTCGAGGAGAGATTCGGTATGGCGAAGATCTGCAGCGCACCGGGGAGATTGCAGCGGACGCCGTGTACAAAGTAGGTGCCAAAATGGCTCCAGGTCTTGCGCGGGTTTTGGCGAAGCAGTCGATCCAATGGGAGATGGAATTTGGTGTAACGACCGGGCTTCTGGAGGCCATGGCTTCCGCACTTGGTGAACGAAAAAGAGTGGGCCTTGATCGCAGTGTGAGTGCCCTTCAGGTCGCCAAGTCGCGAGCGGATGACCACGCCATTACCGGTATTTCCTGGCTTGAGGCAGACTTGGCGGATGTAGCGGATTGGTCTGAGCGACTCAGTTTGGACGGGTCGGGGGTCTTCTATTCTGTTCATTTTCATGAGTTTCTATCCAAGGGGAAACCCTGGGTGCAGACATTACTCTCGACCTTGGGGCAACAGTATCCAGGCGCATTGTTGGTGGCGATAGAACAGCCTGCTCCAGAGGATGGGGCAAATGAACTGCTTGGTTTGTATGGTCACTCCAATCGCCTCATTCACCATTTGATTGGCAATGGGGTGATTCTGGGCGAATTGGACTGGGTAAAGCTTTTTGAAGATTCGGGATGCAGGCTCGTGGGTGTAGAATCCATGGGGTATCTTGGCTACAAGGCTTTTGTAGTGGAGCTTGGGTGCAAGGAATGAGTGTTGAGCGGCAATGGTTTGAGCAAGATTACGACGTGATCGTCATCGGTGGCGGTCCGGCTGGAAGTACGGCTGCGACTTATCTTGCGATGTTGAACCACAAGGTCTTGTTGTTGGAGCGAGAATCGGGCCCGCGTCATCGTGTGGGCGAATCGCTTTTGCCGAGCATGATGCCGATATTGGATGATTTTGGTCTGATAGAAGAAGTCGAGGCGCTTGGTTTTCAAAAGAAAACCGGAGGCACATTTATTTGGGGGAAATCCCGAGAGCCTTGGGATGTTTTGTTTTCGAACAATCCCTTCTTGCCCTATCCCTATGCCTACCATGTAGACCGCGAGGTCTTTGATGCGCTTTTGCTGGACCATGCGGCTCGTCGAGGTGTGTGTGTCCGACAGAATGTGACCGTGACAACACCCGTGATGGATGGGGAGCGAGTTGTCGGTGTCACCTGCGTTGAGAAGGGCGAGAAGAGCCAAGAGCGGCAGGTGAGTGCGCGCTATGTAGTGGATGCGAGTGGCCCGGTCGCGGTCCTCGGAAAGAAGCTAACAACGCGAGCCTATGACGAGACCATGCGTCAGGTGGCGTTCTACGGCTACTACGACAACGTAGAAGGTCCCAAGGGTCATCGAGAAGGTCATGTGTTGATCGAGAGCAATCCATGGGGCTGGTTTTGGTACATCCCCATGGATGGGAAGAAACTCGGTCAGGCGAATGTGGGTTTAGTCTCGGGCCAGGAGTTTAAAGACGAGTACCGTGAGATGGGCATTGAGGCGTTTTACCAGAGGGCTTTAGATGAGTCGGAGCTCATGAAAGAACTGCTGGGTTCGAAAGCTGAGCGGATCACTGACATGCGGGCGATCACCGACTGGGCGTATACCTGTGAGCAGACGTCTGGACCCGGTTGGTATTTGGCGGGGGATGCGGCGGCCTTTCTTGATCCCTTGTTGTCATCGGGTGCCACCATGGCCATGTTGGCTGGATATTCGGCGTCGGTTTGTATACACACCTCGCTGAAGAATCCGGAAGAAGCCGCCGGCGCTGCTGAATTTTATCGGACGAACTATCGGCAGATGTACGAGGTTACCCGAGACTTTCTCCATTATTTTTATGCCGGAAACATCACTTCCCATTCAGAAGACATGTTTTGGAAAGCACGTTCGGTATTGAAGCTCTCCGAGAACGTGGGGGCCTGTCAGGCCTTCTGTTTCCTCGTGAACACCTTGCCGGGAAATCCCCACCCCGCCTTGCGCAAGCAGATTCATATGTACGAACAATTTATGGATCAACTCGATCATCCGCTGGAGGCCATGCAAGATGATGCAAGTCTGAAGCAGCGTCTTGGAACGATTGAAGAGCGGGTCGGCGAGGAAGTAGATGACCTGCAGGTCTGTGATGACACGGTGTTGGTGCTTAATGGTCAACGGGCACACTCCTGGTCGGTGGACGGGGAGGGCCATTGTTTGGTTCCCGTAAAGGGCATTTCATACGATGAGGAGCGTCCGATTTTCTCATCCACGAGTTCTTGGCTTCTTGGTCGAAACATTTATCCCTTGGCCGAAGAGGAGTGGCTGTTGGCAGAGACCATGGACGGTCAGCGTTCTTGGGCTGAAATCCTCGCCCATTATGCGGATGGCTTGGGCTTGAGTGTGGAGGCGGCCCGACCCGCCGCTACGGCACAATTGAATCGATTGGCAAAAGAACGCCTGGTGTTTATTCGTTCTGAGAGTGCTGCTTGAGCACAAAGTATTTGTGGATCTGGCCCCTTGCGAATCTGCGACGAAATGGGTGGAGTACTGGTATTTCCGCGCTGGCCATCGCCTTAGCGAGCTTTGTCGTCTTGAGCCTTTCGGGGTTTGTGAAGAGCTACCAATCGACGGTTCAAGAAGACATTGATGGTCTGGGCTATGACTTGTTGATCACCGCGCGAGGCTGTCCGTATGAGGCGGCAACACTGATGCTTCGTGGTGGTGTGGGCATGCGCTACATGCCTGAGTCTGTGCTTGCAGAAATCCAGGCCGATGATCGGGTTCAAGATGTGTTTCCAGCGCTCGTACATCCTGTCCGGGATCCAGCGAGCGCGGAAGGGGTGCTCTTGTTTCGCGGTATGGCACCGCGCGCTTTTGAGTCACAGGGCTTGGTCTTTCGAGAAGGTCGTGCTTTTCAAAAGGCGTCTCGCGGGATTGTCTTGGGGCGCGAGATTGCAGAATTGGAGCAATTGAGGATTGGAGATCGCTTCTTTTTAGAGCAGGGTCTGAACTATCCGGAGCAATCCTTGGAGGTGGTTGGGATTTTAGAGCGCAGCGGTGGACAGCATGATGGCAGCATCATGATGTCGATTGATGAACTACAAGATCTGTTTTCATTAGATGGAAAGTTGACCGGAGTGGGTGTCCAACTCAACGGCCTCGGGCGACAGAATCTTGCAGCCATGCAAGAGCAGTATGAAGCCAATCCAGAACTCCAGGTTGTGCACCTCTCTCGTGTGGTCGAGCGCTTTCAGTTGGCGACTGACAGAATGCGAGCAATGGTGGTCCAGGCGGGTGGTCTTGTCGCTCTTTTATGTTTTTCCTTGTTGTTATCGGCAGCCTTGTTGCGGGCATCCGGGGAGCAATCCCAGCTTTTTGTGCTCCATGCCATGGGGCTATCGTCGTGGTTTCTTTTTCTCTGCAGTGTGGTGGAGGGCTTGGTCTTGGTCGTTGCGGGCGTGCTTCTCGGAGTTCTGGTGACCCTTGTTGCGGGCGCAGGATTTACCGAGATGCTGGTGGGCGAGGCGACCTACATGCCCGCTGACATTGAGGTACTTGTGGATGCCGCAGCAATTTGCTGGGCGTTTGGGGTGGGTCTTCTATTCTCCGTCCTTGTTGCGCTTCCGCGAATGCTTCGCCTCTGGGGGGCAAAGCCCCATGATTTGAGGGGGCTGTGAGCATGTTGTCTGTTCGTGGATTGAGTAAAAGCTTTGAAGGGCGGTGCTTGTTTTCTGGACTCTCCTTGGAACTCGAGCAGGGTCAACATTGCTTGGTGCATGGGGTTTCCGGAGCTGGAAAAAGTACCTTCCTTCATCTCATTGCACGGCTCGATGACCCCTCAGAGGGCACGTTGTTTTTTGGTGGAAAATCCTATGCGGATTTGGGCAGCGCAACGGCCTTTCGTCGCCAAAATATTGGACTGGTCTTCCAAGATATTCATCTGATTGAATCCTTGAGTGTGGCTCAAAATGTAGAGATGATTGCGTGTGCAACGGGGCATTCACTTGATCCAATGACGCTTTTAGAACCATTGGGATTGGGCCCCCTTGCCCAGCAGTCGGTGCGGACTCTCTCGCGGGGAGAGCGACAGCGCGTCGGGTTGGCGAGGGCTTTCGCGAACAAGCCTCGCTTGATTCTTGCGGATGAACCTACGAGTTCTTTGGATTCAGAAAAGCGAACAGCTTGTCTGGATCAGGTCTTTGACTTGGCCAGGCAGTCCAACACCAGCATTTTAATGGTCTCTCATGACCAAAGTGTTGGTGAACGGCAGGATTTCGCGCAACGGGTGCAAATTCTGCCTCCCCAATAAAGTGGGCGTTGCCACGGGGGGGACTGTGTCTTAGCTGAAGAGGTATGACACGTTTATACCTCTCATCGTTCGGCTTGTGTTTCGGATTGGCCTGTAGCCAAGAGTCCACTTCCCAGAAGGGATTGTTGTTGGAGATTGAGCCTGGAATTGAGCAGGTCACTGCTTGGCCTGACAAGAGCGATTCGGTGCTTTCTCGCAAGCCGTGGACGAATTTCAAGACCAGCGATAGCCTCAATGATCGATTTGATATTCAGGTCAAACCGCCCAACATGATGCTTGTTGCGCAGCGTGATCGCTTTGCTGAGAATCCGGTGAAGGCCATCCTCCAGCAAGGCAGTATCAATTTTTGGATGGTCGCTGAATTCTATCGGCGAGGCATTCTCAAGCGAGACGAACAAGAGAAAATCGTTGCGGAAATGAATGCAATGATCGCGGCAAATCCGGAAGAGCATCTCTACAAAGCCAACGCCATTGTGGGACTTATCCACATCGGTTTTGATGAATCAGCCTTGGAGATGATCGAGAAGTACAAAGACGAGTCTTGGTTCTCCACACAGTATGACGTCAACCGCTATGCGGGCTCACTGCTGTTTCGCTATCGCCAGTATGAAAAAGCGCATCCCTTCTTGGCACAGGCCTTGGTCTTACACGAGGATGACACCACCAAGATGTGGTTGGCGATGGCTTTATCCGCGTTGGGAACACCCGAGGCGGATACAAAAAGCAAAGAACTCTTTGCGATTGGTGCGCACATGGGTGGCGGAACGGCGGAAAGTCTACCCTTTGTGGATCGTGCGGATCAGTGGGGAATCCGGCGCTGGCAGCTTGCGGGTGCATTGTCCTTTGTGGACATCGACAATGACACCCATCTCGACATGATTGCCAACGGTGCCTACTCCAATCCGGAATTGTATAAGTACAGCCCGACCACTGGTTTTGAACTCACCGAAGACGCTGCACTGAGCGATATCTACAACACACCACCGGGTATGGCTGCTGCGGACTTCAACAACGATGGGTTTGTTGATTTGTACCTGACCCAGGCTGCTTGGTTTTCACAAGGACCGAATCGGGTGTTGAAGAATGATGGAGGCAAAGGCTTTCTCGACGTCTCCACGCGTGGTGATTCGGGTTTGATGGACCAAAACTCCTGTGGTGTCACCACCTTGGATTTCGACAAAGACGGTTTGGTGGATCTTGCGGTTTCGGGAACAGCAGGTGGCACCTTGCACTTGCTCAAGAATAAAGGCGATTTTGAGTTTGAAGATGTCTCGGAGTCGGCGGGTATTCTGAAATTGGGGGCTACAGCGGTAGGTCTTGCTGCCGGCGATGTGAATGGTGATGGGTGGGATGACCTCTTTGT
>Ga0163179_10001422_pt1 | contig 16965 bp, 21 predicted proteins | sample AtlANTMetagenome_FD_109643 | JGI IMG/M metagenome (GOLD analysis project Ga0163179, IMG submission 109643) | Marine eukaryotic phytoplankton communities from the Atlantic Ocean - Atlantic ANT 2 Metagenome | ecosystem: Environmental > Aquatic > Marine > Oceanic | place: North Atlantic Ocean... | reverse complement strand
CTTGGCTTAGAGCCAATGTACGATGCAACCGGCACAGAATTTGACGAAGTAATGGTAATGCCAGAAGCGGAAGCTTTATCCCAGATGGGAAGAGGTCCAGACACTGAGCTTGCACATTTAGAACCCGGAGATGTTGTTATTCCTCCTGCTGTTTTAGAAAATGACCCGATGTTAGCTGACGTTTTAGAAGAAAGAATGTCAATGGCTGGCGTAGACCCAGCGAGTCGTATTGCTGGAGTTGGAATTGCATCTTTAAACCCAAACACAGGATTAGAAGAATTTGGTTTATTTAAAAGCATTTTAAAAGTTGCAGCAGCTCCTCTTAAAGTAACTAAAAAAGTAGTAAAAAGTGATTTATTTAAAACACTAGCTCCGATTGCAGCTAACTTTATACCTATACCGGGAGTCGGACCTCTTGCAGCTATGGCAATTAGAGGAGCTATCGGTGGTGTAGCTTCTGGAAAAGGATTAAAAGGAGCAGCTTTAGGTGCTGCTATGTCAGCAGCTGGTGGTGCAATGGCAGGAATGAAGCCCGGTATGGCTCCTGCATTAGCAGCAGGAACAAAAATTACTCCGCAAAATTATTTTAAAGCTACTGCATTTGGTAAAAATCCATTTACAAGTGCGAAATCAGGAATTGCTGCATTAACCGGTGGTTCTGGTGGCTCTGGCGGTGGTGTAGGTAAATTACTTGGCGGCTTAGGCGGTGGTAGCTTAGGCGGTGGTAGCTTAGGTGGTGGCGGTGGTTTAGGCGGTCTTCTTGGTGGCGGTGGACAACAAGGCGGTATGGGTGGCGGACTTGGTATGGGTGGTCTTTTGGCTGCTGGTTTACCTGCCGCATTTCTTGCTAAAAAAGCTTACGATGAAGCCAAAGAAGATTATGGCGTACCTATGACTCCAATGACTCAATTTGACTCAATGGGTAGATACAATATAGAAGCAGAGATAGCTAGAAGAATGGGCAAAGAACAGCCTAATCCTGTTGAGTTTGGTTTATTACCGGAGTTGCCACAATTATCTGGCGGAGCTCCTATTGAGCAACCTGTGCAAAAAGCTGCTTATGGTGGTCCTATAATGGCTTTTGCCGAAGGTGGAGATGTGGCTTTAGAAGATTTTGAAAGAATGTCAGGAGACATTAATGGAGCAGGCACAGAAACAAGCGATGATATACCTGCTATGTTAAGTGATGGCGAATTTGTAATGACAGGTAAAAGCGTAAGAGGAGCTGGAGCTTTTGAAATGACAAAAGGCGAAGGCGGAATAATTACTTTGGTGCCATCTTTAGAAGAAGATAAACAGCGTGGTACAGATTTAATGTATCAAATGATGAATGAGTTTAGTAATTATGCCCAGCCAATTTAATCCTATAAAAATGCAAGCTGGTGGAGCACCTATGCCCTACATTTCTGGTATTAGCAGATTAACCGGGGAGCTTGACCCTTTAAGCAAACAATTACTTTTTGGTTTAGGTGGCAGAGGTGGATTTATTCCCGGAGCCATGCGAGCAGCAGAAAGAACTTTTTATGATGCTGATGGCAACCCTGTAGTTATAGACCAACAGATAGCAGATTTAGAGCAAGACCAATTAGCAGCTTCTGATAGAGGTTTAGAGTCGTTAGGTTTGTTAAGAGATACCTATGGAGCTTATGACCAAGGAAGAACTCAACAGTTTATGGACCCTTATGAAGATGCTGTAGTACAGCAAACTATATCTGATGTTTTAGAACAAGGAGATATTGCAGACATAAGAGCAAGAGCTGGAGATATTGGCAGAGGTGGATTAGCAGCTTTTGGCTCAAGAGCTAGGCTAGGCGGACAAGAAAGAGCAGAAGCCATAGGTCGTGGTTTAGGAGAAGCAATTAGCGGAATTAGAAGCAGAGGCTTTGGCGAAGCTCAAAGATTAGGCATGCAAGATTTTACAAGACAACAAGAGGCTAAAAGATTTGGTGTTGGTAGTTTAATGAATTTAGGTCAATATGGCATGCAAACAGGCGGCATGAGACAACAACAACAACAAAATGTGTTAGATGCACAAAGAGCAAATGCTATGCAAAGACAACAAACTCCTTTGATGCAGTATCAATCCTTGTTGCCTTTTATACAGACTGTGCCAACTTCAAGAACACAAACAACAACAGGCTTTGCTCCTAAACCAAGTGCTTTACAAACAGCTCTTGGCACAGGACTTAGTGCTTTCGGAGGTATTGGTAGCTTGTTAAAGCCCGGTGCTCAAACAAATTATAACTATGGTTCTAATCGACAAAATCAACAAGCTCAACAAGCTCAAACTTCTCCAGCTGTAGCTTCAACTTTTAATCCAGCTTTATTAAATAGTCCGGCTTTTAGTACAAGTCCAGCTTTTACTCCATCAACTTTTGGCAGCTCAACGCCTAACAATATGTTTACGCCTTTTAATCCAAACACAGCAGTCGGTCCTATTTTTGGACAGCAAGCTCCAAATCCTTTTGCACCTTCTAGTAGTGGTGCAACTTTTAATCCTCCAAGTTCTAATTTAGACTTGGGCTCATTACCCGGTCCTGTTTTTGGAATATGACAATAAGCAGAGAAAATATACCTCAGCAAATGTTTTACGAAGAGGGCGGAGCGGCTAACTCTACTGATATTGGTTTGCAAGAATTAGCAAGCTTAATTAAACAAAAACAAGATTTCAGTGCTAATAGGGCTAAATATGAAGACCGCTTAGGCGGAATGATAGAGCCTCAACAGCCAATGGATATTTATGAGGCTGCATCACAATTAGGCAAGGGTTTGTTGCAAACTCCTAACACCGGAGGTGCTTCTGCATATACCGGATTAGCTGCTGGTTTTAACAATATAGTAGACGAGTCAAGACGCAGAGAAGAAACAGCAAGACAAGAAAGACAACAAGTAGCTATGAAAGCTATGGAATTAGCTATGGAAGATGAAAGATTGGCAGAAAAATATCTTAACGATTACAACATGAAAGTAATTGAAAATGCTAATAAAAAATTAGATTATGTCACGATTGAATATGTTGATGAAGCTGGTAATAAACAAACCAAAAGACTTGCTGATACAAATGCAAACGCAGCAGAAATAAATGATTTGATTTCAAAGTATCAAGGAAAAGAAGTTAAGCCTACACAAATCACAAAACAGATAGGTGGGGTCACTGCGATTGATGAAGAAATAATTAAAAACATAGGAAAAAATGTTGCGGCTTATAATGAAAAAGCAGTAGCAGCTGTGTCTACTGTTAGCCAAGTAGAGTATGCAAGGGATTTAGCAAAAAAACTTGGACCAGAAAATTTTGGACCTACAGAAACAGCTTTTTTAGGTATGAGACAATTAGCAGATGAACTAGGTTTTGGCGAACTTTTTAACATAGACTCAACTGATTTAGGAAGAAAAACAGCCTTAAATCAACTGTCTATGAACTTTACTATGGGCATTGTTTCACAAACCAAAGGAGCTATATCTAATAAAGAGATGGAATTATTTATTCAAGCAGCTCCTACACTTGGCTCTACTTACGAGGGTTTTATAGAACAGCTAAGACTTTTAGATAAGTTAGCTAGCAGAGACTCACAGTTCAATACAGAATACTTAAAAGAATTAAATAGACTAAATAAAGAAGGTAAACAGGCAACTGAAATATCTGCTTTAATGGCAGAGTTTGAATTAAATTTTCAAAAAAACTTTCCTTTGTTTGATGAAAACGACAAGAAAATTATAGATGATGCTATTGCTAATACAGATGCTTTAGCCGAAGGCTTTGACATAGATGCTTACAAAAAAGAAGTAGAAGAAAAGAAAAGAGCAGCAGCTAAAAAAAGCGGCAACGAAAACAAAAACATAAGTGATTTTGATGGTGCAGAAAAAGATTTGTATGAAAAATGGTTAGCAAAAAATCCTAACGCAACAGATAAAGAAAAAGAAGCTGCTAAAAAAATAGTTTTAGGTTTTGAATGAATTTAGCAGATTTAGAAAAAGAAGCTTCAGCCATTCGGTCTAATAAAGAAGCGGTAGCAAGAAAATATGATGATTACACGCTGAGAAAAGTAAGAAGTAATCTTTTTTTTGATGACGAAACCAGAGTTCAATTTTTAGCCAATCAAAGATTTCCAGACGAAGATACACCTGCTGATAGATATTTCAATCAAGATGGTACTTTGTTTTACATGGATGATAGTGGTAAATTCCAAAAAGAATTTCCTGATAACGATGTAGTAGGTTTTTTTAAAGGTACTGTAGCTCCTAATATAGTTCCTGCTGCTACGTTTTTAGCTGATGTTGGTGGTGGAATGGCAGGTGCTAAAGCAGGTTTTGAATTTGGTCAAAAATTGCCTATACCTATTCCTATTGTTAAGGGTGGAGCTACTGTCGTGACTACAGCTCTAGGCGGTCTTATTGGCACATATTTGGCTGGAGGCTATGCAAGACTTGGTAGAGAAGAATTAATAAATACATTTTATAACACACCTCCAGAAGAATTATCTGCAATGCTGGAAGACCAAGAAATATCATCTATGTTTGGTGCTATACCTTTTGGTCAAGGAGCTACTAGAGGCTTAATAAATAAGTTTCGAGGTAAAGAAGACTCTTTAACTTATTTAACAAAACTTAAAGGTGACGTAGATAAAATTATTCAAGACGCAAAAAAACAATTTGGTATAGATTTGACTGTTGCTGAAGCGGGTGAAATAGGAAGCAGAGCAGGAAAAATACAAAGATTTTTAGCAGAACAACCCAACATTGAAAAGTTTGGTAAGTTTTATGCTGATAGAGCTACACAGGCAAAAGAAGCTATTGAAGTATTTGCTGAAAAAATTGGTGGCTCTGGAAAAGTTTTTGGTGATACGCCAACTGCTCTCGCTAATAGAATGGGTGAAGTTGTAAAAGAGCTTACAAAAAGAAGAAAGACTAGAGCAGGAAAATTTTATAACAAATTAAAAGATGCTGGTTATATAAAAGTCGATGGTATAGAAAACATTGTCAAACAAGTTGATGATGCTATGAGTTCAGTAAAAAGCCCTTCAGCAGATACTATTAAGAATTTTGAAAAGTTTAAAAAAATGTTTTATGACGCAGATGGCAATTTGGTTGATGATTTAATGTCTTTAGATGCAAGACGTACAACAGAAATGAGAAAGCTTGCTTCTAAATTAACTAAGGCTGGTACAGGTGATGGTGCTGCTATGTTTGGCATTATGGATGATTTGGCTCATCTTATGGATGAAACAGAGCCTTTATATAATTTAGCAAGAAGAATTTATGACCCTAATAAACCAGCTTTACAACTTGTTGCCAAAAGTGCAATAGGAAAGTATGCAAAGTTTGTGACTGATAAAAAAGCTGCTAATGCTTTAAAAGATGTTTTCGACCCAAATGTTAGTGCAAGAAGTTTGCGAAACACCAAAAGAATTTTACAAGCAGTAGACCCAGAGCTTTATAAGTTGGCAAAAAAAGATTTTTTATTATCACAGCTTTCTAGGTTTAGTAAAGAAGCTCAATTAGAAGGTGGCTTGCCAAGGTTTCAATCTCACTTCTCACAAAAAAATGTAAAAGATGCTATGAAGGTTATGTTGGAACCCGAAGAATTTGCTTCGTTTTACAAGCTTAATGATTATTTAGGCAAAGCTTTTTCTATTCAAAAAGGTGGTTCAATTACTCAACCATTTTTTTCGATGGGGGTAGAGTTAGCCAATGAAGTTCCAAAAGGAATAACCAGAGGCGGTTTAGAAGCAGGAATTGGAATACAAAGACTTTTAAGAAATGTGGTCACTTTAAACATGGGAGATGACATAGCACAAAGTATTGCGTTGAGACAAAACGAGGCTTATTACAATAAATTAGCAGACTATTTGCTCTCAGGGCAGCCAATCGAAGATGTTATAAAAGTCTTTGACACTTATGGTTATACACAAGCACAAGGGCTTATCAGAGGAGCTGATGAAGCAGTTGATTATATAAGCGATGATGATGATGTTATTTATCGAGATGAGCGAATTAAAGACGAGGTCAGAGAAGAGCTAGAAGCTTTACAAAATCAACAATCAATAAACATGGCACCACAAGTTAATGTGCCTATCTTTGATGTTCCGGAAATGACTTCAACAGAAAGAATGTCGCCAAGTATTTTGCCTAATGAAAAAGACAGAGAAATAGCTGTCAGAAATGTATCAGAGGGTATCGGAAGCTTGGTCTAGTTTATTTGAAATTTTAATCAAAGCTCCATCCACATCATATTCAAACTCTAAACCAATAAAAGTTTTATCATCAATTTCAAATAAAATATTTCTTGAAATTAATCTGAGTAAGGCTACCTGATGGTGCATGTTAAGCTTAGTAAACATATCAATAATTTCCTGTGGGTCTTTTATTTCATAAGACTCAGGTAAATTTTTTGGTTTTCTTTTTATAATACCAAACATAATTAAGCTTGTTCGCTATGAGCTTTTTCAATTAAGATTTTTAATTGGTCAATTTTTGAACGTCTTTGTTTATTACAAATGTCTTGCAATAAATTGTAAGTGTCCACATCAACAGCCAAAGTTTTCCTGCCTTTTGGGTATTTAATATTTTGTATAATTTCATCCATAGTGTCGTACATTGTATATAAAAATATAAAGATTTACAATTCTTTATCAAGTAAAAACTTTATTTAATAAGCATAGATACCTCCCTCAGCTCTAGCTTTGTCAGCATATTCTGAAAGACTCATCTTTGGCTCAAACCACTTATCTCTTTCAATCTTTAGCCCATAAGGCAGCTTAATGGCTTCAAGTTCTTTAAGACTTACATAACCTATTTCTGGACAGCCTTGCCCTAAGTCGCAAAGACCAAATAAAAGGTCGCCATCTTTTTTACTGATAAGCCAAGTAGAACCACCTGCTGGACTGAACAATTTTAGGTATGGTTTGTCCTGACCATCGCCTTTATTTTTAGATAGTTTCTTCTCTATCTCTTTAGTTATAAGCTTCATAGCTCCTCCTTGTTTTTATTAAGGTCCTCTAAAAAATCCAGCATCTTGACTGTCTCATTTAGTAAGCCTTTGTTTTGAGAGTATTGCCCTAAAAACAATACTGCTTTAGCTTCGTTTTTTTTCACAGTAACACCTCTTTTTTAATTTCTTGACCTTTAGCATTAACAAAAATACCCATAACAGTGAAATCTGACTTGCTTAATTTTTCTTCATTGTCTGGGTACATTTTATTCAGCATTCTATAAAAACCATGTTGGTTTTGTTCGTACATACCTTTAATGACCTCAGGAGAAGTCATAAGAATTAGGTCATCCACTGCCATTTTTTGACCTTTAGTTTTTATCTTCAGACTTCTATAGAGCTTGGCTCTAATTAACATGTGCTCTACATATTGAGCTTTTCCACTTTTATTCACAGTAACACCTCCAAAAGTTTTAGTAAAAGTAATGGCAACCATAAGTAAGGAACAAGCAAAAGGTCATCAACTTTGTTTTTGAAAGCAACCCAAAGGTCCTTTCTGTCTGCTTCCTCGAACAATCTTTCGTACTCAGCAAGAGACGCATTTAAAGTGGCAACACTCATTTTTCCTCCTTTTGTTTTTTATAGTTAATCATTACATTTACATATTACACTGTTTTGCATAAATGTACAACTATTTACACATAAATAAATGTTTATAAATAGTTGCAAATAATTATAAATAATGTACTATAGCTATATGATTAATTTAAAACTAAATAAAAGGAGGTACTAATGGAAGGTAGCATAATCAATAGAATAAAAAGCAAGAGAGGCTACTTGTTAGGAGATGAGCCAAAAGTTGGCGATGGTGCAACTTATATGGCTTATTCTGACAGATACCCATTGACTGTCATTGATAGGTTTAGACATATAAACCAACCAAGAAAAAATCCAAAAGGCGACATCTATTTAAAATTACAACGTGATTTTGCAGAGCTGGTTTCTGGCAGTATGCAAAGCGAAGGTCAGGGTTATAAGTTTAGTAGAAACCCTAATGGTCAAATTTATTATGTCAGAGAGGTCGATGTTTATGAGGATGGTGTTCTCAAAGGCAGAATTTATGAAGAAGTCAGAAAAAATGAAAAAGGCAACTTTGAAATTCGCAACAGAAAAAACAGAACACCCATCGTGTTTGAAGGTAGACAAGCATATTATGACCCAAGTTTTTAAGGAGGTAAAAAAATGAAAAACTCAAATAAAAAAATTCCTGATGCAATGGAAATTTATGAAAACCTTAATCAAACAGCACTTAGACAGTTAAAGAAAGAAGGAATGGCTAATACAGCGTATTTCAAAATAAAACTTGATATGTGGTCAGATGAAAGTCTTTTAGAGCTTGCAAGTTTGATAGTTGAACGTGTAGATAAAGGAGGTGCATAGTGAAAGGCAGTATAATTAATTTAAATCATGAAATTAGTCCTAGAATTTCTTGGTTTGAAAAACCAAACTATGAAAAATATAAAGGCTACTCTTATAAATATGAAATTCATGAAGAAGACGATAATGTAAAAATTTTTCATGATATTGTTTATGGCGGTGGCAGATTTGAAGATGGTGGTTTTGAAGTCGCAGTAGATTTTACTCCTTACAGTTATTTGTCAGGAGAACAATTTAAAAGATGCGTTGATGAAATTGAAAAACAAAAATTCTGCGAAGAAATGTTTGATTGGATGAAAGAACAGATTTATCAAAAAAGAGTCAAACCTGATTAGTACATGTTAAAATCTTGTTCGTGAACGAACAATATAAGATTAAAAATTACTTACTTGCCATGCAATCGCATTGGCACATTTCACAACCACTATATAAAGCAGTGCAAGAAAGTTTGCCAGACTTAGCTAAACATGCAGCCGGTGGTGGTGTAGAAAAAATGCAAAAAAATTTTATACATAAATATCTATCAAAGATTTATCCGGACATATACAAAGTGCCTTTGTTCAGAAGAAAGTTTTGCAAACTGTTGGTAAACGAGATAGAAAACTTTAATAAGAAAAAAGGTTTTGCTGTCAATCCAGATGAGGATGAGCTCAGACAAATTCCCGAAATAGTTTTAAAAACAGAAATACCTGAGATTTATGAGAACATGTGGTTCGTGGTCCGGTCTGTTTTAAATCCAATTTTTTATTCTATTTGGCAAAGAAATTGCTATGGGATTAGCTCAATACAAATAGCTAATTATAATTTAAAAGATAAAAAACAAGGTGCTTGGCATCATGACGCATCTGCTGATATAAGTGTAGTGGTGCCACTCAACACCGGAGATTATAAGGGCGGAGGAACAGAGTTTCATAATTATGGCAGTATCAGCCCTTTACCATCAGGACACGCTTTAATCTTTCCAAGCTTTACCAATATGCACAGAGGTTTGCCGGTTGAATTTGGTAATCGTTATCTTTTAGTTTTTTGGCTTTATGATAAGAGCAGGGTTAAAAGATTGATAGATTGTGGCTTACCATAAATCTCCCAGCTCTACTGTCTGTATGCCTTCAATGTTGTAAGGCTTAAATTTGTTTTCTTTTTTAGATTTTAATAAAGTTTGAAACGCTCTTTCATTTCTTGCTGCGGCATACTTTAAAGCTTCTTTAGAAAGAGAATATATAGCGTATGGATAAGGATGTACTTTTTCTTGAGCTAAGAAATTAAAACCCTCAGCTTTAAGGTCCGAAGCTCTACATGCTTCAACATATAATGCAGCTTGCATGTGATACCTAAAACCATTGATAGCATTCTTAAATCCTCTTGGCGAAGCATCACGACAAGTTTTTAAATCCCAAACTAATTCGCCATCATACCAATCAAGTCTTGACTTGAAAGGATGACCGCACCACTCATAGCACAATGTTAATTCTACTTTGTCTAATTTACTTGGGATGTAATCCGCCACTACATCTCTTCTGTCCATACAGACTTCATAAAGCTCTGAGCTTATTGGTGTTCTGTTGCCAGCGTCTTCTAAAAATTCTCTATATGCTTGTTTTCCGGCAGTGGTTCTTTTATCAATATCAGGCTCAATAACAAACTCTTTATCAAAATTATGATGTTCTAAAAATACAGTATGTTGAACCCTACCTTCTAATAAAGCTGGAGTTGGTTGCAAACCTTTTTGGTGTTTCCATGTATAAGCACACTTATCTATGCTGGTTAAGTCATGAGACCTAAACGCTTCGATTTTAGCGTAGTCATCGTATGATAAGTTTTCGTATATTCCTGTTTTAAATTTCATATCTTAATGGGTGGAAGAAGACAGGCATATTGCTTGGGGAGAATTTGGAAGTATAAAGCAATAGACCCATCCCCTTCCATAAAGTTATTTAGAATGGCACATCGTCATCTTCGACTTCCGCATCAACAATGTCCTTCAAACTTTGTTTGTGACTCTCATCATCAACTGAGCGATTATCAGCAGCTGCTTCAAATTCAAAACTTTCTTTAATTAAATTTTGTTGCCACTCTGGAAGACCATCAAAAGCCTTAATCATTTTGTCAGACCTAGACTCTCCTGATACTTCTTGACAGTAATCAGTCAAATCAAAAACCAAACTTTCATTCTTAGTTGGTTTAATTTTAAATTCGTCAGGTCTAAATAAATCTGCAATCCTAGCTTTATTATCATCAGTGTGCTTAACAACTAACATTGCTGGTGCACCAACCATTTTTGATACATCAAACTCTGATAGCTCATCATCAGTAAAAGGCTTACCTCTCCACAATTTTAAATCTTTAAAAAGTGCAGAGTTTTCATTTAATGATGCTGTATAAGTTTTTCCTAATACAAAGGGCTCACCATTTTCCATTTTGGTATCGCCTTGTATTTCCCAACTAACATGTAAGATGGTCCTTTTTTTAGGTGGACTATCTTTCCATTGCTCTTCTCTTGTTCCCAAGTCTACGACTCGGAAGCAAACTCCCTCATATTGACCTTCATCAATAGGAGTAAAGTTTGACTCTTCTTTACTTAACTTTAGAGACATGTTCTTTTACCTCCTCCATATCTATAATCATTTCTGACATTTTTTTATTAGGCATGTAAGTGTCTACTCCAATAGGAGTGTTAGGATTTTTAATCCCAAACACTTGTACCTTGTTAATTAAATTGTGTGCACCTTCTTGAGCTTCGCCAGCTTGGTAAAAAAGCTTTTCTAACTTTGGATTACCATTGCTATCTTCCCAAGTAAATTGAACACTCCCTGCTGCATAAGTTTCGGCAGTAACACCGCCTAACCATTTTGCTTCAATGTTTTTCATATTTACCCTCTTGATTGGTTTATAAATTTGTGTATGATTATACACAAATAAATATTGGAAGCAAATCAGAATGTCACTAAAAATAAAACGCCCTAACAAGAAAAACTTCGACAGACCTTTTACTACAGATTACACAAACGATTTCATAGCCTTTATGTCTGAGCATGGTATGGAGCCAGACTCTAGAAGGGGGTTGGTGGTTGGTGGCGAAATAGGGCGTGCTTACATCAACCTCGGAGGCGAAAGAAAGTTGTCGGGCTGGTACCAGCTATGGTTAAACCAAGGAGTTCCATTTGGACGAGTTGGAGACTATAGAGTTTCCATGGACCAGCCCACAGCAATCTGGAAGCCAGAGAATAAAAAACGCCAAACAATGACGAAGGCAGAAAGAGAAGAGATTGAAAATCTGCGTAAAGATGTTGAGATTAAAAAGGCAGAAAAATATTCTAAGTCCGCAAAACGAGCACAGACAATGTGGGAGGCTGGAAAAGAATGCGAACGACACACTTACTTAGAGAAGAAAGAAGTTTTGTCCTATGGCTTGAAAGTAGACGAGAAAGGTCTTCTGATGATACCTCTCTTGGATGCTTCTTTAGCTGTGGTAGGTCTACAATTTATCAACGATGATGGTACTAAGAAATTTCTTACCGGTTCTAAAAAAAGCGGCAGCTTTTTTATTCTTGGACAAGAAATATTAAAAAGCAGTGACACTGTTTATTATGCCGAAGGCTATGCTACAGCTGCTAGTATCTATCGAGACATGGAAGCACCGGTCTTTGTTTGTTTTGACGCTTACAATCTTTCCGCTGTTGCCGAAGGCATCTTCGAGACGCTGTCCGACAGGAAACACATTTTTATTGCGGACAATGATGAAAGCAAGACAGGTGAAAACGAAGCTCTTAAAGCTTGTTCAATAATTACTAAGGCTGGTGGTATGGCAGAAGTCAGAATGCCTACCTCTAAGGGCGATTACAACGACCACAAGCAAGTTGCTGGAGAGCTGATGCCTATGCTCAATATTTTAGACATCCCGGTGGAAGTTGATTTTGAAAGGTCTGAAAAGGGCAGAATGCTCAACACTAAAGATAATGTGCAAGCGGTAATAAGCACCCATAGCATTCATGTCCAATACAATGTAATTAAGAAACGAATGGAAATAGACATCCCACACATGAAGTTCATCGCTGACATGAAAGAAGAGGCTTCACTCGTAGAAATAGAAGACCGCTGTATCAAGCTTGGCGTGCCGCACACTAGGGTCAGAGATTACCTTAAGGTTTTAGCAAAAGAATACAATCCGGTAGCGGAATGGATAAACAGTCAAGCATGGGATGGTACATCCAGACTGCAAGAATTTCTTGACACAGTGTCCACAACGACACCACAAGCTCTGAAAGAAATGTTGCTCAAGAAATGGTTAATTAGTTGTGTGGCAGCGGTATATGAGCCCAATGGTGTCGAACTAGAAGGTATCTTGGTCTTTCAAGGAGCACAAGGTCTAGGAAAAACACTTTGGTTTAAAAGATTATGCGATTACAACAAAGGCTGGCTGTTGGAAGGTGCAACCCTTAATCCTAGTGATAAAGACTCAGTAAAGCGAGCTGTAAGCCATTGGATAGTCGAATTGGGAGAGATAGAGTCTACCTTTAAGAAGTCAGATATTGACCAGCTGAAAGCCTTTGTGACCTCCAAAACAGACGAACTCCGATTGCCTTATGACCGGGCGTTCACTACTTATCAAAGAAGAACAGCGTTTTACGCTTCAGTAAACGCCAGAGAGTTCTTAACAGATAGTTCTGGAAACCGAAGGTTTTGGACCTTGTCTGTCAAAGAGATTAAATTTAACCATGGTATCGACATGCAACAGCTCTGGGCAGAAGTAAAAGAGACCTTGTATGTAGAAGGTCAAAAGAATTGGTTTCTCTCGCCAGACGAAAGGGAAATGCTCCAAGATAGCAATGAAGCATACCGAACACAGAGCTCGGTTGAGGACCTTTTGCTGGAGCACTGTGACTTTGACTCCGAACACACAGCACCGGTACAAATGACGAAGTTGCTTCGAGACTTAGGTATAAAAAATCCAAGGATGCCTGATTTTAAAGACGCTGCTAGGGTCTTACATGAAAGAGGCATCGAGCCCAGAAGGAGTAATGGTAAGAAGGTCTATGATTTAGATTATGAAGCACCAGACCTAGGTAATGGGAATGGTAATTCGGAGTTTGGTGTAGGAAGTAGTTTTGATTGAGGTGAACGATGAATAAATGCTATGCCTGTGGCGGTAAATTAATCTGGGGAGGAGACCACGACATCCCGGAAGATGCTGAGGACCAAGAATTTGAAATAGTTACCAACCTGTCATGCCCTGACTGTGAGGCTATGACTTTGGTTTACCATCAGAAAAGATAGTGTATAGCTCAATAAAACAGTGTATAGCTAATAATATGCCACCCTGTCCAAAAATCCCTATATATCAGTGGTTTTATGCTATAGGTAGTGTTAGGTATATACTTTATTATTATTATTATTATATATATAGCATAAGCATAACAATGTATATTTATGCTGGTTATATATTAGGTATAAGTAATACGACCATACACTCTACACTCTACCCTGTTAGTGGTTTAAAATACTGATATGCCAAGAAAACCAAAGAAGCCATTAGTGGAAGTTAAGAACCAATTCGAGAAGGATGAGGAACAAGGTCTTACTGAAATGCAGAATGCGTTTGTCTGGCATTATACTGAGGGAGCTTGTTCACAGACAGAAGCAGCAAGGAAAGCAGGATATGAGTTTCCAGCGGTAGCTGCTAATAAAATGCTGAATGGTAAAGACTTCCCACATGTCACGAAAGCTATAAAGATTAAGCAAGATGAGCTAGCTGAGAAATATGCCATTACTCCGCAGAAGACAGGCACTATGTTATGGAAGATAGCAGAAGAGTCATTCGAGTCTGGTCAGTTCAATGCAGCTGTATCAGCAATTAAAGAGCTTAATCAATTAGCTGGTTTATCTGTTACTAAGACTCAAAATCTTAATATCAATGCTAATGTAAATAGCATGTCTAAAGACGATATTAAGGAGAGAATAAGCAAGTTATTAGGAGCTAGTACAGAAACTTATGACAATAAAGATATGTAGTTGAATAACTAAGTGGGAGCCGCTTCCCGCTTTTTAATTTATTTTTTCAAATAAAAAAAGTTTTAGAATAAAAGTCAATAAAATCAATAGCTTACATGCTGTCTGAAAGCCTTTTAAATAAAGGATTAAATAGCCTGCTGTGTGCAGAGCACTCCCAAGCTTGAAGGAACCCTATTGAAACGCCTTTTTTATAGGGATTTGCGGATTAATTTAGGGGGTACCCCCCAAAAATATAAATACATATACAGTTATAGCTATAACTAAGTTAGATACAGAAATTTCTAAAAAAATTTGATGGTATTTGAATTGAACTCCGCAAGGTAAAACGAGATAACCTTGCGAAGCCATGGTACTTACGTACCTATTTTAACAACTCCCTGTCTACAGGACTAAAAGGTTTCATGTTTTTATTTAACTTCAATTTGGATTTGGTTTTTGCCGGGCTAATAAAGTCAATATTCATTTCTCTGGCTTTTCGAGTCAGTTCTTTTATATCTATACCTAGGTATGTATTTAATAAATTCATATAAATCGAAACGAACTCTGGACCATGACCTTCTAAACTATGGTTTCTGTCATAGTATTCGTAAGCAAGTATGTGAGCCCACTCATGAAGCAGAATTGCATAGTTCAAACCAAACTGATTTCTTAATGTTATGGTTCTTGTAGAGCCCACAGCATGACAACGATAATAACCATTGGTTATCTCAAGGGTGACTCCTCTTCCAAAGGAACGAAAAAACTTTTTATTCAAACGCTTATGCTGTTTAACAATACAATTTTTCCTAAACAGCCTATCGCTTTTATAGAAATTTCTTTCCCACTTATAGACTTTGCTTTTTTGTTTATCTCTAGCCATCGGACACCTCCTTTACCTTTTGAACATGTTCATCCCAAGTCATGAAGACTTTTTGTTGCGTTATCGCATCCCATTTTCTGCGGGCAATCTTTCTAAAGTTGCCATCCTTAGAAAATTTTAATCTGACCCACTTGGGTCCTATACTCTTGACATAACATTTTCGGTAGCCACAGCCTTCGCCACGTAATCCGGTTTTTATGTCGTCATGGTAAAAATAAAATGTTTGTATCATTTTTTTGACCTCCCTAAATTTTAGTTAAACTTTCGCCATTTGCACATTGTACCACACTTTTACAAAGATGTACACATTGTTTTTTTAATAATTTTTTCTTTATAATGTTTTGCATGCTACAACCTTCCAGAGTTTGTACTTCTTGCCGCCAAGAAAAATCACTTGACTCTTTTGAGACCAACATTAAAAAAGAAGGCAAGATTTCTCGCAGTCGCAAATGTCGTCAATGTCGAGCAATGTCTAGAAACAAAAATCGTGCTAGCGAGCCAGCGAAGTATTTAAAGTTAATTTTTTCGCAGCTAAAGTATTCGAGAAAAAAAGATAATCCGGAGCTACCTTGGGAAATAGAAAAAGAAGATTTGTTGGCTTTGTGGGAGGAACAAAGTGGCAAGTGTGCTATCTCTAATGTTTTGATGACTACTGCTAAAGATGGTTCTGGTAAAAAAGAATTTAATGCTTCACTTGATAGAATAAATCCAGATTTCGGTTATACCAAAGAAAACATACAGTTGGTTTGCCATAGAGTAAATATTATGAAGCACACTATGTCTGCTGATATGTTGCTTTGGTGGTGTAAAAATATAGTTTTAAACAATCCTTAAAAGATATAAAATTGTCATCATGTCTGATGTCGATATTTTTTCTATTCCGCAATATAAAATTGGTGGTCTTGTCAAAGCCCAAAAACAACTTGATGCTTTAAAACAAGAAAAAAAATCAATGCTCCAAGCTCAGTACAAACAAGGAGTTGAAAGACCAGATGTCTCTCCATCCATGAAAGACGAAATAGCAAAACTTGAAGATGAGGTCAGAATGATGGAACAAGACGAAGCCAGAACAAGTTTTGAAGCTGTAGAAAAAATTACACCACCCGGTTTTCGTAAACTTACACCAGAAACTACAAAGTTTGATGAAGAAGGCAAACTAATCGGTTATCACTCTACAGCCTTTCCACGTAAGTTTGACATCTTCGATGACAGGTTTATGAGCACAGGTGTTGGCAGTCAAATGCGAGGTAAAGGATTTTATTTTGGCGACACGAAAGAAGGTGCTTTTGAGTTTAGACCAATGCAAAGACCTAAGATAGTGACTTTAGAAGACGCAGAAGGAAACGTACAAGCTTTATTACGTGATGGAGAGCCTACTAGAGAATTTTTAGATAGTGGTAGCACACAAGATATTGGAAACATTTTAGAAGGTTTGGAACGAGGCGGTGGTAATTTTGAAAACGCCTTAATGAGAACAGAAGATAACATAAAATATTTAAAAGATGAGTTTACTAAGAAAAAAACTCAAGCAGTGTTCAAAAATAAAGACCCTAAAGCAACATCTCCAGATGCTGAATACGCTTTAGAGCAACTTAATCAAGAACAAGCATTAAAAGGTGCTTTTGAAAATTTAGATGTACTGCAAAAAGAAGGAAAATTAAAAACTCACTTTGGTCCACAAACTATTAAAGCAAAAATAGATTTAAAACCGGATGAAATCTTAGAATACGAT
>Ga0163179_10001420_pt1 | contig 16986 bp, 7 predicted proteins | sample AtlANTMetagenome_FD_109643 | JGI IMG/M metagenome (GOLD analysis project Ga0163179, IMG submission 109643) | Marine eukaryotic phytoplankton communities from the Atlantic Ocean - Atlantic ANT 2 Metagenome | ecosystem: Environmental > Aquatic > Marine > Oceanic | place: North Atlantic Ocean... | reverse complement strand
GTGTTTGCCCTAAAGTTACACAAATTGGACACCTTATTACACAAAGAAAATGTCAAGAAACTTTGCTTATTTCTTGTTGGAAAATGCGAACAATGGTAGTGAAATCCTATCAGTGCTCGATGATATCGTGGAGGTGCAATTTACAGTGCTATAAGTATAACTTAGTGAGTGCAATTAGTGTTTAGTTCTTAACAGTCAAGGGGGGTTAATCTCCCCCTAATTGTTAACACTTAAGCAACAGTAATTTGTGTGAATTGTTGTTGTTAATTGGACAGTAATATTATCCTTAAGTGTTAGTTAAGGGTTTTGCGATGCCTGATCGAAAAAAGCAAACTACCCTAACCTACAACAGTGGGAAACTGCCATAGAAATATAAAAAGATAAAAAAAATTTCTGATATAAAAAAAATGCTGAAAGTAATTTTTGCCCCTCTGAGGTTTGTAGTGTTCACTCTTCTGGGGGCATTTGTGTTGCTCGGATTAAACAACTGTGTGCCTGAGCAGAGTGATATAAACCCCACACAAAGTGTGTCTAAGTCTTATTGACACTCTCTAAATATGGGAGTATAATATAAAGTGAAATGGAGTATTAATGGATGGCTAAAGGATTTACTGTAAAAGCATCTAAACCCAAAAACAAAAAACAGGATGTACCTGAGTGGGATTATGATGCCATCAAAGCCAGATGGCGTGGGAAGAAGATAGTATTCTGCTTACCTGGCAGGGGTGTCTCCTATGTCTATCTGAAGAATTTTGTACAACTATGTTTTGACATGGTGCAAAATCAGATGAGTATACAAATATCTCAAGACTACTCATCTATGGTTAACTTTGCTAGATGTAAGTGTCTTGGGGCAAATGTACTGAGAGGACCTGATCAAGTACCTTGGGATGGAAAATTAGAATATGACTACCAGTTATGGATAGACTCTGATATTGTCTTTAACACTGAGAAGTTCTGGCAATTGCTTGACCTAGCTCTCCCTGCAGAAGCAGTTGAAACAGAGGAGCAAAAGGATGAGGAAGGAAAGGTTACTGGATATGTACAGAAGGTAGATACTAGTAAGGAGAGACAGATTGCAGCAGGTTGGTATGCTACTGAAGATGGTAGAACTACCTCTGTAGCACATTGGTTAGAAGAGGATGATTTCAGAGGCAATGGGGGTGTTATGAACCATGAAATGGTTGATGGTATCTCCAAGAGGAAGAAACCCTTCACAGTGGATTACACAGGGTTTGGATGGGTGCTGATTAAGAAGGGTGTGTTTGAGCATCCTGAGATGAAGTATCCTTGGTTCGCTCCTAAGATGCAGGTGTTTGAATCAGGTGCTGTCCAAGATATGTGTGGTGAGGATGTGAGCTTCTGCTTAGATGCTATGGATGCTGGATTTGATATCTGGTGTGATCCAAGGATTAGAGTAGGGCATGAAAAGACTAGGGTGATATAATATGGCACTTAGAAAGAATGCATCAGGGAATGAATTTGTAGAGTCCATTCCCAAGAAGACTAGACAAGGTAGTGGGAAACATACTAAGTATGCTGCTACCTCTAGTAATGGGGCAAAGAAGAAGTATAGGGGGCAGGGGAGATGAATGAAGATGAAATAGCCCAGATGTTCTTAGATGAATGTCTGGAGAATGCTGGTATTATAGATAAGTCTCCATTTGATGAGGAGAATGATGAAGATTGCCAATCCTCTCTGTAAAAATCAGCGAAAACCTCGTGTCTCTCTATAAATGAATTTTGTAGTAGCCTACTCTATTGTTATTGTTCTAATACTTTTAATGATAATAGTGAATGAGATAAGAAAGAAATTACTTAAATAGTTTTATACCTAGTGGAGGTCAACCATGACTAATGCATATATTGAAAAAGATGGTAAAGAGCATATCAATCACGGGATGATTGAATATACTAAGTCTGACTTAGAATTACATAATGATGCCTTTGAGCATTCCCATGATGGGGAAGAGATAGACCCTAATGAGGGCAAGATTAACGACTGGCATAACAGGCATCATCCTGGTACAGCATTTGAAGAGTTCTGTGACGTGCATCCAGATGCTATGGAGTGCAGAGTATATGATGATTAATTTTTATAGATAGTATTGAAGATTCATAATTACTCATATAGACATGTCTGATACACTATTGCGTGAAACCTTAAGTGATAGGTATGTACCTAAAAATGGTGCTAAAACTACAAATGATCTATATGAAAAGGTAGAGGAAGAGGAGCTCTTTGATGAATTTGGGAACCCAATTCCTCTACAAGATTAATTTTTCGAATAAGTGTAATAAATAAACCTAGATTATAGTAACATAGATACGTGCCTGTCCAAAGACGTAGTAAAGGTTTTCTAGACTTAAGTGCTAGTTTTCAATCTAATCCTATGAGTAGTGACTTACTCGTTTTAAAAAACGAGAATGCTATAGCACGTTCTGTTCGTAATCTAGTTCTGACTATTCAGGGGGAAAGACCCTTTGCTCCTATATTAGGATCTAACGTCAATAATCTATTATTTGAAAATATAGATAAATTGACTGCTGCTGCTCTACGTACTGAAATTAGAAATACAATTGAAAATTATGAACCACGTGTAGAGATAAATGAAATAATAGTTGATCCTAACTATGATAATAATGAATTTAATGTAACAGTGCAATATTACATTGTTGGTATTGATGTGCCAGAACAAGAACTCACATTTGCATTACAACCCACTAGGTAAATGCCTTTAGTTAATTTTAGCAACGTAGATTTTGATCAGATCAAAACGTCTATTACAGACTATTTGAGAACAAACTCCAATTTCACTGACTATGATTTTGAAGGATCAAACTTATCGGCAATAATAGACACTCTTGCTTATAACACCTATATTACCGCATATAATACCAATATGGTAACTAATGAGGTATTCATAGATTCTGCCACTCTGAGGGAGAATGTGGTGTCTCTGGCAAGGAATATAGGGTATATTCCTAGACCTAGAAAAGCAGCAAAGGCAAATGTCTCATTTATTGTTGATGCAACTAATACAACTGCAGTTACTCTTACATTAAAAGCAGGTATTGTTTTAACAACTGCTAATTCATTTGGTGGGAACAGTTATACATTTGCGATTCCAGAAGATGTTACAGTTGCAGTAGATTCAACTGGTAAAGCATCATTTGAAGATTTAGATGTATATGAAGGAACATATATTAATCAAACATTTACAGTAAGTTCAAGAAATCCAGATCAAAAATATATTCTTCCTAATCCAGGAATTGATACAGATTTAATTCGTGTAGTTGTAAAAGATAATGAGACATCTTCAGTAAAAGATAAGTATCAGAAGTTTGATAGTCTGTTTAATGTTAATAAAGACTCTCTTCTGTTTTTTCTTCAAGAAATAGAAGGTGAAAGATATGAAGTTATTTTTGGTGATGGTGTATTTGGTAGAAAATTAGAAGAACCAAATTATGTGGAAGCTAGTTATATTACTTCAAGTGGTCCAGATGCAAATGGAATGAATCAATTTACCTATGCTGGTAGATTAGTAGGTAATGATGGATCATCTGTTACTGGTGGTGTTTCCTTAATATATACAAATCAACCATCTGCAGGTGGTAGTGTAATAGAAAGTATAGAATCTGTTAAAAAATATGCTCCTCAAATCTATGCTTCACAGAATAGGGCAGTTACAGCATCAGATTTTGAAGCATTAGTACCTAGAATATATGCTGAAGCAGAATCTGTAGCTGCATATGGTGGTGAAGAATTAACACCCCCTAGATATGGAGAAGTTTTCATTAGTGTTAAACCATTTAATGGTGTTTACCTTTCTAGTGCTGTTAAAGAGAATATTAAAAATGAACTTAGGAAGTTTTCTTGTGCTGGAATTATAACTAAAATTTTAGATTTGAAGTATTTGTTCTTAGAATCAGACAGTACTGTATATTATGATACAAGTAAAGCATCTTCTCCAGAGTTTGTAAAGAATAGTATAGTTGATAACATCATATTATATTCAAATTCTTCCCAATTAAACAAATTTGGAGCTAGATTTAAGTATAGTAAGTATGTTGGAATGATTGATAATAGTCAATCATCTATTACTTCTAATATAACTCATATCCACATGAGAAGGGATCTAGAACCTGCGTTAAATACTTATGCAGAATATGAAATTTGTTATGGAAATAGGATTCATATTAAGCGCGAAGATGGATATAACATCAAATCTTCAGGATTTTATGTAAGTGGTATTAGTGATTGTGTTTATATGGGAGATCTTCCTGGTAAAGATCTCAAAACTGGTACAGTTTTCTTATTTAAATTGAATTCACCAACTCAACCAGTTGTTGTAAAGAGAGCAATAGGGGTTATAGATTATGTTAAAGGTGAAATTATGTTAAATCCTTTGAATGTTATCTCTACAAAGGTAACTAGAGGGGTTACTGGTGCTGAAGTTCCTGTTATAGAAATATCCATGTGTCCTTATTCCAATGATGTTATTGGATTACAGGATCTTTATTTACAACTAGATAGTGGTAATACAAAAGTAACTATGATTCCTGATGAAATTTCCTCTGGTACTAATGTTTCTGGTACTAGTTACAAAGTAACTTCCAGTTATGCTAATGGATCTTTAGTTAGAGGTATTCCTCATTTAACATCTTCTTCATCATCCAATGGTAATGGCACAACAACTACAACGACTGTTGTTCCATCTAATGGTACTACAACTACAACGACTGTTGTTCCATCTAATGGTACTACAACTAGCACACCTTCCACACCTTCCACAGGTGGTGGTTCTGGATACTAATAAAAAATGACAATAGAGACTAGAGTAAAATTCCAAGATATAGTTGAGAATCAACTCCCTCGTTTTATACGAGAAGATTTTCCTCTTTTACCTGATTTTTTAAAGTCATATTATGTTTCACAAGAAATTCCTGGCGGAACATTAGATTTAGTTCAGAATTTAGACAGATATGTAAAGATAGATGAACTTTATGATGTAAAAGACCACACTGTTTTGGGTGCTGCTATTAATATGGCAGACGATAGCATCCCTACGTCTGATGCTGGTAACTTTACTGTTGGTTTTCCTGATAATAATGGTCTTATTAAGATTGGCGATGAAATAATAACATACGAATACAAGACAGATAGCACTTTTGAGGGGTGCGTGAGGGGTTTCAGTGGCATTAGTTCATATATTAGTCCAAATACACCAGATAAACTAGTATTTTCCTCTACTGTTGGTGTTGCTCATACTTCTGGAAGCAGAATTGAGAACCTAAATGTCATTTTTCTTCAAGAATTCTTTAAAAAAATAAAAACTCAGTTTGCTCCAGGGTTTACTGACAGAAAATTCTCTGAAGAGATCAACCAAAGGAACTTTTTAATCAATTCGGAGAGTTTTTACACTTCAAAAGGCACAGATAATGCCTTCGAAATTCTTTTTAAGGCACTTTATGCTGCAAAAGTAGAAGTTATTCACCCAGATAGATTTTTATTCCGTCCTTCTAATGGAGATTACAAGATAACGAAGGATTTTATAGTTGAAACTATCAGTGGAGACCCTAAAAAGTTAGAAAATTTAACAATTAATCAAAAATCTACAGGTGCAAGGGGTACTGTTACACAAGTTGTACCCATTTTATACGATAAAGGGCAATATCATCAGATTAGTATTGATTCTGGATACTCTCGAGACATCAGTGTAACTGGTACAATCTTTAATGAATTTGTAACTAACCCTAAAACTAAGCTGATTAATGAAGTTAGTATTGGTAGTTCAATTCTTGATGTTGATTCAACACTTGGTTTCCCAGAAACTGGAAAAATTATTATAAAAGATCCTGATGATAATCCAGTATCTCTTGCATATACAGGTAAATCAGTAAACCAATTTTATCATGTTACTGGTTTTAATAACACATTTAAGGCTGGAACAGATATTAGAGTAGATGATTATTCATATGCTTATGTTGGAGTCAACACAACTGAGCAAATTCAGGTAAGAGTTGGTGCTGCTCTTCAAGACATTGAGTTTAAAGAGGACAATTACTCATATGAACCTGGTGATATCATACAATTACAGTCTATAGGTGTTCAATCTAGGATAGAAAAGGCTGCTAATTTCATTTATAATATAAAAACTCATTGGGAAGTCAAAGAAATAAGAATTATTGATGAAGAACAGAGAAAATATACATTTATTACTTGGGATTCTCAATATTTGAGACCAGGACATAAGATTGAACTAAAAAGTGATGATGCTACACCAGTAATTGTCACTGGTACTGTTAGTCAGATTACTTCTGATCGCTCTTTTGAGGTAATATTGTCAGATATTATCAATTTAAGAAGACAATGGACATTTGAAAACCTAATATTGAGAGGAAATTCAACAAAATATCCTTATATTGATAATTTTATTGCAAATACTCTTAATACTTACGTAAAACCTCAAACTGGTGATGTATTAGTAGCTACTAATTGTATTCCTTCTTATAATAATAAGCAAATTAATCCATATGATAGAAAACTTACCTTTACAGGTCGTCTTGTAAGTACTGATTATATTCCTCTTACAACAACCACTGATCATGGATTCTATACTGGTGATACAATTTATTATAAAGCAGGTATTACTGATGTAGTAAGTACAACTCCTGATGGACTAACTTTTACTACACCAGTTTATAGTAGATTTAATAATGTGGATGATGGTGTTTATTATGTACAAAGAGTTGACCAATTCCAGATTAGGATGTCTCGTAGTAAGGGTGATTTATATGCTAACAAATACGTTGAGTTTACTGGTGATGTAACAGATAATCAATTCATTTATTTTGATTATTATAAGAAAATATTTAATAAGCAGAATTTAATTAGAACATTACTTCCTCCAGATAACACTTCTGGACTTTTTAGGACTGTTCCTGGATATACTGGAATACTTAATAATGGAGTTGAGATATTAAACTATAAATCTCAAAATAGTACCATTCACTATGGTAATATTAAGTCATTTGAGGTAAAAAGAGGTGGTTATAATTATGATGTTGGAAATCCTCCTCTTTTAGTTCTAAACGATTCAGTTGGTACAGGAGCAACTGGTATTGTTGCTACTACTGGTGAGTTAGTAAGGGTTGATGTTAAAGATATGGGTTATGATTATACTGATGAACCTATTATTACAATTAGTGGAGGTAATCCAGAAAGAAATGCTCAAGCAACAGCTAAAACTTTCTCTGTAGTTCATGAATTACCATTTAATGCTGGTAAGGAGTCTGCAGGAGGTGCTGGAGTTGCCTTAGCTACTAATGTTATTGGATTTACTACTTTTCATAAGTTCAGAGATGCTGAAGAGGTAATATATGACTCTAGAAAACTTGGTAATGTTGGTGGATTAACTACAAGTTCACCATATTATGTTTCTGTGGTAGATAATTATAGAATAAAATTACATAATAATGAAGGTGATGCTCTTAAGGGAGTAAATGTTGTAGATTTGACTGCTTTTGGAACAGGTCAGCAGTATATTAAAGCATCACAGTTAAAGAAAGTAGTTTCTAGTGTTATAGTAAGTGATCCAGGAAAAGGTTATCAAAATAAAAAGAGAACAATACGTTCATCAGGAATAAACACTGCTACTAACACATTTACAATACCTAATCATGGTTATTCTACTAAAGAGATAATTCAATATAGTACAATTCTTGGTTTAGATGGAATAGATGGATTATCTGAGAATATTGACTATTATGTTATAAAGTTAAATGCTGATGAATTTTCCCTTAGACAGGTTGGTGTAGGTACTACTTCAAAAGATTATTATTTGGATAATTGGTTGCCTGTAGGCATTGCAAAAACAGGAGATGGTACATTTAACTATCAACCAATTACGGCTACCGTACAGGGCAATATAGGGGTCTCTACAAGGGCAGGAGGACAAGACTTCAATGCAGTCCTACAACCCATTGTAAGGGGTCAAATTACTTCAGTTGATATGACTAAAACTGGGGTTGGATATGGTGCTTCTGAGATAGTTAATTTTAATAGACAACCAGTTATTACATTAGAAAATGGAGAACTTGCTCAATGTACTCCAATTATTAATAATGGTAAAATTGTAAGTATTCTTATACAAAATGCTGGTAGAAATTATCATGCACCACCAGATGTTGAAATAGAAAGTTCTACTGGACAATTTGCACAGTTAACACCTCTTGTTGATGAGGGTAAAATATCAGAAATTAAAGTTATTAAAGGTGGAGCTGGTTATGTTCAAGGAGAAACTTTTATTAAGTTAAAGGCTCCAGGTTTAACTGCTCAAGTAGGAGCAAATATTTCTAGTTGGCAAGTTAACCTATTTGAGAGAAATTTAAATAATATTCAAAGTGATGATGGTGTTCTAGAAGAGAATGTTAGTCATGACAAATTAGAGTACGCTCACATTTATGCTCCTAGACCATTAAGAGAAGGAACATATGCTATATCTGGTGAGGATATTGATAATACATTATATGGTACACCAGATCTAGTAAAAGATCCAGATTCTGGTGAAGAAATTAAAAGTATTAATCATTCACCAATTTTAGGGTGGGCATATGATGGACACCCAATTTATGGTCCTTATGGATTCTCTAATACTAATGGAACAGGTTCTATTACTGAAATGGTTCCTGGTTATGAATTAAAAGTAGATGAAACTAATAGACCACCACTTTCACAATGGCCAGCTGGATTCTTTATTGAAGATTATGTTTTTGTTGGGAATGGTGATTTAGATGAGAAAAATGGAAGATTTGCTATAACTCCAGATTATCCTGATGGTGTCTACGCTTACTATGCCACTATCAATCTTCAAAATGATTCTACTGGTCCTTTTGAAGGATTTAGAAGACCTAAATTCCCTTATTTTATAGGTGAAACATTTAATTCAAAACCAAATCCTTTTAATTTTGGTATTGACTCAACTCAAGACAAATATGATATAGAGAGTAATGAATGGTTAAGAAATACTAGAGATTATCATACTAATTCCTTTAGAAGTGGATATGATTATATTTTCAACTCTAATACTATAAGAAAACAAACATTAGAAGTTACTGATGTTGCTTATGGCGCAGTTAATGATATTGGAATTACTACTGGTGGAACAAAATATAAAGTAGGTGATAAATTAGTCTTTGATAATGAAGGAACTGGTGGATTAAATGCTGATGTTGAAATTAGTAAGGTTGCTGGTCAAATAGTTAATACTGTTAGTCTTGGTACTACATCTTTCTCTAACGTTGAATTTATTCCTTCTAGAACATCAACTAATTTTGTTGGTATAGTTACAACTCCTCATAATTTATTGAATAGAGATATTCTTAGAATCAGTGGTCTTTCAACTAATGTTCATGGTCTTTCTAGAGGTTATACAATTGGTGTTAGTAGCATATCTGCTATTTTGCTTGATGATTTAGCAGTTGAGGCTTCATCAGGTAAAGCACTATGGATTAGAGTGGCTGGAGATTACAATACTGTAATACCAAATGATACTCTTATTATTGATCAAGAAAAACTTAAAGTATTAAATGTAGATTCAGAAACTGGTAGATTAAAAGTACTTAGATCACAATTCGGTACTACAGGATTAGCTGTTACTAATGGAGCAACTATCTATTCAGATCCTAGAAAGTTTAATTTTAGTGCTCCTGGAATAAACACATCTAAGCAGTTTAGAATTAATAGAGAATTTTATTTCAATCCTCCTGATGTTGCTAGTATTGGAACTGCATTCCCTAATGTTGGTATTGGTACTACTATAACCTTTAGTAATCCAGGTACAGGATTAACACAAGCATTTGTTGCCACACAAGGATTATGGTTCCCAGACCATTTCTTCCAACTTAATGATCTAGTAAGATATTCTGCTAATGGTGGAACTCCTATTAAAGTTTGGACTGGTGTTGATGGAACTCCTTATCAAAATCTTGATACATTTGAAAATCTGTTTATAGCACCAATAGATGCTAATACTATTGGTTTATCTACTACTAAAGTAGGATTAGGAAGTACTGGAACGTTCCAAGGTATTGGTATTAATACCAGCACTAGTCTTCTTTATTATACAAATGCTGGTGTTGGTGATACTCATAGTTTATTAACAAGATTAACAGATGTAGTTAGTGGTAAGATAACTCAAAATTTAGTTACTGTTTCTACTGCTAGTACTCACCAAATGGAAAAAGGTGATACTGTTTGGGTATCAGTAAAACCAACAGATGTTATTAATATTACAGTAAAATATAATGATTATAATAGAAGAATAGTATTTGATCCTCAAGATTTCATTGCTGCTAATGTTGATATTTCTTTAGATACCATTCAGGTAACTGAAGGTGTATTTGAACCTGGTGACAGAGTAATTCATACTGCTTCTACTGTTTCTGGTGGATTAGTAAATGAAAAAATGTATTATGTTATATTTTATGATAAGACTCATATTAGATTAGTAGAAAATAGATATGAAATACAGTCAACTAATCCACAATATGTTAATATTACATCAGCATCTGCTGGAACACTTTCTAAAATTAATCCTCCTATTTTAGGAAAGCAAAATCAACAGATTAAGTTTAATCTTGGTGATTCTTCATTATCATTTGTAAGTAATGGTACAACTTATTCTGCATTTAATTTAAAACTCTATAGTGATAAGTATTATACTAATGAATTCCTTACAAGTAAAAAGGATACTGAATTTGAAGTTAGTTCTTCTGGAAATATTGGTATAGATGCTAGTGCTCATGTTACATTAAAAATAACAAATAATATTCCTAGATTACTTTATTATAAATTCAATCCAGATAATATTGATAAAATTACTGATTTAAAGAATGAAATTGTAATTGATACAGTTGTTAATCAATTTAATCAGATTAATATAAGACCAACTTATTATGATGGTAACTGGGTTATCAGTGGAATAGGAACTACTACCTTTAGTTACAACATTCCATTTACTCCAGATACTACTCCATATAATTACGATAATTCAATTCCAACTTATTATACTACTTCCGAAACTGCTGAAGGTCCTATTCATGATTTTAGAATTAGAAGTGGTGGAGAATTATATAAAATTGCTCCAAAAGTAGAGAAGATATCTGTTGGTTCTACTATTAGGTCTGGAATTGGTAGTGGAGCAATTTTAACTCCTATCACTACTAATATTGGTTCTATAACTGAAACCAAGTTGAATAATATTGGTTTTGATTATCCTACTGATAAGACATTAAAAGTAATCCCTAATCTACCAGATATTGTTACTGTAGAAAGGTTGAATACTCTTGATGAGATAAGGATACTCACACCAGGAAAAGATTATCTAGTATCTCCTGATTTAGTAGTTCTTGATGGTTATACTAAAGAAGTTCTTTTAGATGTAGATCTTGAATATACTCTAGGTGATGAATATGTAACTATTGTAAGAAATACTGAAGGAATATATGATGCTCCTCCAAGAATTGTTCCTGTAGGTAACTCTAATGGTGTAGGTATTAGGGATCTTCTTTATAGTCCTACTGGTGCAGGTACTTCAACAAATATACCTCATACAGTTAGATTGTATATTGATGATGTATTCAATGAAGCAGAAGATTTCCAAAAAGGTGGATGGGCTCCTGGTGAAAGATTCCTTCTTGAAAATACTAGCGTAGGATTAGGAAGCACTGGATTAGGATATAACTCTAAAAATTATGGATATCATTTATGGACTATAACTGCATCTAGTGGTCAAGTTGGTGGTGCTAATGCATTCATAGAATATACTATGGGTGATTTTATTGGTGCTGGTCAGACTCCTGGTACAATGAAACCAGCAGAGTCTGCAGGAAGACTAGTATTAGAAACATCTTTCCCAACATTTGAACCTACTTTGAAGAAGAGTACTTTCTTCGTTGGAGAAAAAATAGAAGATGAAGTAGGTGCTACTGGTCTTGTTCAAAGATGGACACCAGAAAGCGATACTTTAACAATATCAACTGAACAGGAATTTGATGTAGGATCTAAAATTAAAGGAAGAAGTTCTTTAGTTGAAGCATATGTTAAGACTAATATAAACTTTGATGCAGAAATTACTACAGGTGCTGGTTCAACAGTTAATCATGGTTTCCAATCTGATTCTGGTTTCCTTAATAATAGTTTCCAAAAACTTCCAGATAATGGATATTATCAAAGATTCTCATATGCATTAAGATCACAAGTTCCTGAAGATACTTGGGGTGATGATGTTAAATCATTAAGTCATGTTTCTGGTTTTGCTAGATTTAGTGATCTGGAAATTGAAAGTAAAGATCCTGACGCTGTTATTACTAGAACTAATCCTGCAGATTTCATGCTTGTTGCAGAAATGTTCAGTAAGAAATCAGTATTTGAGTATCCTGATTTTGATGATGTAAGTGAGGTTACTATTGATGTAGCAGGTGAAATAATTTCTAGAGATGTATTATTTGCAAATAGACCTATTACTGATTACTATCAATCAATTGGTAATAGAGCATTAAAAATTACTGATTTCAGTTCTACTTTCAATAATAGAGAAAGATCTACTAAATTCTCTCAAGTAGGAGAATTTACAGATAATGATGTATTCAATAAAGTCTTTACCATAGTAAAAGATCAAACATATTCTGATGAAAGACAATTCTCCATTGTTTCTCTTCTTCAACATTCTGACCAAGCATATGTCAATGAGTACGCAACTATTGATACTCAGGTGGAATTGGGAACTTTTGATTATGTTCCTACTAAAACTGGATGGGATTTAACATATGTTCCTATTAAGAATGAGTGGAACATATATGATGTTTCAAACGTTTCTATTAGTGTTAAAGATAATATTGTTGGAGTAGCAAGTACAGCATTAGGAGATATTGTTTCAGTTGGAACAACTCATGTAGATGTAGCATATGATGCCAATGCTGGTATGGCTGCTACTACAACTATTGTTGCTATGGCAACAACATATAGATCTGCTAAGATGATGATTCAGTGTGAGAATACTCATCAAGAATTCTGGGGAACTGAGCTCAATATTGTTCATGATGGATCTAAAGTTAATGCTGTTCAATATGGTGATATAAGGAATAGTCTTTCTGAAGGATCTATTGGTTTTGGTACATTTAACACATATATTAGTGGATCTAATGTTCTTGTAGATTTAATTCCTAATGTAGGAGTTGCTCTTACTGTAGATGCTTCTGTTATCTTTATTGCTGATGCTGATGCATCTAGTGGTGTTGGATCTATGACTATGGATGTTGGTAGGTTAATAACTTACTCACGTAATACTGGTGCTGCTACAACTACAATTATTGCTTCTTATACATCTGATGATTCATTAGATGATTGGAAAGCTACTTGTGGATATTATTATGTTTCTATAGAAGGAACTGGTGCTGGTGATGGAATGTATGAAACATTTGAAGTTGCTATGCTAAATTCCTCTTCTAAAGAGGTAATAGTTCCTTGGGCTAATGTTGGAGTTAATACAACAGGTTTAGGTACAGTTGGAGTTAGTTCAGTAGGTGCATCTAAGAATTTAACTTTTGAAGGTCATTTCCCAGGTAAAGCAAGAGTCTTTGGTATTGAGATGCAAATTTATGATGATGTTCCTCTTGCTCCTAGTTTAGATCTTGAGAATGTAGAAGTCTATAATGATATTGGTAGATATGTTGGTACTAAGTTAGATCTTAAGACTGCATTCCCATTAACTCATAATGTTGGTGGAACTGAGTTTGATATCTTTAGAAGACAGTTTAATGGTAATGAAGATGCTGGATCAGGTGGTGGTGGAATTAATCTTACAAATAATACAGTAGATGTTCCAGATCATTTCTTTGTAACTGGAGAGAAAGTAAAATATAGTTATACAGGTGCAACTTCTTTAAATGCTGTTGGTATTCAAGCAACTAGCGTTGGTGGTGTAAGTACTGATAAACTTCCAACTGATTTATATGTTGTTAAAATATCAGCTTCTGCATTAAGATTTGCTGAGACTGCAGCAAAAGCATTATTAGCTACTCCAGAAGTATTTGAATTAGATTCAGTTGGTATTGGTACTTCTCATCATATTACTGCTACTAATCAGGCTTCTAAGTCATTAATAACTCTTGATAATATGCTTCAGTCACCTCTTGCAGGTACTGCTGTTACTACTGCATTAGGTTCTAATATTGTATTTGAACAAAATCTACCAGTTATTGGAATAACGTCGTTTGCTGCAGGAGATACTGTTCAAATTGAAGATGAAATATGTAAAGTATTGAGTATTGGTATAGGAAGTGAAAAAATAATTCAAGTTTTAAGAGCACAAATGGGAACTACTCTAGATTCTCATTCTGGAGCATCTGTTGTAACTAAGCTAAGTGGAAATTATAATATTACTAGAAATACCTTACACTTCTCTGAAGCACCTGCTGGTAATACTCCTTTAAGTACTACTACAGACCCTGATGAAGTAGATTGGACTGGTATTGTCACACACTCAACATTCCACGGTAGAATCTTTACTAGAACTGCTCCTAGAAATTCTGAACAAGAGACCTATAAAAACAATATGGTCTTTAATGATATATCTGATCAATTTACTGGTATTCAGAGTGCATTCAATCTTACAAGTGGTTTAGGAAGTGCTGAAACTAATGCTATAGGATTCTCCACATATAATGGGGTCATTTTAGTTAATGATATGTTCCAAGAACCAACTGGATTGGTTCAGGGTAATTATAATATGACTGAAGTTGCAGGAATTACTACACTTACATTCACAGGTGAACCTTTAGAACTTGCTATTGATAGAAATCCTACAAATACAATATTAGGTGAAAATGCAAATAGAACATGGTATCCAAATGGTGGTAAGATTCTATCTGTTGGATCTACTGGAGGATTAGGTTTCCAACCTCTAATATCTGCAGGTGGTACTGCTGTTGTTTCTGGTGTTGGAACTATTACTTCTATTAGTATAGGTAATACTGGTTCTGGATATAGAGTAGGAGTTCAAACTACAGTTAATGTAGGTGTTCAAACTTATAGTGTAGGAATTGCAAGTTACGTTGCTATTGGTACTGCTCAAATTAGTGGTGGTCATATTGTAAGTATTGCTATTACCAATCCTGGTGTTGGATATACTGCTTATCTTGATGATTCTGTAACTACTATGACATCAGTAGGTACAGCAGGAACTACAATTATTTCTGTTGCTGATACTGGTAGACTTGCTGTTGGATCTATTGTTTCTATTGCACAGACTACAAATGCTTCACCTTCTGCAAAGGTAACTCTGATGGCAAATGTCAGTGTTACTGCTGTTGGATCTGGTAACTTTACAGTTGGTGCTGCTGATACTATTAGTTCTGCAATTGGAATTGGTACTACTACTGCTGCTCCAGTAGTTACAATTAAGAGATATGATCCACCTGAAGTTGTAATTGATGATCCATTGGCATATGCCAATATTCCTTTATCTTATGATGCTACTTCTACCACAGGAGTTGGTCAAAGTGCATCTGTTGATATTGTTGTTGGTCAAGGATCTAGTGTAATTAACTTTAAGGTGAAACGTGAAGGATTTGGTTATGGTAATGGTGAAATTCTTACTATACCTATTGGAGGAACAGTAGGAATTCCTACAGATACAACTCAGACATATAAACCATTCCAACTTACTGTTCAGTCAACACATACTGATCAATTTAATGGATGGCATTTTGGACAACTTGAAGCAATGGACAACTTTAGTAGTGAATTGGATGGATTTAGAAAAGTCTTCCAGATGAAGGTTAATAATAGTCCAATTTCTCTTAGATCTGCTCCTGGTTGGGATGTTGATCCAATTCAATCATTAATGGTCTTTGTTAATGGTCTTCTTCAAGAACCTAATTATGCTTATAATTTAGGTAGTGGTGCAAGTTCAATTGTCTTTACTACTGCTCCTAAATCTGATGATTATGTTCATGTGTTATTCTATAGAGGAACTCCTGGTATAGATGTAGCACTATTGAAGATTGCTAAAAATATTAAAACAGGTGATGGACTTGATATACAAGCAAATCCAGAGAAAATGTGGGATGGATATCCTCAAGGACCTGGATTAAATCAAGAACCAAGAGTTATTGTTGGTATTCAATCATTCAGTTCTGATAGTGTAACTACTAACCCATACAACGGTATAGGAATAAACACAGATACAAGTCTTTTAAGACCTGTTGAATGGAAAAAACAAACTAGTGATTTAATTATTAATAATAAGGTTGTTGGAAAGAGTAGAGATGAGTTAGAAGCAGAACCACGTCCTACAACTATTTTACTTCAGTCTGTAGGAAGTAGCGGAACTATATTCTATGTTGAAAGTACAAGACCTTTCTTTGACCCAGTTAATGAAGCAGCATATAATAGAGATACTTTACAGAACTTTGTTAATATTATATCTCAAGATGAAGTAGTTGTTGCTCTTGCCACTGCACTTGTTTCTGATACAGGAACTATTAGTGGTCTTGATCTTACAAATGTTGGTTCTGGATATACTGGAGTACCAACAGTTCAGATTACTTCACCTCCAGAAGGTAGTGGATATGTTACAGCAACTGCTACTGCAACTCTTGTTGGAGATAAGGTTAATACTGTAACTATTGATAATGCTGGTACTGGATATACATCTACCAACCCACCTCTTGTTGCTATTGCTGCTCCTAATACTGTTTCTTCTAGAAAGGTAGATGTAGATTCTTATACAGGTGATTTTGGAACTATAGTTGGAGTTGGAACTACCACTACTGGTGGTACTGCTCAAATGATCTTTGATTTCTATATTCCAGCTGATTCTCCTCTAAGAGATGTGTCTGCTTCTGGAACTGGTCCTGTTTCAACTGCTACTACTGTTAGTGGAATTACTACAGGTGACTTCTTTATTGCTGAAAATACTT
>Ga0163179_10001419_pt1 | contig 16991 bp, 7 predicted proteins | sample AtlANTMetagenome_FD_109643 | JGI IMG/M metagenome (GOLD analysis project Ga0163179, IMG submission 109643) | Marine eukaryotic phytoplankton communities from the Atlantic Ocean - Atlantic ANT 2 Metagenome | ecosystem: Environmental > Aquatic > Marine > Oceanic | place: North Atlantic Ocean... | reverse complement strand
AGTAATCCTAATCATGTAAAATTCATTGGAAGTATTTTAGAAACTCTTAATTAAAGGCTTAAAGAATAATGCTGGCAAATAGATTTAGAAGCGGAAGAGTTCCCCATCAACATATCGGTATAAGTTCATTTACCGATGACAAATTAGTATTAGACGTTATAGGTAACGCTAATATTAGCAATGATTTAACTGTTGGTGGTGATTTAAATGCTCCTAGCATTATTGTTTCTGGTAGTGCTCCAGCACAATTTGATGATGTTAGAGCAAGAAATTTAAGAATAAGTGGAATTGCTACTTTCCTTAATAATGTTTCTATAGGTGGTACATTAACATATGAAGATGTAACTAGCATAGATTCTATTGGTATTATTACTGCTAGAAGTGGTATCACGTTACTTGATGGTAATATAAGTGTTGGTGGGACAATTGGTAAGGATGCTCAATATTTAAGATCAACTGGTATAGGTGTAACATGGTCTGACTTCCCAACCTTAAGAACCGAACAGAGTTTTATTGCTACTGCAGGACAAACTTCATTCTCGTATCAATATAATGTTGGGTTTCTTGATGTTTTCTATAATGGAGTTAAATTAATTCCAGGTAATGAATATACTGCGGATAATGGAACTTCGGTAATATTATTATCACCTGCTTTTGAAGGAGATATTGTTGAAGTAATTGCGTATAATACTGTTACTACTGGTGGTGGTGGATCTGGTAGTTCTGGTGGTGGTGGTAGTACTAGAGTAAGTGTTGGAAATACTGCTCCAACTAGTGGACAAAATGGTGATCTCTGGTGGAAATCTAATGAAGGCAATTTAAAGATATATTATACTGATGTAGATGGATCACAATGGGTTGATGCTTCTGCTGGTGGAGGTGGTGGAGGATCTGTTTCATATACACTTCCTATTGCAACAGATATAGTTTTAGGTGGTGTTAAAGTAGGAACAGGATTAACTATAACTGCTGGTGGGTTATTAAGTGCTACTGGTAGTGGTGGTGGAGGAGGATCTAGTACTTTAGATGGTTTAAGTGATACAACTATCACATCTCCTCAAAATGGACAGGTTCTTAAGTATGTAACTGGAACTGGATGGATAAATGATTCTGCTTCTGGTGGTTTATCTGATATAATTTCTGATACTACTCCTCAGTTGGGTGGTGATCTTGATGTAAATGGTAAGAGAATAGTAACAACGGCAAATTCTCATATACTATTTCAACCTAATGGTACTGGAAAGATTGGAATAGGAAATGTTACAGTTCCTTATTCATTATTCCATGTTAAAGGATCATATCCAGTAATCACTGTTCAGAAAACTGGTGTTTATGATGATGCTGCTATACAATTCCGTGATAATAATGGTCTTGTTGGTGCTGGTATATCACAGGTCAGTGATGGAAATAATTTGGTATTTAATATATTAGATACTGAGAGATTAAGAGTTACTGGGAGTGGATTAAAGGTAACTGGTATCTCTACCTTTAATGGTAATGTTGATATTAATGGTAATTTAGATGTTTCTGGATCTCTTGGTGGACTTAGTTATGTTTCTTATCCTCATGGTACAACGGAAACAGTAATTGTTAAAGTTGTTAATAAGACTAGTAACCATAGATATTTTGGAGATGGAAGTGCTAAGGGTTATACTTTAAATGGTGTTGAGTCTCCAGTTTTAAATCTTACTCCTGGTAGAACGTACAGATTTAATCAGGATGATGGATCAAACGCTACACATCAATTAAGATTTTATTTAGATCCAGGTAAGCAATTCTTATTTTCTGATGGTGTAACTTATAATGGTAATGGAACTGGTAATGTTGGTGATTATACTGAGATCGAAGTAACTGAAGATACTCCAATTGGTTTGCATTATCAGTGTGTGAATCATCCTAAGATGGGCAACTATGTTCATTGTGGTACTAATCATATTGATACTAATTACGATGGAACATTTAACAGAGGTCTTTCTGTAAGTGGTGTGTCTACTTTTGGTGGTACTGTAGATGCTCAAGGTATTTTACAGGCTCTTACACTTGTTTCAGAATCAACTACACCTAATAGTGTCTTTTATGCTGGTAATGGTGGGCAATTATTAGGTGGAAGTAATGTTACCTATGATGGTAATTCCTTTAAGATTAATGATAAAAACTTTACGGTAAATAATGGACATTCACAATTGAATACTGTGAATGTATCTGGCATGTCAACTGTTGTTGGTGTGGGTACATTTAAAGATAATGTTTATATTGATAATGATTGTTATGTTGGGAATGAACTTTGGGTTAAAGGTATAAAAGTAACGAGTGGTGATGAGAATGATCCACCAAGTTACGGTGAGGATATTAATACTAGAAATTTAAGATCAACAGGTATCTCTACTTTCGTTGGAGTTTCAAGTTTTGTTAGTGGTGTTGATTTCTCTAGTGCTACTTTCTTCAGGAGTAATCAACCAGCTTATTTTGGTGGAACTCCATTAAATCAAGGTGGTAATGGTGGTGATGCTAAGTTATCAATTAATGGTAACAGCAATGGTAATGCATATATAACTGCTGGTGGATCTACAAATGATGGTACTGTTTATCTAAGAACTAGTGAGTTATTTGTTGAAAATAAGAGTTCTGGAAATCCTGGTATAGTTACTGTTAGGGATAGTGGTGTAACAGTAGCTGGTATTGTAACTGCTAATTCTTTTGAGGGTGATGGTTCTAATTTAGTTCTTGGTTCTATAAACGCTTTAAGTGATGTTAGTGTTGCTAGTCCTCAGAATGGACAAGTATTAAAATTTAATGATTTTACAAATCAGTGGGAAGCAGCAGCAGATCAAACTGGTAGTGGTGGAAGTGGTGGTAGTGAGACTGTAATTGTTCCTGTAGCATACGCTAAAGTTGATGCTGATACTGCTGGCACAGGCACTAATATGACATGGGGTGCTTATAATAGTTCCAATGGTAGAATGGAATTCACCTTTGGTACTGCTTTATCTGATACAGATTATTATGTACTATCAGAAAGAGAACAGTATGATACTCATAGTGTTAGTATAACCAATAAAACAACAACAGGATTTAGGGCAACATGGTATGGTAATGATGGAACATCTCCATTAGCACCTAGTACATTTGGTGGTGTTCTTATAGTATATGCTTCAACACCCACTAAGGATGTTGGTGCTGGTCTAGGTGATATTTCAGTTACTCCTAATCCTGCTGGAACAAATGCTCTTTCATATAACTCTACAACAGGTGTATTTACATTCACCCCATATCTTTTACCTACAGCAACCGCATCTGATGTAGGTGCTGTTAAAGTTGATGGAACAACTATTACTATTAATAATGGTGTAATTAGTTCTTCTGCTACTAGTACTTTAGAGGGTCTTACTGATACTAATGTAACTTCTCCTATTAGTGGGCATATCATTCAACATAATGGTACTAAATGGATCAATGTTCCACTTTCAGATTCTACAGGTATTCCAAGATATGCTACTATAGGATCTTTCCCAGATCCTGCTGCGAGTGAAGGACAGATTGGTTATAACAATGTTAATAATTCAATATATGTTTCAGACGGAACTACTTTTTCTAGCAATAGAATAGTAACAACAAATAGTTCAGTATCATCTGATCTATCTACATTAATAGGTGATTTAACTAGAACATATACACTTGGAACATCAGATTATATTGGTGGAAGTACATTATATAACGCTGCTAGAAAGGCGATAAAGTTAACTGATGATGATACATCTCCTAATGTAACTGAGTTTATTCTTCATGCTAGTACTGGATTATCAATATCAAAAACAACTAATGCTTCAAGTGAAGATGAGATTGGTCTTGCGGTTACTGGTGATAATTATAGTATCACTAGTGAATCTTCAGCAGGTCCTGCTGATTCTATATTAAGATTAACTGATAGTATTAGTAGTGAAACTACTGATATTACACTTAAGGGTTCTGGTGGATTAGTAGTATCGCAAGCTGCTTCTAATGAATTTACATTTACTATTCCAGCTTTCCCTACAGAATATACTGATAATAAAGCTAAGGCTGCTGCTGGAGCTGCTTTACAAAATGGTACTCATACTGGTATTACTTTCCAGTACGATGATGTTAATAAGAAAATTAATGCTGAAGTTACTGCTACTGGAAATTCTACTGATACCAAATATGATCTTACTGGTACTAGTTTAACTAGCAACAGTGCTAAAATAAATTTAATTCCTGAATCGGGTGGTGGTGATACTACTACTAATACTATTGAAATTGTTGGTAGTGTAAGGGCTACTAATACATCTTCTGGAACTATAGTTTCTTGGGATAATACTAATAAGAAAATAGATATTAGTAGTCCTGCTGTTAATATTACAGATTGGAATGTTGATGGTGGTACAACTGCGAATCCTACAGGGAATGCTGGTGGTATTTTAAACAAACCATCTCTCTCAGATGTTGGTCAAACAGGAAAATTATCCGACTCTGATGATCTTAAAAATACAAGTGCAAATAATAATGATATATTAAAGTATGTTAGTACCACACAGAAGTGGACTCCTACAACAAATAATATTGCCGATCTTACTAATGTTTCTAGTGCTTCTCCTGCAGATGGAGATGTATTAAAGTGGGATAATGTTGCTCAAATATGGAAACCTCAAGTAGACTCATCTGGATCAGGTGGTTCTTCTAACTTTAGAGGTTTAGATGATACACCATCTGAATTTACTGGTCAGCAAGGTAAGTATATAAGAGTAAATACTGGTGAGACTGCTTTAGAATTTGCTGATACTGCTGGTGCTTCTACAATAGAAGATAAGAATGGTACTAGTAGTTCTATTGCTGATGATGCATATGGAACTCTGGATATTACTGATACTTATTTCAAAGCATTTACTTTATTTAAAATTAAACCAAGTGTTGCTTCTTGGGTAAGAATTTATTGTGATTCTGCTTCAAGAGATTTGGATGCTTCAAGGAGTTGGGGTAATGATCCATTACCTGGAAGTGGTGTTATTGCTGAAGTAACAACAACTACAGCTAATCAGAATGTATTAGTTACACCAGGTGTATTCGGATTTAATAATGATAGCCCAAGGGAGGGAAAAATATATTTGGCGATAAATAATAGAAGTGGTAGTGCTTCTACCGTAACTGTGACTTTGACAGTATTAAAAATAGGAGATTAAAACAAGATGGCCGTAACGAAGGGATCTGTATCAGTAAAGGGGGGAACTGGTAACTGGACTAAAAAAGATGTAATGGATGCTTTAGAAACAGCACTCCAACAATCAGGTGCTTGTTCAGGAACTCCTAGATATGGTGTACCTAATTGCGTTGTTCCAGCAAATTATTCATCATCAATTAATGGTGATATGGCTGGCGATGATCCACATGCTGGTGGAAGATTATCTACTGATAATGATTGGCACACAAGAAATTTTGATGTAACTGCTAGTGGTTCTGCAGGATGGTTGTTACAAGAATGGTGGTTGCCAAGTGGTATAGATCCAGCAACTGATACTATTACTGTTGCTAGTATGTCTGAATATGGATTTGTAACTGGAAAAAAGGTTACATGGGCTCCTGGAGAATCTACTAATAACAATAATATAGGTGGACTTACATTAAATTCTGATTATTATCTTATACGTGTTACTGATACTACGTTTAAATTGGCATCATCATATGCTAATGCTATTGCTGGTACTGCTGTAGATTTACTTTCTGCTCCTACAAATAGTTGGGCTCATGATGAAAATAATACTATGATTTTTAAAGATAAGGTTTCAGTTACTGAGAGTAATCCTACTGATTATAATTCTTTAAATCGTGATATAACATGTCAAGAGTGTGATACTTTACATTTTCATTTTCCTAATGATGAGGGTAGTTTATTTGCATTAACAAATCAGGATCTTTCTTCGGGATCATATGATACTAGTAAGGAATTAATAAGTGCTAATAGTGATAATCTTGAGAATTCTAAACCATATAGTACAACTTATTATCCAGATAGAGATAGTGATAGTGGACATATATCTGGTGGTGTTAAACGTCTTAGATGGCAGACTAGAGAGTGGGCACAAACAGAAGATGTGGTTGCTGAAAGTTGGGATAAACCAACTACTAAATTAACTAATTTGACACCTGGTTCTAGATCATATGCTGCTTCTAGTAGTGGTTCTACTACAGATCTTTCTACTATTAAGTGGTATCCACAGAACCATTATTATTATACCCATACTTCTACATCTGCTATGAAGGGTAAAATAATAGTTAGAGGAAGATATTCACTCCAAAATGGCAATAGCACCAGAGATCCTTTTTGGTATGTTACTGTTCCTGCAAGTGTTGGTAATAATGGTGCTGTTAGAAGTGCTCAGGATTTAAAATTAAGAATTTCTAGAGTTCGAGCTGCTGGTGAGTATTATAAGAGAGGAGAGATAAGTAAAATTGAAATTATAAATGTTGCTTCTACAGCATCAGTTCCTTATGATGCTAATACTCAACAAGGTGGTGGATGGATTGATAGACCTACGTTTACTATTTTGGGTAGTAAAACTGGTGGTGTTGATGGTGCAGTTTCTGGAACTGATGGTACTTCTGGTGGACATGATATTCCATTCGCAGCAGCTACAGTTGCAGAAGGTCCTGGTTCAGGTTCATGGAAACCGTCTGATGGAACACTTGCTCTATGTGTAACAGAGTATAAAGGAGTGGATGGATTTCATCAATTACATCCTAATGGGCATTTTGCTATTGCTAGAGTAGAACATAACTCTGCTAAAAAATATGGTGTAACATATTATTCTTTTAATTTTGATGATGGATCCTGGCCTGGATCTTTTCCATATGTGTTATCTATTCAATCAGGAGTTTGTTGGGAGAATATGAATGCTGCTGGTGCTACTACAGCTCATTCGGGTGATGATACAACACAAATATTAGGTGCTGGTAATGCTGCCAATTATGGATATTTTAATGGGAATAAAAAGGGTGAAGATTATTCCCAAAACAACAGATATCTTATGACGGATCTGGATAATTCGTATCCTGAAATGTATTATTTGAACTATACTTCATCTTCTAATTATAATACATATCCTCTTAAAATAAATTGGTATAGAGCACCTGATGAGCAAGGTAATGATTTTGTTGTCTATAGTTTTGTAGGAACTGAGAATGCAATTGATACTGCTTATAGTACATTTACCCTTCATAGAGGATCTTTATTTGGAAATCCAAATCCAGGATGTGATTTAGATCACTTATTCCTTGGAGGTGTGACTACGATAGACACACATAGTACGACTGATATAAAAATTAAAACATGGCCTACTCATATCCACTATAAGTATGATGGTGATAACTATGATACATCGTTCTCTGAACCATATTCTTCTCAGAGTGTAACTAGGAATTTCTTATATGGATATCTTAAATCTGCGGGTGGTTATAGAAATTATGTTAGATGTGAAGACAACTATTCATCTAATATTCAAGTTAAAAGATATGCTGTCGATGATTCATCTTCAGTGACTAAAATGTATAATAGGAATAGTACATATGAAGGTCCAGATATGACCTCTGCTACAGATTGGTATAAACCAATATCAGGAATTCCTATTTCTAAACATCTAGCTCCTTGTCCATACTATTTTCCAGATGATTTTGTTTTAATACAAATAGCTCAGTCTCCAGGTGGAACGGTTTATCGACCAGGTGATACTATTACTGTTAGTGGTAGTGAAAAGTATGAGGTTATTAAGGCAGCTATTACAAATAATACATTAGGGTTAGATGAAATTACTACTAGCTATCATAAAGGAATGGTATTTGCTGCGAGGATTCCTAATTAATTATGACTGTACATACACCAACAGGACTTACTAGTAATGGATCTGGTGTTACCGCTATGGGTAACTGGAGAAATCCTGTTAATAGAAATATTAACGGGCAAAGATATCCAATATCTCCAGCACAACCTCCAGGACATGCCACCAGTTATGCTTGTACTAATATATTGTATATTGCTCATGGAGCAATTGATAATTCAACTCAGGCTAAGAGAATTTCTATTTTTAGTTCCATAGCTAGAAGTTTTAGTACAAATGTTACTTATTATAATTATGCTCTTACTGGTATATTAGCACGTACAAGAGCATGGTTAACAGGTCGTAGACCTGCTAGTGGACTTCAATATCCTAGAGGATATTATAATAAATAAAATTCGGAGGATAGATTAACGTATGGCCATAAATTTTCCTAGTAATCCTTCAATTGGGACTATTCATAATGAATTTGGTAAGAGTTGGATATTTGATGGAACTACATGGGTGGTTCAATTAACACTTCCTGTAGGATCTGCGACAACTCTTGGTGCTTTTAAGGTAGGAAATGGTCTATCAGTTAACCCAGTTACTGGAGTTTTAACTGTTACTTCTGCTCCAGCACTTGTTGGTATTTCTACAACTGGAGATACTGTTTTTAATAATTTGACAGTTACTAATTTAAATGTAACTGGTACTCGTTATGGTGAACTTGCTGCTAATGAAAGCACATTAGGATCCAGTGGATTCTTATATAATGTTATATCATTTCCAAGAGAAATAGAAGTTACTGAACATACTTCAATTTCTCCTAATATGACTGATGATATTTCATATGTGAAGAATGAGGTTGTAGTTGTTAATCAAGATGTTGATCTTACAATAGCTACTGGAGATTTTATGATATTTCATTGACCTATCAACAGTATAAATACAATTAACATTGGTAATCGGATAAATTAATGTCTAGGCTTAGAGCTGATAAAATTGTCAATAGAACATCAACAGGTGCACCTGAATTAACTTTTGGTGTTGATATACCAGTAAGTGGTTCTTTGACTGGTGCGGGTGGAGTTAATATAACAGGAGTTTGTACTGCTGGTAAATTTGTAGGTGATGGATCTGGATTATCTGGTGTTACGGCATCTGGAACAGGTATAGTTGTATATGAGGAGAGTGCTTTAGTTGGTACAGCAGGAACATTTGTATTTGGAACTAATGTAAATGTAAGTCCAGTTTCTGCTGGTGTTGCCACTATTAGTTCTGTTAATACAGATACGAATACCACCTACGGTATGTTGACTGTGTTGGATGGAACCGATGTTAAATTAAGATTATCTGGATCTGATTCTTCGGATGATGATACGCTCATAACAGCAGGTTCTGGAATTGCTTTTGCTGGAGTTACTGCTGGTGGATTTACAATAGAAAGTTCACTATCTGGATTAGCTAATGTTGTAGAGGATGTTTCACCTCAACTTGGTGGTAATTTAGATCTTAATGGTAAAACTATAACTGGAACAGGTGGTATAAGTATTACTGGTGGTTGTTCAGCGACTATCTTCACTGGTGCTTTTAATGGTCCTTCTAATGGATTAAGTGGTACTCCAGATATAACTGTTGGTGATATAGTTGGTGCTGGAGCATCCTTTAGTGGTAATGTTTCTATTGGTGGAACTCTAACTTATGAAGACGTAACTAACATTGATGTTGTTGGTGTCTCTACATTTAATCACGAGGCTTATTTCCTTGGTGATATTGGACCAGATCCTTCTGCAGGATTTAAGGGTTGTTGGTGGGATCCAACATGGAGTGCTTGGCAGTTTGGTGCTGAAGCCAAGATATATTTCAGTCCTAGTGGTACTGTTGGGTCTGGAGTTACAATTGCTGGTCCTGGTGCTTCCTTAGAAGTATATGGTAATACTGACTTTGGATTCCTTGCTGCTAAACAGGGAATGTTTATTAGAGCAGGTGCTTATGGTGATACTGGTAAAGTCATAACTATTGAAGGTAAGCAAAACCAAGAATCTATAAAAATTACAGGTGATGCTGGTGTAGATATTTCATATTCTGGAAATAAAAAAATTGAGACGACTAATACTGGTGTTATAGTAACGGGAATTTTAACCGCTACTACTCTCAAAGGTAATCTAGATGCTGATGAAATAACTGTTGGATCTAGTGTTGGTATTGGAACTTCTGGTGGAAGTTGGACAACTAGTGCTGGAACACCTCAAGATCTTGATATATTTACTGTAAGTACTGATAATAGAAAGACCTCTGAATATACAATCTATCTTCAGAATGGATCCAATCAGCAAGCACAAAAAGTTTTAGTTATGCAGGATGGATCGAATGCTTTCTATGAAGAGTATGCAATTATGGCTGCTCCAAATAAGATTGTATCTTTCTCTGCTACTATTATTAATGGTGAATGTAAATTAAGAGCCACTCCAGAGAGTGGAATAACAGGGGTAGCAACATATAATATTGTTCGACAGTCGATAGCATAAGGATTTTTTATGTTTGTAGGAATTGGATCAACTCCAGCATCAACTCCTGGATTTCAAGAATATAAAGATACATTACCAAAGGAACCAGTCGGTAATGTAAAGAAGAGATATGTTGTAACTTGTAATGAACCTCGTGATTGGACAGATATACATCAACTTCTACTTAAGGATGGAACCTTAGAGGATAATATCCCTAATTATGGTGTTGAATGTTCTGATAATAAATTACATAGTTCTACTAGAGGTACATATATTTTAGATGATAATGAAGCTAGTGATTTATCAAAACATGCTAAAGTAAAAACTATTCATATTGATGCTGCTTCTTATCCTGGTACATATATGCCAGATCCAGCACTTTTAATGGATGCGGTAAGAGTACCTAGATATGGTTCAAATATTAAGAATTATCGAGGAAGTGCTTCTTCAAATCTTCCAGCAACTCCTACAGCAGCAGATTCTAATAGAGCTGGGTATCAGTTATTAAGAGGAGAAAGTAAACTTAATCAATGGCAAAATTCTGTTTCTACTATTATTAGTGATAACCCTGAATCTTATGGTGATGGTAAAGATGTAGATGTTATTGTTGCTGATCAAGCAGCATGGTTGGGTCATATAGAATTTCAGAATAATACAGGAAATTCTCCTACAAATTATATTGGTGGAAATGTTTTAACTAGAAAAAATATTTCAACTACTACTGGAACATGTGATGTTTTAGATTTAGTATTAGATGCTCCATACTATATTGATCCTGCTTATTTCAATGCTGATCCTGCTGGAAGATTAGAGACTAGATGGGATGGTACAACTGTCCCTCAAGATTCTGTTGCGTTGGGTTGGTGGGCAGATGCTGCTAAGAGATCTACTGCTTTTGCTAGTATGGGAACAGTGGATATTGCTAGTAGTGGATATACAAGAGATAGATCTAACGGAAAGCATTCATCTTATCAGACTGCTGGTTCTAATAATTATCATGGAACTCCTTGTGCTTCTCAAGCTTATGGTAGAAATTATGGATTTGCTTATAATGCTAATAAGTGGTATGTGAATGCATATGGGACATATGGAATAGGAGTAGAAAAATATTTTGATATGACTAAATTGTTCCATCAGAACAAACCAAATAATTTAAATTATTCTGGTAGTCCAAAGGATCCAACAGTAACTAGTAATAGCTTTGGGTATAGAAAGGATCTTCCAAACTCTGCTTATTATTTCCATCGTAAAGGACTTAATGGATCGGACACTTCAGAAAGTTATAGTATAAGTGTTGGTAATTCTGGTGCTAGTAGTTATACTCTATCAGGTTCTGATAGAACTGGTAGTATTAGTGGTAATAACATACCAGTTGCTATTAAAACTGGAGATACTTTAACATTTAATGTTAGTGCTTCTGGGCATCCATTTTGGATAAAGAATGCTGCTGGAACAGGAACAGGTAATCAAGCATCAAATGTTACTAATGGTGGAACTGCTTCTGGAACAGTTACTTGGACACCAACCACTAGTGGAACATATTACTATCAGTGTGAATATCATGGTGGAATGGCTGGAACAATTACTGTTGACAGTCAAAACACATACGGTGTACAGTATATGTCATTACCACCTTTCTTAAGTTACTTTAGTCAAGGTGCTATAAGATTTGAGTATGTTGGTAATAGTATGGTTACTGCTGGTGATGAAATGATTGATGCTGGTGTTATTTTTGTTTGTTCTTCTGGAAATACAAATCAAAAATTAGTTAAGTATGATCATCCAGATTATGATAATTATTGGGGAATTAGTCCTGACACACCATATTCTACTGCTACAACAGTTGCTTGGGGATATAGTTCCTACAATAGTATTAGTAGACAAGGTTTTCCTGGTCAAATAGGAGCACAAAGAGATACTGTTGCTGGAATAACAACATATAGAACTATTGCTGTAGGTGCTCTTGATGATGGTTTATATTCTACATCAGGTACTGGTATAGAAAGAAAGGTTTCTTATAGTAACAATGGAAATTTAATTCCATTTTATGCTTGTGCTGATTCTTCACTTGCTGCTTGTGATACTAATTGGGGTTATGGAAGATTTAATAGATATGATGCTTATTATACTGGTCCAGATGGTCAGCAATCAGTAGAATCTGAAGATTGTTTGTTTAGCGGCACAAGTTCTGCTTGCCCTATAGCATGTGGAATCATAGCTACTAAGTTACAATACAATAGAGAATGGAAATATGATAATGTTTTGGATTGGGTAACTAATGATGTAGGGACATTATCTGCTAGTGAAATGCATGCTGGTACGGATGGATCTGATCCAACTCTTGCTAGTGATTGGAATGATAATGCTTCTTTACAGGGTGGTCAACCTATTATTCTTTGGGATGCTGCTACTCAGAGTGAACCAGAAGTTGGTGAGTTACTTGTGTCATTAAGATTAAAGAATGCGAACGGATTAAAATTAAGTGGAATTAACTTTATAAATACCTAAAAAATAACTTACAATGTCTGAAAAGGGTTTTGGTGTAAAGGAATTAAATATAACGGCTCCTAATACAGGTACTCCTGCTATTGAGAGTGTTAGTCCTAATTTAGATTTAAAGGCTGTTAAGGTTGGAGTTAGTACCGATTTATCTATCGGTCAGAATGCAGTAGTAACTGGTATTATGACTGCTACTACACTTAATGATTCTGCTGGTAATGTTAGACAGATTGTTAATAATAGTAAAAGTGGTTCGTATAGTTTAACTAAGGCTGATGTTGGTGAATTAATTAATACTACTGCTCCTGTTACAGTTCCTGCTAACCTTACTCCACCTTTTTCTCCTGGAGATGCTGTTACAATCTATAATAATAGTGGTAGTGATATATCAATAGCACAGGGTTCTTCGGTTACAATGTATCAAGCGGGTACTTCAAACACTGGTAATAGGACTCTGGCACAGAGGGGAGTTGCTACTGTGTTATGTGTAGGAACTAATACGTTTACAATTATTGGCGGTGGTCTGAGCTAGGGGGGATTTAAAATGCCCATACAACAGGCACTACTTCACGAACCACCAGCAGCAACAACTGCTCAGCCTGGACAGGTAGAGTGGACATCTCCAGGAACATATAGTTGGACTGCTCCTAATGGTGTAAATTCAGTTCATGTCGTCTGTGTAGGTGGTGGCGGTGGTGGACAACAACAAGACTTCGCAGCAGGTGGAGGTGGTGGACTTGGATGGAAGAATAATATTTCAGTAACACCAGGACAATCTTATACTGTAGTAGTTGGTGATGGAGGAACTCAAAATACTTCTGGTGGAACTGATGGTGAAGATTCATATTTTATAAACACAAGCACTGTGAAAGGTGGTGGTGGAAAAGGTAATAATCAAGGTGGTGGAGATTTTGTTGGTGATGGTGGTGGTAATGGTGGTGCTCATCAGACATATGGTGGAGGTGGTGGAGCTGGTGGATATTCTGCAGATGGTAATACTCAATCTGGTGGTGCTGGTGGATATGGTTCTGCTAACGGTTTAACTGGTGGTGGTGCTGGTGGTGGAGGAGTGGGAATATATGGTGAAGGTACTAGTGGTTCTAATTCAGCAATTAATAACACTTATGGTGGAATCATGTATGGTGGTGGCGGTGGATCGGGTGGAAATAATGGTACAAATGGAGTATGTCCAACTTTTAGTGGTGGATATAGTGGTGCAGTTGTTGCTGGTCCTGGTGGTAATTATGGTGGAGGTGCTGGTGGAGGTACTGGTTCCCAATACGGTACAGTTCTTAGTGGTAAAGGTGGACAAGGTGCTGTAAGAATTATATGGGGATCTGTTGGTGGATCTGTAAGAGCATTTCCTTCTACATTAACTGCTGATCAGAATACAAATACAACATATGCTTTAAACGCACCTAGTTTTGTTGATGAAGGTCAATCATTTACTTCAACTCTTACTACAACAGGTGTTGCTGATGGATCTACCGTTTGGTGGACACTTACTGGTGTTAATATAGATTCTAATGATTTTTCATCAGGTGCTCTAAATGGAAGTGGAACTATTACAGGTGGTACTTATAGTTTTTCTCATACACTTGCTAATGATCTTTCAACAGAGGGTGATGAAGCTGTTTATATTGCTGTTTATACTGATGCTGGATATACCAATTTAGTTTCTAATGCTACAGTAACAATTAAAGATACTTCACCAGACCCAGTTGGATCTGAAGAGTTTACACTACCAGGAACATATACTTGGGTATGTCCTACAGATGTTACTTCAATATCTGTGGTATGTGTTGGTGCTGGTAATACAGAAACAGGTGTTGGTGGTGCTGGAGCATCTCCTGGATTATCTGGTGGTGGACTTGGATGGAAGAATAATGTTGCGGTAACACCAGGACAATCTTATACAGTTCAAGTTGGGCAACCTGCACCTAATACTGCTCCTTGGACAACTGGTCCTGGATCAACTTATTATGAGGGATTAGGTGATTCATTCTTTATTAGTAGAACTGAGGTTAAAGGTGGTGGTGGATGGGTAAATCAAAATGGGTATGGTAGCCACACTACTAATGGTGGAGATTATGTAGGAAACGGTGGTGGTAATGGTGGAAAAGGTGGAGGTGGATATTCATATAATTCTTATGGTGCTGGTGCTGGTGGTGGCGGTGGTGCTGGTGGATATTCTGGTGATGGTGGTGATGGTGGACAGGGTGGATCAGGATATAATGGAGCATCAGGTAATAATGGATTTGCTGGATCTGGAGGCGGCGGCGGCGGTGGCGGTGGTGCTGCTTATGGATCTCCAGGTGGAGGTGGTGTAGGATTATATGGTGAAGGAAGTAATGGTGATGGTGGATATCGTTTTCTCTATGGATCATCAACACCAAATACTGGTGGATCTGGTGGATCTGGTGGACAGGATGGAGATGTTCATGGTCATCTCTCATCATCAGTTGGAGTAAGTGGTGGTTGGCCTGGTGGAGGAGGTGGTGCTTATGGAAATGGTGGACCGTATGGTAAGTCTGCTGGTGGTGCTGTTCGTATATTGTGGGGTAGTGGTAGATCTTTTCCTAATAATGCTCAGGATAAAGTCCTTACAGCATCAACTGTAGCAGGAGAACAAGTATTCACTAGTAATGGTACATGGACTTGTCCAGTTGGAGTAACTTCGGTTTCTGTAGTTGCGGTTGGTGGTGCTGGTGGTTCTGGTGGAGGAACTTCCTATGGATATGGTGGTGGAGGAGGTGGAGGTGCTTTAGCCTATAGAAATCATATTCCAGTAACAGCAGGTAGACAATATACAATTACTATTGGTGGTAGTGGTTCTAGTGGAACTGTTGAAAATAATTATGGACAAATTGGTGGTATGGGTGGAGAGACTGTATTTGGATATACAGGTACAGGTGCTGAGTATGTTGTAGCAGGAGGTGGTCATGGTGGTTTTGGATCACAATATGGAGTAGCATGTGGTCGTGGTGGTAGACCTAGAATTGGTATTGGTGGAACTGGGGGTAGTTGTAATAGAGCTGGTGGATCTAGTCAAAGTTCTGGTGGTGGCGGTGCTGGTGGTTACTCAGGAAATGGTGGAAATGGTGGTGGGCAAGATCAAGCTGGTCAAACTTCTGGTGCTGGTGGTGCTGGTGGCGGTGGCGGTGGCGGTGCATTTAATGGAGCTGGTGGTGGAGGTGGAGTAGGTTTGAAAGGACAAGGTAGCAGTGGTTCTGCTGGTAGTTACTGTTCTTATAATGGTGGCGGTGGATCTGGTAATTGTGGAAATCAAGGTGGTGGTGGTGGATCAGGTGGTACTGATGGTGGAAAGAATAACAAAACCTCAAATAGTGGTGGATATGGTGGATCTGGTGGAAGTTATGGTGCTGCTGGTGGATGTGGATATACTAATACTAATAGTTCTGGTGGACCTGGTGGATCAAGATCAGGTGCTTTAAGAATAATATGGGGTGCTAACAGATCATATCCATTTGCAGCAGAAGACGTAGCAACAGGTCAAGAAGAATGGACAACACCAGGAACTTATACATGGACATGCCCTGCTCATGTAACATCAGTATGTGCTGTTTGTGTAGGTGGTGGTGGAGGAAATAATAACCAACAATGGAGTGGTGGTGGAGGTGGTGGAGCCTTAGCTTGGAAGAATAATATATCAGTGACACCAGGACAGACTTATACTGTAGAGGTAGGTGATAAAGGTGTAAGAGCTTCTGGAAATAATCCTGGTGGAACATCATACTTTATTAACTTAACTACATGTGCAGCAGAAGGTGGTTGGCCAGATACAAACATCTGGACTCCTAGTAATGCAGCAGGTGGTACAGTTTTAGCAGGTGATGGTGGTGGATCAGGTGGACTAGGTGGTGAGTTTAATTCTGCTGCTACTAGTCAGTCTCCCCATATAACTACTGCTTATGGTGGAGGTGGTGGAGCTGGTGGGTATTCTGGAAATGGTGGTAATGGTGGATGTAATGATCTATATGGTTCTGTTCAAAGAAGTGCTGGTCAAGGTGGCGGTGGCGGCGGTGGATTTGCTCAACAAGATTCTTCCCTCACATCCCCAAGTGGATTTACAAATGGGGCATTTGATACCACACATGGTGGTGGTGGAGGAGTAGGAATATATGGTGAAGGTGCTAGTGGT
>Ga0163179_10001418_pt1 | contig 16995 bp, 18 predicted proteins | sample AtlANTMetagenome_FD_109643 | JGI IMG/M metagenome (GOLD analysis project Ga0163179, IMG submission 109643) | Marine eukaryotic phytoplankton communities from the Atlantic Ocean - Atlantic ANT 2 Metagenome | ecosystem: Environmental > Aquatic > Marine > Oceanic | place: North Atlantic Ocean... | reverse complement strand
TGGTCCTCGGCTCCTTGGATCCCATTATGGGTGAGGTAGACCGATGAGCCCCATGATGTTCAGCTTTGTCGTGGGAGTCGTCATCGTCAATGTGGCGCTCGCCATCACTGCGTGGTCCATTTGGTTTGAGCGCAAATTTGCTGGGCGTCTCCAAAATCGGCCCGGTCCTACTGAAGTGGGCTGGGTTGGACTTCTCCAGCCAATCGCGGACCTGGTAAAGCTGATCCAAAAAGAGGACACAGCACCTCAGAACGCTGACAAAACCCTCTTCAATCTCGCACCACCACTGACCGTGATCTTCGCACTGTCCGTGCTGGCCGTCGTACCGTTCACACCCGAATACGTCGTGGCAGACATTGATGTTGGACTGCTATTCATTCTCGCTTTGGGTTCCATTTTGGTGCTTCCCGTGTGGATGGCTGGCTGGGCGTCGAACAACAAATTCGCGCTACTCGGAGCGATGCGAGCAGCGTCTCAAACCATCTCCTACGAAATCCCTTTGTTGCTGTGCGCGATTGTGCCGGTCATCTTGGCGGACAGTTTCAACCTTGGTGACATTGTGGCGGCACAGGAAGGCTACCGCTGGTTTGCCTTCTGGCCACCTGGGCCGGGCTTTATCGCCTTTATTCTCTTCTACTTATGCTCCTTAGCCGAGGCGAATCGGATTCCATTCGACATTCCCGAGGCCGAATCCGAGTTGGTCGCGGGGGTCACCACCGAGTATTCCGGGATGAAATTCGGACTATTCTATCTCGCCGAATACCTTCACACGCTCATCGCATCCGCGGTCGCTGCAGTGTTGTTTTTCGGCGGCTGGGAAGGTCCCGGCCAGGACGGGCTCCACTGGATGCTCGCCAAAACGCTATTCCTATTTTCTACGATTTTCTGGGTCCGTTGGGGACTGTTGCGGTACCGCCAAGATCAGCTACTCGCGATTTGCTGGAAATACTTCCTGCCCCTTTCGCTCAGCCTTGTCGCCGCAGCCGCAATCTGGAAAGTCTACTGGGGAGCAGCATGAGCCTATTTCCCACCATGGACGCACTTGGCGTCACCATCCGGAACCTCTTTCGAAAGAAGGTCACCGAACCACTTCCCTGGAAGGAAACGCGAAGTCGCACGGAACGCTATCGTTCCACCTTTGCGCTTGTGCATGACGAGAACGGAGAAGAAGCCTGCATCGGCTGCAAGATGTGCGAAAAAATCTGCCCTTCGGATGTCATCAGCGTAGAGGCAGGCGGCCGAAAAGAAAGCCCCGTCACTGGGAAAAAGCGTGGCTATTGTGACGACTTCACCCTCGATCTAAATGCCTGCATTGTGTGTGAATACTGCGTACAAGTCTGCCCCACTGACGCCATTGTGATGCTTTCTGCACCAGAAAGCCCGGGCTTCTCCCGAGAAGATCTCGTCCTCACCATGGACAAGCTTTACGCCAATGAATCACTAGACAAGCCAAGCTGGGCGACGGGCACCAAACTGATAGAAATGCAAGACCCTAAAAGAGGCCAGCCCAAGCCTCCTCCGAAAACTCGCCCAACAGCCAAGGCAGCACCCGCAAAGAAGGCAAAACCGGCCGACACCGCGGCAACACCAAGCGCGACACCAAGCGCGACACCAGAGAGTGCGCCCAAAGCCGACACGGCAGCCGTGGAGACACCACCCGCCCCTGTCAAGCCCACCAAAAGCCTGGAACCCCCCTTTCCGGAAGACGCGCCTACCGACTTGCTCCCTAAGCAACCCGTCGTGCCGGCACCCAGCGAAGATGGTGAAGACTCATGATTGCGTTCACTGTGACCGGAATCATGCTGTTAGCGTCTGCCGTAATGGTCGTTACGACACGGGACCTTGTTCGAGCGGTCTTGTGGCTCGCAGTCACCTTGGTGTTCACCGCAATCGCCTTCATTCAGCTTCGCGCGGACATGCTCGCAGCGATCCAAATCATGCTGTATACCGGCGGGGTCATCACACTGATGCTCTTTGCTGTACTGCTCACTTGGCGTCGCGCCGAGGGCAAACCACAGATCGAAATCATCGAATGGGCACGCGGAATCCTTGCCGCCGGCTCCTTCTTGGCGTTGATTGGCTCGGCCATCCTCCGCAGCGATCTTCCATCGGGGCCACCCCTGAGTGAATCCAACAGCGCACTTATTGGCGAGTTGTTTCTACGAGACAGTGTTGCAGTGGAACATGCCGGTGCCACGACAGAACTCCAGGGTCACATCCTTGCGTTCGAAGCCCTCTCCGTCATCTTGCTCGCCGCCATGATCGGCGCCATCGTCATTGCACGGCGGAGGGACGCAGCATGAATCCAAGCGTGGAACTTCAAGCATGGCTTCTGCTCAGCGCCGCGCTGTTCAGCACGGGCCTATTTGGTGTGCTGACACGAAAAAGCGCCATCGGACTGCTCATCGCAATCGAATTGATGGTGAACGCAGTGAATATCAATTTTGTTGCATTTGGATTCGCCCGAGGCGACCACACCGGACAGGTCATCGCCCTCTTTGGAATCGCGCTCACCGTAGCCGAGGTTGCGGTCGGTTTGGCCCTGGCCATTCAAATGTCCCGTAACTTCCGTAGCCTTGAAATCGACCAGGCACAGGAGTTGAACGGATGACTGAGCTTCTGCCGTTGCCCCTGGTGATCTTGGGTGCGCCTGTATTGGCCTTCTGTCTCGTCGCGCTCACCCCGCTGCGAAAGAATGGCCTTCTCGCAGCACAGGTAGTCATCCTACTCTCGACCCTCTCTCTTATCGCCGCTTGCGTCGCGTTCTTTGATCAACTCGGCAACCCCGACCTGCGCGAATCTTGGACGATGCGATGGATGCCCATGGGTGGTGCCCAGGCAGAGATCGGCTGGCTCATTGATGGCACCTCCGCCCCAATGCTTGTTGTCGTAGGCCTCGTTGCCTTATGCGTTCAGGTCTATTCGGTCGGCTACCTGAATCATGAACCGCCACACGCCATCGGTCGTTACTTCGCATGGCAGGCCTTGTTCGTTTTCTCCATGCAGTCGCTGGTGCTCGCCCCAAACCTCCTCCAACTCTTTATGGGCTGGGAACTGGTGGGACTGTGCTCCTATTTGCTGATTGGCTTCTGGTGGCGAAAACCTGAAGCAGCCAAGGCTTCTGTCAAGGCGTTTTGGGTCACAAAAACGGCAGACGGTGGGCTTCTGCTAGGCCTGATTGTTCTGTTCAGTCTTAGCGGCTCTTTCGGGTGGGAAACCGGCACCCTGAGCACCACAGAACTCAACCTAATCACCATCCTCCTACTCATTGGAGTCATGGGCAAATCCGCGCAGATGCCCCTTCACATCTGGTTACCGGATGCGATGCAGGGCCCAACGCCTGTGTCCGCATTACTCCATGCCGCCACAATGGTGGCAGCAGGCATCTTCCTAATTGTGCGGGCGTGGCCTTTGTTTGAAGCCGCACCCTTCACGCTCGACGTCATGTTGTGGGTAGGCGCTATCACTGCCTTCCTTGGCGCCTGTTTTGCGCTGGTCCAAGACGACATCAAGAAAATGCTCGCCTTTTCGACCTGCTCTCAGCTGGGATACATGTTGGCCGCTTTGGGAGCAGGAGGCATGGCCGCCGGATACTTCCACCTCACCACGCACGCCTTCTTCAAAGCCCTCTTGTTTTTAGGTGCAGGCTCGATCATTCACGCGATGGGGACCAATTCAATGAAAGCGATGGGAGGCCTCTTCTGGAGCATGCCGCTCACCTTTCTGCTCTTCACAGTCGGCTCTCTCGCACTCGCGGGAATCTTTCCATTTGCTGGCTTTTACTCGAAAGACATGGTTCTCGAATCACTGCACCATTCACACAACACCATTCCGCTCGGCCTCTTACTCGCCGGCGTTGCATTGACAGCTACGTACGTCGGCCGGTCGCTCTTCCTTGTCTTTGCCGGCCGATGCCGCACACCGGATGCGCACCCCCATGAAGGCCCGATCAGTATGTTGGCGCCCATGGTTGTCTTGGCTGCGCTTACCGTTGGTGCTGGCTTCATGCTGTTCGAACCGTTCTACGAACTCCTCGGACAGGACGCAAGCTTTCACTGGACCGCCTTGGGGACAGGAGGCCTTATCCTCTCCATTGGCGCCATAGGATTCGCGTACTACACCTACCGAAAAGGCCCCATCACCGTTTTCCGACCAATCTCCGAGCTCATTCTGTCCGCTCCTTTAGATCGTGCGTATGAAACCGCTTGGAATCGCATTCTTCTTGTCGGAGCGCGAGGTGTCGCTTGGGTCGACCGGTACATTATCGACGGCGCAATCAATGCAATCGGCTGGGTCTGTACCCTGATGGCCGATCGGGCCCGAAAACTCCAGACCGGCCGAGCTGACCACTATATCGGAGCGCTTGTCGGGGGTGCAGTCGCCATCATTCTCTACACAGTGATTGCCTACAGTATGTGGGGAGGGGCTCAGTAATGGGTTTACTTTCCCTCATCGTACTCGCGCCCCTCGTTGCTGCGCTCATCCTACTGCTCGTACCCGATCGTTCCCGTGGACTCGTTCGGCTCATTGCGTTGATCGGATCTCTGGTTTCACTGGTTGGTTCCATTGTTGCTGCGCTCCGCTACAACCTCTCGCATCCCACGCCAGCGCCGCAGATGCAGGAGAACATCCCCCTCATCCCACAGATGGGCGTCAATTGGCACTTGGGTGTGGATGGATGGGGCATTTCCCTTCTCCTCCTGACCGCAATCATTATTGTCGCGGGTGTATTCGCAACATGGACCCTCAAGGAGCGCTCCAAAGAATTCTACATCCTGCTTTTAGTCTTGGTGACTGGCGTCTTTGGTGTCTTTGTTTCGCTTGACCTGCTGGTGTTCTTTCTCTTCTATGAAATCGCTGTACTGCCCATGTATCTGCTCATTGGCGTGTGGGGATCCACCAAAGAAGTAGAACCGAAGGGCTTCTTCTCCAAGGCCATGTCGGCATTCCGAGTCGGCTCCAAAGAATACTCAGCAATGAAGCTGACACTGATGCTTCTCCTCGGTTCCGCGCTGATTCTGGCAGGGATTCTGGCGATGGTGAACTACACCGGCAGCTGGAACCTTCTCGTTCTCGAGACCGCGCAGTACCCGCGTGAACTCCAGATCATCGCCTTCCCTGCCCTCTGGATCGGCTTTGGCTCCCTCGCTGGTGTCTTTCCCTGGCACACTTGGTCACCCGATGGGCACGCGTCTGCTCCCACAGCAGTATCCATGCTGCACGCTGGTGTTCTGATGAAGCTTGGTGCCTTTGGCATCATACGCGTTGGAATGGTGTGCCTCCCAGAAGGCGCAGAGTTCTGGGCGTGGACAGTCGGTATCGTCGCTATCATCAATATCGTCTGGGGCGCAATGGCTGCGTTTGGTCAGAAAGACCTGAAATACGTCATCGCCTACTCTTCCGTGTCCCATATGGGCATTGTCATGCTTGGGGCAGCCACGATGGGCGTCAATGGCTTGAACGGCGCCATTTTTCAAATGTTCGCTCACGGTGTCATGACCGGCCTAATGTTCGCACTCGTGGGTATCATTTACGAGAGAGCCCATTCTCGCGAGGTCTTCAAGATGGGCGGCTTTGCGGAGCGAATGCCTTGGGTGGCGGTATTCTTCACTATCGCAGCCCTATCCAGCCTTGGAATGCCGGGAACCTCTGGCTTTGCGGCTGAATTACTCGTCTTTGTAAACGCCTGGGAGATTCACTGGTCTTGGGCCATTCCAGCACTCATGGGTGCCGTCTTCACCGCGTACTACATCTTACGCGTCTCTAAGGCGATTTTCTGGGGCCCCCACACCGCGTCCGATTACCCGGACCTGCACGATCTCCGCGGCCCAGAATGGGTCGCACCAGTCATCTTAGCCGGATGCATTATCGTCTTTGGCTTTGCTCCCGAACTTCTCCTCCAGTTCATCAACGACACCACGCTTGATGTCACCCAAATCATCGAAAGCGGCTTGAACGTGGGAGGTGGTCAATGAGCGTGGATGCACTCATGCCGATCGGGCTAGAACTCAGTGTTCTACTCTTAGCCATCACGGTGTTTGTAGCCGACTTATTGCTTGGCCCCGACGAAAAGCGCGGTCTAGGCTCCTATACAGCCATCGGTTTGGGGGCGATTCTCTGCGCCTCTTTCTTCTTGGACTTTGAAGGCCGAGCATTCGGTGTGTACACATCCGATGCACTCGGGATGTACTTCAAACAAGTACTTTTACTGGCAGGCCTTATTGGGGTGATTGCGTCGATCGACCATGTCGACGAGTCAACACCCGCCCGACAAGGAGAACACTATCTCCTCATCCTGTTCTCCATGTGCGGCATGCTCCTGCTCACGGGTGCCCAAGATGCAGTGTTGTGGGTCGTGGCATTCGAACTCGCCAGCATTCCCTTCTATGTCTTACTTGCCTTTGGGAAAGACAAGCGCTCCACTGAAGCGGGCATGAAGCTTTTCCTCATGGGCGCAATTTCATCTGTGTTCATCCTGTATGGCTTCTCCCTGATCTGGGGAATGTCCGGCAGCACGTCCTTTGCCGCGCTTGGAGCGGCTCCGGCCGAACCACTGTTTATCCTTGGTGTAGCCCTCGTCCTGATTGGGGTTTGCTTCAAAATTGGGGCTGTGCCTTTCCATCTTTGGATGGCAGACGCCTACCAGGGCGGACCGGGACCGGTGGTCTCAATCCTGTCCGTCGCGCCAAAAATTGCAGCCTTTGCTGGCCTTGTACGCCTTTACATCGAAGGCCTGTTCCCACATCAGGCCATCTGGACACCAACGGTCATCGTGCTCTGCGTGGCATCACTGCTCGTTGGAAATCTCGCCGCCCTTCCCCAGCAAGACTCCCGGCGACTCTTGGCACTTTCCGGTGTGGGTCACATGGGCCTGTTGCTGCTTGCGCTTGTTGCGGGAACCCACAACGCAATCGGCGCTCTAGCGTTCTATTCCTTGGCGTACGTCGTCACCAATATGGGGGCCATGATTGTCGTCACCTCCCTACGTGACAAGGAAGGATCCGCAAAGGTCAATGCGCTCAATGGGCTCTCCCAGCGTTCTCCGGGTTTAGGCCTGGCCATGCTCCTCTTCTTACTCTCCCTCGGTGGGATTCCGTTCGTTGTGGGCTTCTGGTCCAAGCTCACCCTCTTTTGGGCCGCATGGACGGCGAACTCTACCATCCTAAAAGGGATTGTCATCTTCGGCGTCTGCATTTCAGTCTTGGCTCTCTTTTACTATCTACGCCTCGGCCGGGCTGTGTACATTGAGGAACCCGAAAAATCTGAACCCGTACAATTCGGGATTCCAACGAAGATCGCGATTGGTATTTGTGCTGTCTGCGTGGTGCTCATGGGCGTGTTTCCAGCGGTATTTATTGAACCCGCACTCGACGCCGCCCGAGGCATTGTCATCGGGTCTCCATAGACCGCCACCAAGCCGCTACCTCTTCTAAGAATGGCTCGGGATGGCTCGCGTATGGACGATGCCCACCCACTACCCGCCGCATATTGAACTGGGGCCAAACCTCTCGCATATCCTCTTCCGACCACGTAGCACTTCGGTCGTCCCGACCCACAATCCAAAGCAGTGCGATCCCATCGCGACACGTCAGTTGCCCATCGCGAAGACTTGCCAATCTGGAATGTAGCGTAGTGCCGCTTGGTGCCTGGACAGCATGGGCCGTCGCTACATCCACGCCATCGTTTTGGAGTCGTCGTGACAGGCTGCGTCGGTAAAGTGCCTCCAAAACCGCCGCAGGCATGGCCTCGCTCAACCGTAAACTGAACCTCGATTTCCAGGACAATTTTTGGTAGGAAGGAAAACTTGCCGTCAGCACAATCGACCGCACCTCAGCACCGAGAGCCAACCCGACCCGCCCGCCGTAGGAACCACAAATAAGGTCCGGCTCCACGATTTGGTGCATCTGGATGGCAGCGTCGACCAGACGAGCATCCTCACCTATCCCGGCCTCCGAGAATCTGACTGTCCAGACGGATCGATCCTTGGGAAGAAAGCCGAGCAGTGGACGAAAGATCTCTCCGCTTCCCTGAAGACCCGGTAAAAGAATAATTGCGCGGCCTGGCCCTTCCCGCAAGCACTCAAAGTACCAACTCAAGGCACTTCCTGGTCAAAGACATAAGCGAGATGCTCCATTGAATAGGGCGCCTCTTTCTCAATCAGTGCCCAATTAAAGCGCTTGCTCGTTTCACGTGTAAGCCCAAGTCGCACACGCCAGGACAACGGCTGGCCTCCACCAATCTTCACCACCACTTGGTCCACATCTTCATGATGAAACAACAGCCCTCGTGTGGTTCCGAATAGCAGGGTCAAGGCCTCTGACACCGCCGCTTCCTTCTCCAGCGGCTGTTCACTTTGCCACTTCACCAAAAGATGCAACGCACCACCTTCCCGCGACAATTCCAGTTCCGCTGGAACACCGCCCCGCATTGTCACTTCCGCCCGCTGCCGACTGGAAACAAGAAAGGCCGCCCATCCCGTGAGATCTGTCGGAATAGACTCTCGCCCGATAAAGCCCTGCACGAAGGAGTCGGGTTCTTGCTTCATCAAGAGCACCAGCTCCTTGCGCAATTGCAGCACGCGGCCCAACAACTGAACGCGTCGGGATAAATCCAACGTATCGTCGTCAGGCCCCCGACCCGCCAGGATTAAGGCGTCCAATGCCGTGTTGTTCGCGGGATTGCCAAAGCTCTTTCCAGAGATCTCCTCGGGTTTTTTCGAGATGGTCTTCTGCCAATCCACTGCACGATTGTGTGCCTCAACAATCCTTTGTGCATCTTCGCGTAAAGCGTCGAGTTCGCCACTCCAAGCACCTGCTCCGTCAAGAAGCATTTCCAGCTGAGGCCGATTGGCAAGAAACGCACTCGCTCGACGATCACTGTAGCTCTTGGCAAGCATCACAGCCTCCCACCGAAACCGTCGGATCTCCGGTGTCTCGAGACCCTTGGAGCCACTCGCCAACAAGCGGTCAACCAGCGACGCATTCCGCCCACCGTCTAGAAGTTTCTTGAGTTCACGCTGCCCTTTCGCACCTGACCGCAGCAAAGCGCCCACCACGCCATCCGCTCGTATTTTTCCCTGGGCAATCTCCGTGAGAAGCTGTCGTTCGACTGCACGCCGACGACGCTTAACCACGCCCTCAAGCTTCGAGTAGACCTTCACACTTAGGTCCAAATCCTCAAGCGCACCCAGAAAGTCTCGCCGCGCTTGTCGCTGACCGGAACGCTCAACCAACAGTCGCCCCAATTCCATCTCCACCGACCGACCCAATGCATAGGCCTTCCCGAATTCCGCAATTGCCTCTTCGAGACGACTTGATGCCGCATGCCCCCGCGCCAGGCGCTCTCTCACACCCCCCTCCAGTTCTCTCAAATCCAAATCCGGATTCCAATTTCGCGCCGATTCGATCGCCACAATGGCGGCATCCAGCTTCCCAAGCTCAAGCTGTTTCTGCGCTTCTTCCGAATCCCTCGCAGCCAGCTTTAATCGATACGCTCCTGCATGATCGGTCTTGCCAAAACGCTCAAAAAATGCCCGAATTGCATCATCTGACGGTCGGTTGCCAAGATTGTGAATCGCTTCTTTCGCCAACACTTCCTGGAGTCGGCGCTGCACTTCCCAACGGTTCTTCCCCCCGGGAAACCAGGTCAGATACGCATCACAAGCATCTTTATCGCCTTGGCTTTTTACGCGCTCCCAAAGGGTTTCCTCGCTCAACGCTAGCGCGTGACGCGCCATTTCCTCAAACCCCGGATCCGTAAGCATCGACTGTAGCTTCACTAGAATCTCAGGTTCCCCCATCCGACCCAGTACGGTCATCGCACGAAGCGGTAGCGGCGCACGCGCATCCAAGGAACTAAACAAGTGGGGCGCAACCGACACCCCTCGGCGCAACAATTCCGCCTCGGCTCGCTGCCACTCAGCCGTTTCGTCACTCGCTAATAAACGTATCTGGCGTTTTACTTCTCGCCGTTCTACGCGAGACTGCACGTCCGTCAAGGGTGCGGGACTACGCACACATCCCCCCGCAAGCATCCCCACAAGAATCGCAACAGCGAGTCTACGCATACGGATGTTCCTCTAGGAGACGCTCCACCCACGAGGTCATATCTGCCTCCTGTGAATCAAGGCGCACACGCGACGGGTACTGGCCGCCATCCTTGTAGAGCTTCACGTACAGATACGTCTTGCCGAAGCGTCGGTAAACGCGCATCCGTAAAACACCGCCAGCATAGCGGCCGTTCGCTTGCAAACGAGGACGGAGAAAGGCTTTGCCCTTCGTAAGCCCCAGGCGGTTTGCCAACGCGTCGAACTCCTTTCCATATTCCGCATTCATGGCGAAAAAGAAAAGGCGATACCACACCAAAATCAGCGCTACCGCTACAAAGAACAACACCACACCAGCCGAGAAGCCCTGATGCGTGCTCGCGTCGCCACTTCTCCAAGCCCGTTCAGCCCAGGGTGGCAAATATTCCCAGAGGAAACCTACCATCGCTAAAAATAGTAATGAGCACCGATTTGCCCATCGACACTCCACCCCGGATTTTCGACGACATACACAGCAGGCGCAATCTCAAAGAAGAAGTCCAACGGCATATCCTTCACAAAGACGGCGATCCCTCCTACTGCCCGTGGGCCGAAGGACAGCTCCAGGCTTCCCCACACCTCGGTTTCAAAACGCGCTCCGGCTCCCACGTAAATCGGAATGGTGTACTCTCCATCCTCTCCCGAGAATGAGTGAAGCCGCACAATGTAATCCAGGGAGGTCGACAACGATCGCGCAACCCCGTTGTCGCCACCTGCCGAGAACTGAATCGCGGAGAATTGACCCAACCAAAGCCGACCATGCACCCCTGTTGGCGCCCCAATTGCGAGACCGAGCCCAAAAGCGCCCCCCATCCTTTCTTGGGTACTAAACACAGGACCTGTCGGCACTTCGATAGGCACCTGAGCGTGGGTTGCGGAGACAAGCAGTAAGGTTGAAAGCATCGGTCTCTCCGTAAGATGAAGTGTGGTGGCACGCGGTACAGGATTCGAACCTGTGACCTTTGGCTCCGGAGGCCAACGCTCTATCCAGCTGAGCTAACCGCGCTGATCGCCCGAATCGGGCTACTCCACACACATTTCCTATCCAATAGGTGTTCTCTAATGGCCCGCAAATGAGGCCCTGTCAAGCCCTCAATCTCCGCCGGCAATCCAGGCAGAAATCGCTTCGCGCGTGGTCGTCGACCAGTCATCAGACGTTCTTGTCTCGGCGAATTGGGTCAGCAAGGTCCGTAGAATCAAGTGAAGCTCTTCGTAGAAAAACATACGGTCGTACAACAGGCCGTCTTCCTCCGCATCGCCGGGGGGCAATTTCACCCCACCAAAATCAAGAAGCGCCCCTTTTAAGGTGACACTATATTCCCGCTCCTCACGCCGAATTCCCAGTTGTAATTCCCGAAGAAGCTTTCCACCTGCAAGCGCTGCACGTGCCTCCAGTGTTTGGGATGGGTTCTCCCCAGTGAGCACAGCCCGTGGTCGGTCGTCAGAAGTGTCCCGGAAAGCAAGACGCTCATCCACCCAAATATCGACCATTCCAAGAGGCTCATCCCATTCGAAGCGACCGCCTGTGCGCTCGCTTTCATACCAAACCCAAGCGAGAAACTCACAGGCCACATGTTCCAATACTGCTTCACCCGACATCGTCTCGCCTCCGGAAATCTGTCGCACCGACACCCTCTAAAGCTGTAGCGAGATCCTCTGGGAGCCACTCCAAGGGATGTTCCGCATGCAATTCCATCCCAAAAGTGGCATGAAAGCGCTTACGAAACACATCATTCAAGCGCACCGACTGGGAGTGGAACAACAGCCACCCTTCATCCACGTTCCAGCAGACTTCGGTCAGTTGAACCCTTGGGAGCGTCTTCGCCAACAGTGCAGTTTCAACCGCATCTTTGATGTCTCGCCTCACCGCACCCGGTGCGATGCGTTGACCGTTGTTTTCACACCACTCTGCCACGCGCTGGTCACGCATCGCCCGAACCCACTTCGCAGGCAAGACTTTCTTGTCCATCCGCAAGGTAAACAACGCATATGGTTCCCAGAACCACCGATTGATGTCTTCAAAATTGGTATCGAGCATATTCGCGCCTTCCACCCAGCCTACGACTTCTTCGCGGTGCGAGGTGGAGTGAGGCTCACGAAACGCGTGAGCAGCAAGCGCATCACTGTACATGAGCCGAAATCCCTCAGGAATCTCCCCCCGCACACGATATCGGCGAACCGTCATTGGACCTTTTATTATCGCCACTATTCTTTCTCCTCTGCGCCGAGTTCGGCGACTTCAACACGATTTCTTCCACCCTCTTTGGCCGCATACAAGCATTCATCTGCCCGTGCAACAAGTCTTTCTGCGGGCCCCACAGGGTTGCCACTATCCACGCCATCCGGACTCAGTCGCCCCACAGCCAAACCAATGGATGCAGTAAATTGAAGCGGTCCTTTTTCGGTATCCACAGAGAGATTCGCAATCCGATCTCGCAAGGACTCCGCTATCAAAGACGCAGCCTTGGGTGGGCAATCCGGGAGGGCCAGCAAAAATTCCTCACCACCCCATCTTCCTATGACGTCATTTTTCCGGCGACCTTCCAACATGGCTCGACCGAGAACAGCCAACACTTGATCGCCCACCAAGTGACCATAGTTGTCATTGACTGACTTGAAATGGTCTACATCCACCATCATCACCGCGAGTAGCACATCTTCTTCAATGACTGCTGTAGCGAGCGCACTCAGATTCATCTCCAAGCCACGCCGATTAAAAACGCCTGTCAGGGCGCAGGTTGTGGCAGCCTCTTCGAGCTGTCCGCCTTGCGCTAAAAAGCGTTCCGCTTGCTGATGCATCGGACCCGCCAATTCTTGCTCTGCCCGAGTCAGTCGCTCACCTAATACCAAGAGCCGCTCCGCCAAGAGCCTCCGCTTGTGTCGCGCCCGACCTTCAATCTCCATCAACGCATCCAACGCGAGCGCAAGCGCCTTGGCTTCGGGACCATCACTCTCGACCACCAGGCCCGCTACACGGCGTCGGCCAATATGCAGCGGTATACCCACATTGGCCTCTCCCACAATTTCTGCGTCTCCAAAATGAGCGCGGTGATGGGCCAGAAGCTCAACAACAACAGCACTGTCAAGGATATCGGGAAGAGGACGTTTCACCCCGCCTCCTTAAGCTCCTTTTTACTGCTCGACCACAAACACAGCACCGCCATTTCCACCCCAACCTGGCGAGGCAATCAACACCGCCGATTCGGAGGCGCTCAGTGCAACTGAACCCGCTCCTGGGTGCCTATCAATTGCATACGATCGGTCACTTTCTATCGAAAGGATTCGAAGGCGCCTCGGCACCAGCTCCCAGTTCGTGACACCCCCAACAAATCCCCCACCAATCGACCTTCCCAAATGGTCTCCCGGGCTTCCTTCCACCCGTTCGCCATCCTCGGAAACCGCCGCTCCAGCTTCACCCTCCACATCCAATCCCGGCAAGCCCCACCAGACACGGTTGTTCCACACAGCGAGATCTCCCCCAGAATCGGCAATACCGAGAACCACCGGGCTAGAGTCCGTCATTTCCCACACTTCGCAGTCCTGATTGTCACACGTGAGTACGACAACGCGCTCGCCATCCGTCGCCAGTCGCCGGGGATCGGGCACCGACCACTGTCTACCATCCGATGCAAACACCTCCTCTTTTGTGGCACCCACCCACAGTCCATCCGCCCCAGCGAACACCCGAACCTCGGGTGCAGCCTGCAGCAATTCACCTTGATCACCAAAAACGCCCACACCCGAGACACCGATGTGTAGTGCGCCGGAGTCCATCCAAAGCTTATGTCCACGTCCCGGATACCCTAAGTCCACGACCTCGCCATTGGAGTTTTCGAGCACACCAGCGGCCTCAGATACCACCCAAAATACATCGCCAGACCAGACCAGATCATCACCGATTTGCGGAACATCGAACACCACAACGTCGGCAGACACATCACCAGGTACAACCAAGTCCTCGTGTACAGTCCCTCCAGAACAGGCGAGTAAACCGACGAGTGCGATCACTTGCGGGCACTCCATACCGTATAGAATCCCAGTTGCTGGACCTCGATCTCGGAAAAGCCCACCTCTTCGAGATGTTGGGGCAATGCATCTAAAAACCTTTGTTCGGGACGATACCGTCCCCAGCGATATCGCAGTGCCCCCTCCGTAGGCCAACCGGCCGTACGCTTGATCCAACCGGCCGGGATATCGCCATCTGGGTCGGCCTGAATCAACATGATTGACCCGCCCGACAACAACACACGATGCATTTCACGAATCACAGCCAATCGGTCTTGCCAGTGAAACATCGACTGTAGTCCGACGGCACAACGAAACATCTCGTCGTCGAAGGCCATCGACTCTCCTTCCATCACCTCAAAGGTTCCACTGTTCGACGAGTCCGTCAACGAACGCGCTTTCGTCACAACCGCTGGATTCCTATCAATACCCACACAGATCCCGTTCGGCTGGCATTGTGCTACCGCTCGGACAAGCCCGCCAGGCCCACAACCCACCTCCAAAAAAGGGGTGCCAACCTTTGATACGTGGGTAGCCAAAGCGTCATACGCCGGCCTATAAAACCGACCCGGGCCCATCGCGTAGGCCATCATTTTCAACAGGTTCTCGGCACGTGAACGGAACAAAGTCAATCACTCCCCTTCAAAACGGTATCCAACACGCTGCACAAACTGCCCAAGAGACGTCGCTTTAATTCGATAGTCCGCTTTGATGCTCGACGCGTCCTCTCCGCCTAAACGCCACAAGAGGACTGTGCGATCCGAATCCCCTGTATTTTCAGCCGTTGAAAGCCCCGCCACCCGAACGTCGATTCGACCATCGATTCGATTCGCGAACCACTGGAGCAAATCCTTTTTTGCTCCCACTAGCTGGATTCGTCTCAGTCCATTCAACATCAGAATACCCGATAGCTGATCTTCCCAATTCTCCAGACAAGCTCCGCCACAGATCTCGCACTGCTCGGGGTCTACGGTGATGCGGAGCAGGTGCGACGGAGCACCACATTCCTCTCGCCCACAATGCCGAATAAGTGTTTCAACAATGAACTGAGACAACGCCGCAGGGTGACGAACCTCCAAGACGCTAAACAAACGGCGCAGGGATTTCCCTTCGATCAATTGACCAACCCATTCCGCCTCAGCCACCTGCCCATCGAGTTTGTGTTCCTTCAACAGGTCCAACAACATCGTCGCGTCCGTTTCTCGATAGGTCGTTCGCAGGTCTTCTGATTCGCTTGCAAAGGCCTCAGCCAATCGTTCTTGGTCATTGCGGGACTGCGCCAACTCACGCCTCAAGGCGTCAATCTCCGTTCTAAGCGTGGCAATCTCCTCCCCCCCGACCTCGCGGGGTGGCTTTGCTGAGACGTCTTGGGAGATTGGTGCATCGTGTCCTTCTTGGTCCAAGACACGGGTTTTCTCCGTCTTCTGCTCATCCATACGGCGGACACCGAGTTGACGCATGGCTCGCTCGAACTCATTCTCCGCACCGCTTTTATCGCCCACTACTTATCCACCGGGTCGGCGACACGTACAAGTAGTTCACGAGCGTGAACCACTGGGTAGGTCCGCATCGTCACAACCACCCCTTCGCGTTCAGCTCTAAATTCTTCCAATGGTCCACCGCCGATTACCTCGGTAATCTTACCTAAGAGATGTCCCGGTTTCACCCGGTCGCCCGTTCGAACCTCCGGCACCCAAAACCCGCCGACAGATCCATAGGTGTAGCTCACATGCGCTTTCGTCGTATCCACGAGAGTGTTCCCGGTATCCGTGGGAACGGGAAGGATGCCCAAATGATCGAGTAGGCGCATGATGCCTTGGGCCATCGTCCGGGAATCGCCAACATCAAGCGTCGCCCCTCGTCCACCCAAAACATGAAGAGCGGCCTTTCCCTGTTGCCGCCATGCACCCACTAAACCCGTCGGGTCGAGCCGCTCCCCTGCACGTCGCCACACAACAGGTAAATCCATAGCTCGTCCAAGCTCCACCTCTCGACCGGAGAGTGGCACACGTACTTGCGGTAATTCCCGCATCAGCGGTGATGCGGAATGCACATCAATGCACACATCGGCATCCGAAGCCTCGAGGAGGGCATATGCGATTCTTTCCACGACGGAACCCTCAGGGTTGCCGGGGAAAGCCTTGTTGATGTCCCGGTCGTCAAAAGGCCAGCGCTTCATGCCTTGGTCCATACCGAAGACATTGACCGCCGGGAAAATATGCACGGTTCCCTGCAGTCGCACGTGGCTCAACAGTCCCGCAAGAATATTACAAGTATGCAAGCCATTGAGTTCGTTTCCGTGCAAGCCACCGACGACGGCTACAGTAGGCGTACCCGACCCAAAGGTGAGCCGCTCCAGACGATATGCGCCCCGGTAAGGAGCTTCTACCCGATAGACTTCAGCCATCCTCGCCCCCCGACACAACCCGGGCAACCATCGTACCCGGCAGCACCACTGGTTGCTCGCGAAGCGCTAAGACACGACCAGCTTCCGGACTGAAAATCTCTTCCAACAGCCGGCCACCAATCGGGTCTACTACCTCGCCAATCGTTTGACCCCTCTCAACGGGGGCCCACGGCCGAATCAGAGGTAGAAAGAGACCACCCACCTCCGCTCGCAAGCGGAAAACTTGGTCATCGCGCACCACCCTCGGCCGGGCCACGCCAGCCCAATGAAAGGGCAAGGCTTCATCCGGCAGAACACCCCGTACATTCAAAATATTGAGCACACCATTGGCCAGACTCTCCGCCACACCAGTGGTCAACCGATTTCCGGTTCCGCCCTCCAACACTATCGAACGTGGAAATTGATACACCAGCGTCGAGGGCGCCGCGGGTCCCGGTGTTCGAGCCCAAACCACTTCCACATTGCAATGTCGCGCCAAATCAGCGGCTTCATGATCCGT
>Ga0163179_10001416_pt1 | contig 17013 bp, 8 predicted proteins | sample AtlANTMetagenome_FD_109643 | JGI IMG/M metagenome (GOLD analysis project Ga0163179, IMG submission 109643) | Marine eukaryotic phytoplankton communities from the Atlantic Ocean - Atlantic ANT 2 Metagenome | ecosystem: Environmental > Aquatic > Marine > Oceanic | place: North Atlantic Ocean... | reverse complement strand
GCAATTTAGGTGATCACCTCATGGAAGCAACAGCACCTTGGTCAAAGGAAGAAAAAAAGACACCACAACAAGTTGTGGTTGGAAGCACTATACCGCAGCAGCAGGTGCTAACAGGACAAGTAGGCCAACAAGTGATTTACGTCCCCAACCCGGAATTCAAACCTGAAACAAACCTTCGGCACATTTCATACATCGTAATGGCGATTGGAATCGGCGTGTATGTCCTCTTTGGATTTTTCTTGTTCGAGGAGGATTTAGCGTGTGGATTGTGTTGCTTTATTTGGGCCATCGGACTGATACTTGATGCGGCTTACTACAGTAGTAGGGCGACTTGGCAAAGTGAACAGGGACAAAGTACGACCAATAGTACTCTCGGGCTACTTGGAAACGTAATAATCGGGTTTATCTGCCTCGCCATTGCATTCTTTTTGCTTTTGGATGAAATCGGATTTTGACGAGTTTGTCAAAAATCAAACAACACCCTGTGCATCCATTGCTTCGGCGACCTTCAGGAACCCTGCAATGTTAGCTCCAGCAACATAATTGCCAGGCATACCGTACTTCTCGGCCGTTTCATACGCATTTTGGTGAATCTTAATCATAATCGCCTCTAATTCACCATCGACTCTCTCACGTGTCCAACTCATTCGTAAACTGTTCTGGCTCATCTCAAGACCGGATGTTGCCACACCTCCAGCATTACTGGCTTTCCCGGGTGCAAAAAGTAGACCATTCTTCAAGAAAATTTCTACCGCTCCAGGGGTACAGGGCATGTTTGCGCCTTCAGCAACAGCTGTACAGCCGCCATCAACGAGCGCCTGTGCTTCTTCAGTATTCAACTCATTCTGAGTTGCACAAGGAAGTGCGACATCAACTGGTACGGCCCATAGACCATTGACCGAAGGATCCGGTTGAGATTTTGTAAAGATAACCCCTTCAAAGTGGTCTGCATATTCGCTGATTCTACCACGACGGTTATTTTTCAAATCCATAATCCAAGCCAACTTCTCTCGATCTATACCTGCAGGATCATGAATCCAACCACTGGAGTCACTCATGGTCACAGGATTCCCGCCTAAATCGAGAACCTTCTCGCAAGCGAATTGTGCAACATTTCCTGAACCACTGATAGCTACAGTCGCACCCTCGAAGGACTTCCCTTTGGTTGCGAGCATCTCGCGCGCGAAGTAAACCAAACCATAACCTGTCGCTTCTGGTCGAATTAGAGAACCACCATATGATCTCCCTTTACCAGTCAGTACGCCGCTTTCGAAGTCATTTCGAAGACGCTTGTACATTCCAAACATGTAACCGATTTCTCGGCCACCGACACCAATATCACCTGCAGGAACGTCAAGATTGTGGCCAATATGTCGCCACAGCTCCATCATGAAAGCTTGACAGAATCGCATCACTTCTCCATCTGACTTGCCCTTGGGGTCAAAGTCAGAACCACCTTTCCCACCACCCATTGGAAGTGTAGTAAGGCTATTCTTGAAAATCTGCTCAAAAGCCAAGAATTTGAGGATACTTTCATTGACGCTTGGGTGGAATCGCAATCCGCCCTTGTAAGGACCAATCGCACCATTATATTGAATTCGGAATCCACGGTTTACCTGCTGGCCACCTTCGTCATCAACCCAAGTGACACGGAACTGTATGATTCGCTCAGGCTCACAGATACGCTCTACAATCGGGATATATTCAGGATGGGCTTCAATCGCTGGACCCAAGGTCTCAAGGACTTCTAAGCATGCCTGATGGAACTCAGGTTGGTTCGGATCTCGTGCTACTACTTTATCGTAAATTCGCTTCATTTCAGAATGCATATTTTCACCAAAAAAATGTATCGGGACAGCCTCTATTCCTGATAACTGTACCACCGAGTCAAGTAAGGCTTTTGAATAGTCCGCAGATAGAAACTGGACAATTTCAATTGTTAACTCAGTAGGAATTTTTCAACCTACGAAAAAATCTCACTGCTCATCTGCGTTAATTCAATATCAAAAATACATTTATAATGAATAAATGTTCAATATTTAATTTATATTTTGTCCATTTGTACATAATTATAATTATTTAATGGATATTTTTACACTTATGGATTTGATTATTATCCAAACGTACAATAATATACCTTATCGGTTGCGCACATTTCGATCTTATGATTAAACATGCGAAACTAGAATACATTTGGCTAGACGGTTACGAACCTACACAAAATATGCGAAGCAAGACACTGATTCGGAAAAATTTCTCAGGCAACATTGAGGATTGTCCGATGTGGTCTTTCGATGGTTCTTCGACACTACAAGCCGAGGGTGGAGCTTCTGATTGCCTACTGAAACCCGTCGCAATTTTCCCCGACCCACAAAGGATAGACGGTTTTCTCGTAATGTGTGAAGTTTTGAATGCAGATGGAACACCTCACAAGAGTAATGGTAGGGCGACTATACAAGAAGACGATGATGATTTTTGGTTCGGTTATGAGCAAGAATACTTCATCATGGACGTCCAAACACAGCTCCCATTGGGCTTCCCTGTAGGAGGTTATCCAGGCCCCCAGGGACTTTACTACTGTTCAGTGGGAGGTAAGAACACTCACGGCAGAGATCTCGTTGAAGAGCACGCGGACTTATGTTTGCAAGCGGGCATCAATTACGAAGGTATCAATCAGGAAGTTGCATGCGGACAATGGGAATTCCAAATTTTCGCCAAAGGTGCTAAGCGAGCAGGTGATGAGCTTTGGGTAGCAAGATATCTGCTGGACAGATGTACCGAAAAATATGGATATTACATTGAATACCATCCAAAACCGATCAAGGGCGACTGGAATGGTTCAGGAATGCACGTCAATTTCAGCGATGGAAGGATGCGGGATGTAGGTGGAGAGCAACTGTTTACAGAAATTTGTGAGGCATTCGGAAGAAATATCCAAGCACACATGTCAGTTTATGGCGCACATAACGAACAGCGACTAACTGGATTACATGAGACCCAGTCAATCGACCAGTTTTCTTATGGGGTATCGGACAGAGGCGCTTCGATTCGAATTCCAATTGGCACAATCGAAGATGGTTGGAAAGGTCGTCTAGAAGATCGCCGACCCGCATCGAATGGCGACCCATACAAAATTGGAGCAGTTGTAATTTCAACCACCAAATCTGCGTGATTGTAATCGACAGATGTTGCTCTTGAACAGCCCTTAAGCAAGGATGTCCCAACTCAATTTCAAAGGTCAGTCATGCAATACCATCGTTTCAAACGATACCCACTCAACCCCCTTTCGCACGTGGGCGTAGGATGGGTGCGAGAAACAAGAATTCGTGTTATTATGCGATTACATCTGCTCCGATAATCAACAGCAACAGCATGAGAATCATCCCTACGGCGAGGGCGTTAAAGACCAACGAAAACACGATGTGAATTCCCTTCTCTTCGACTCTGTTGTAAGGATACAGTTTGCTGACTTCTTCCTTTCCACCCTTGATGCCAAACAAGGGTCGAAAAAGAGATGCTCGTCTGGCGATTTCAAAGCAAATCATCACGCCCACAAAGACGACTATGGTTCCTATGACCATCGATATGTAATACCCCAACCCGATCAAAGCGAACAAAGCAATCGGGAGGAAGGTTAAGTGCATGTGGACAATGTAGGTGGGATAGACCGCCTCGTTGAGGTAGGCGAGCCATTTGCTTGGTTTGTTGAGGAGTTTGGAAGCCCAACTGAACACCATGAGGCACCAGAACCATGCATGGAACGATTGAATCAACGCAGCGGTGACTGGCTCAAGCGCATAGGCACGGTAACCCTCGTTCACCCACCCTCCTTCGTAAATGTGCGGTGTTGCGAACATCTCGCCACTCATGAACCAAATCAGAGCTAAGACGGGCGTGATGACGGTAACGGGGGTTCGAATACGGTCGAGGGCAAGAAAGTAGTCCTCCTTTGCTGCAATCATCAAGTATCCAAACAGGAAGTAGAGCATGTAGCGTGGAAACTCCCACCACATCCCCACTTCTCCAAACCCCCACGGTTTGAACAAAAAATTGCTGAGTGCGAGAACGAAGGGAGGTAACAAAAGAAGCCCCATACCGTGGCGAACATTCAGTAAAGAACGAGTCGTTTGGATAATTTTTCCGTCGGGGTTGTTCCGCACATGAGAGAACAAGGGTGTTAGTAAAACGGAGTAAATCAAGAGGTTGTAGATGAACCAAAGGTGACCGTACGGCATGCCCTCTGAACCAGGAAAGAGTTCGAAGAGCATAGAGGTGGTTCCCAACGGGTCAAAGATGCCAAAGAAGAGGATGTAGGTTCCAAATAACAGGGGAATTCCGAGACGTGAAAAGCGTTCTTTGACGTAAACGCCCCAAGTTCGCCTTCGAAAAGCGAACGCTGTGCCCATGCCTGAGATGACAAACAAAGCCGCCAGTCGCCACTGATGCATCACGCCGATGATGAAGAACAACGAGAGGTTGAACATCTCCATACTGCTGTCTTCACCCTCGAGTGTGCCGAGTGAAAAAACAGCGTAATGAAACCAAATGAGCAAGCCAAAGAGGATAACTCTCAACCAGTCTATATCATGACGTCGCACGTTTCTTCCAATAAAAAATCGTTAATAATTGTATCAACCAACATATCAATTCGGATAATTTGTAAGGGGTTATTCGAACCCCTTCGTATTTTATTTTCCGATACATTGGGGATTCTTGGGTCGATACAGACGCTACCCCGCGGACCGATATTGATAACGATCAATTATCGAAAAACGTGGAGAGAGTCAGGTTACTGAATTGGGACCCAATTTCCGCTTTCATCGTAGTATCCGCCCCACTGTTTGGCTTGATCATACCATGCTTGTTGTTCCGCCGTCCACTGGGATTGATCACTACCCCAAGTAGCGACTTTACCATGCTCGGCAATCATCTCCAAGCCAGCATCCTCGGATTGGCTATTTCCTACCGGATGGGAACCTGCACCAGCCAAATCATCCTCAAGGGCAAAGCGCTTGGATTCGAGACGGTCTTTGAGAAGTAATCCTTGGCCTGCTCCAAGAAGGTTGGATTCAAGCATCTTGTCTAATTCTTGCTCAGCCTCAGACAAACCAGCATAACCTTCTGCCTCTTCAACCATCAAGAGCATGGATTCATACTCACGTTGCTTTCCTCGACCTGAGGAGTACAAGGTCCAAGCCATGATGAGCGTAATCAAAAATCCACTAGCCAAGACTGCCACAACACCCTGGATTACAGGATCTTGAATCGTTGACTTCTCGACTGGCTCTTCGTGATCAGCAACAAAGTTACCATCTGAATCTGAGGGTGTCGAAAGTGGATCAAGAGGATCTGAAGGTGGATTGGCAGAGAGTTCGGTCATGTCCATGTAACCGTCACCATCTGTATCTCCATCCTTCATATCTGGCCAACCATCACTGTCCATATCTGGACAACCATAGTAGAATATTGTACTCTTACCGTATTCATTTGGGCAATCATCAGATTGGTTGGAATCAGTACGCTGATCGGCATATCCGTCCAAATCAGAATCAGACCAAAGTTCGGAGTTTGTCGCCCAACCATCAATTTGATCGGCCCAGCCATCACCATCCCCGTCTGCACATCCAAATACACCATCTTGATTGGAAGTACCAGCCCAGTTCAAGCAGTCATCCGCTTGGAATCCACCAGGCTCATCACCATACCCGTCCTCATCTTCATCAGACCATTGTGTTGGATCCAAGTAGAAGGGATCATTATCATCAGACCAACCATCACCATCCGCATCAGGGCAGCCGTTACGGTCAACAGTTGAAACGCCCCATTGATTTGGACAATCATCGACTTCACCATCATTGCCACCGTCTACCCAACCATCTCCGTCAGAGTCTGGACAACCGTTATCCAACGAACTGGCCAATGAAGGACATTCATCGAAATCGTTGGACCAGCCATCTCCGTCATTGTCGGGACAACCGAAGCGATCCTTGGTCGAATTGCCGGGTCGGTCAGTACACGAATCCCATTCGGTTCCCGAAGGGTTGTCACCAAATCCATCGCCATCAGCATCTTCCCACTGAGTTGGGTTATCATCAACCTCATCTCCTTGGTCTGACCAGCCATCGCCATCACTGTCAAGACAACCGATTCGATCACGAACAGATGTTCCGTATTCGTAGACACAGTCATCGTATGGCCCCCAAGGCCCACCTGCGCTCAAATCCTCAAACCCATCTCCATCATAATCCAAGGGTGTGGGGTCGGACTGCGTTGCGTTTTCAACCCACATTCCAGGCCAATGTTCTGCACGTGTATCATTCCATGCATCATCCCCCCAATTGTCCCCAAGTCCATCGCTATCGGCGTCTGACCATTGTGTGGGGTTATTCATGAAATAATCATTCAAATCCGATTGGCCATCGGAATCAAGATCCCTACAACCCAATCGGTCACGCCAGGAGTCACCCCATTCGTTCGGACATGCGTCAGGTGTGACTCCATCGGGGTTTTCACCGAACCCATCACTATCACGATCAATCCATTGTGTGATTTCGTAAGGTAAGTCGTCACCCTCATCAGACCAACCATCGCCATCTGAATCTGGACAGCCGTATCGGTCGAGAGTTGAATTGCCAAAGGTGAGAGGACAGGCATCACCCTGCCAGCCACCGATGTTGTCACCAAAACCATCGCCATCGGTATCTCGCCATTGCGAAGGCTCCCAAGGGAAGTCATCGACTTGGTCGCCAATTCCATCCCCATCTTGATCAGCACCATACATCAAGATGAAACCGTCTGCACCCGCAGCAGCACTATACGAAATTTGACCTGAGCCATCGGTTGCGGTATTGTGGAAGTATCCACCGAAAGCATACATCCCATTTCGCATGGCGACAGAATAACCGTATTCCGAACTGGAACCGCCAAATTTCTTCATCCAATCCCAACCACCTGATGAAGGAATATGAGCCATGAAAGCATCATTTGAGCCAGAAGAGGAGAGCTGGGAATTACCAAACCATGCTGTGTTGTAATACATCCCAGTGACTGTCATGTTACCGGTGGTTTTGTCGATATCAAGATCATAGCAGTAATCTGTGCTAGAGCCACCCGCGTTCTGTGCCCATTGATGTACACCATTTGCATCCCACTTGGCGACAAAGCAATCCCAATTGCTGGATTGTTGGTAAGCATACATTCGGTTGTTGTTATTGGTGTCAAAATCCATCAGGTAATAGAATCGTCCACTGACGGCGACTTCGCCATTGTTATCGATTCCCACGCCTTCTCCGTGTGAACTGTATGATGATTGGAAGTAACCGGCCATCTTTGCCCATGATACCTGGCCTGCGTTGGTAAACTTGGCCACGAATACACGATAGTAACTGCTGGATTGGTAACTCGGAGTTAGCTCAGGTCCACCCGCCTCACCGAAGTTAATCCGGTAGCTGAATTCCCCAGTAATGGCAATTTCACCATTGTCATTGACATCAACGTCCTTGCCTCTTTGGTAATATGAACCATAAAATCGCTTGGCCCAAACAAAATTCCCAGTACTATCCAGTTTTGCCAAAAATGCCTCTTGATAACTGTACGAATTCAGTGTAATTGAACCAAAGTAACCGGTATTGTAGTACTCGCCTGTCAAGTATGCATTCCCTAAATTATCAACAGCAACGCCATTTCCATAATCTGAACTGCTTCCACCTGCGGATTTAGCCCATTGCCAATTTCCATTGCTATCTAAACGAGCCACGAAAATGTCATTGCTACCTTGTCCTGAAAGGGATGTTGAACCAAATGTTGCAGAGTTTGAGGAATAGTAGTAACCGGTAATGGTTACGTTTCCTCCATCATCAACTGCAATATCTCTACATTGATCGCTGGAAGTACCTCCAGCTCGCTGTACCCAATCCCAATTGCCATTGCTCAAACGGCCCACGAATACATCATAACTTCCAGAAGAGGTTAGGGTTGTATTTCCAAAAACAGCCGTATTGTAGAAGTAGCCACAAACGTAGGTGCGACCTTGAGCATCCATCTCTATGGACTCCACTGAATCAGTGCTACCTGAACCGGAAACATGTGCACCCCAAAGCAGAGCATTGCTGGTTGAACGAGCTGAATTACTTGGTTCAATATCATCTTCGAGTTGCGATTCGGAGAAACCGATGGCAGGTGCAAGAAGCATCAGGCCGACGAGAAACAGGGCAATAGACGGGTATCGCATGGGATCGATGACGACACTTCTAACTGAAGAGTGTTACGACGCATCCCATAGGGATGCGATTAGTGATAGGGATGTAGAGTCACGTATCGATCTAGGCGATTGACGAAGGAATCTCCATTTTCACTATTTGCCGCCATGGTTCGAACAGCCTCCTCAATTAATGCGTGTTCATCCGGCTGGATATTCATGACTCGACGCATGACATCGAGCATAGCCCATTCATCTTCAGTGATGACTTCATCAATCAATGCAGCAACCAATGCAGTCTGATACGTTGTTGCATCACCCATTTGTCGTGATTCATATTCGAGGGCACTTTCAGCACGAATTGGATTTTCACCACTGTTTCGAAGCGCGATCCAAGCGTCGGACATGACATCTGCTGGAAGAGCAAATGCACCAGCGATAACAGATAGGATTGACATTTCATCATCAGTCACAATTTCATCTTCGACTGCAGCTTCAAGGGTCCGCAGGTAAAGGTGGAGACCCCGGCTTTCAACGAGCGCCATGGCTGTTCGACAAGGTTCGCGACTATAAGACAAATCCATCGACTTTGAGGGAGTGAGGTCATGAATGGGCAAAAAATTCTACTTTGGCGTGTATTACAAAAAATAACGTCATGTCACTCTTTTTTTGGTAAATTAGAGGGTAAAAGGCGTACTGGGGGTTACTTTTAACCGACTAAATTTGCCAGTATTGTATTTCATTTTGTATTTCAAATGAATTACATTATATACCTGGTGTGGGTTGGCCAGTTCGTTGAGGAGTGATTGGACATGCCCGCCAGCCAGATGACCAGCCTGAGAATTCCAGAAGAGTATCTTGGATTGCTCGACCAAAGAGTCGGATTCGATGGGTTCAGAAACCGATCTGATGTCATTCGTGCAGCCGTGCAGTTCTTCCTCGAATCTACTCCGAGTAACGCGCATGTGCGTACAGTCAAGTTTGACATCGGTACAGAAACCCAGTACCAACTTGAGCAATTGTATGAATTACGTGGAATTTCCCATTCAGAAGCGGCCAGACAAGGCCTAGAACTCTACTTACGCCAAACATTGGCGGATGCAGAGACACTCACGATGCTGCTTGAAGCACGCGTCGCTGAGATGCGTGAACGAACGCAACCACATGAGGATCACACTGCATAAGCAGAAGCACCAACCAGGGGCGGAGAGACGTGGCAACGTACAATGATGGGATGCACAACGCGGGGGGGCGTGAAAACCCCCCCGCAAATTTCTCTTCGCTTCGCCTTCGGGCCAAATCAGCCTCAAACCACACCCCCCCTCGCTTCGGCGGGGGACCCCCTTCTTCGACGGATGTATAGGACACTCGTCACCCCCCTCCCCGCCTTCGGGCGGGGAACCCCCCAATCTGCCAACTAGGTGGCTCGTTTCGTAATCCACCAGTGTAATCTTCAAGGGGGGCCGAGCCACAGGCTAGGCTCCATGGCCACGGGGAGTTCAGTCACCGAGGCGCGATTCCTCGCGCATGAGACTCTTCGTGAAAGCCAAGTGAGTATGATCAATGATGGTTTGGAAGTGGTTTCGAAGGGAGGATACCTGTTTGCCAATGCCCCCACTGGTATTGGGAAAACTGCTGCTTCCCTCTCCGCTGCATTATCTGTATCAAGACAGAAAACCGGACAACATGTCCTGTTCATGACTGGCAGACAATCACAACACAAAATTGTGGTTGAGACTGTTCGTAACATCAATGCAAGACTGCCAGAAAGTGAAACACCAGTGACTCTAGTCGATATGATTGGTCGAGAATCCATGTGTGAATACGTCGACCGTTCTACAGGAAAATGCTCCTGTGAACAAGGCATCCCGGAAAGTGAACGACATAACAGAAGGTTTGCCTTGGTACAAGAAATTCTCAGCCACCCACAGCATGTCGATTTCTCCATTGAGTTTGCCTCCAAACGTCGCATTTGTGCTTGGGCCGCAGCTCGTCAAGCCGCTGCAGATGCAGATATCTTGGTCTGTGATTACAACCACGTTTTTTTGGAAAGTGTCCGCAAAGCATCACTCCCTTCAATGGGGATTGAGCTTGAAAACTCGATTATCGTCGTCGATGAGGCACACAATTTACCCAACAGAATTCGCAGGAGTTTGAATCTCAACTTGAATTTCAAAATCATTCGGGATGCGATCTATAATTTGCAGGAATATTGTGAAATGAATGAAAAATCGCAAGGTGAAAGTGCTGTGTTTTCAGAAAGTATCGCCCGGTCTAGACTCTGTGAAAAAGCGCTTGAGAAATTCAAAGCGAGGTTTTCGACCTGGACCAAATCATTGCGTGATTCCAATTCGAAGTCAGGGGATATCGGCGACGGAATAGAAGAAAAAGTCGATGCAGGTAAAGTTCTTTCAATGCTACGTCAGGAATTAAGTAAGGAGGATTTAGATGTCCAAACCACCATTGGAATCCTCAGATCTGTTGAAATCGATGCTGACGATGATGATGATGATGAACTCGACGCACATCGGTTGGCGAATTTCCTTGAAGTGTTGGAGAAATACGAACAGTCACCAGCACTTTGTGTGGTATTCAACTCACAGGGCAACGACCACCGCGTGACCACACACCTACTTGACCCAGGGATTGTTAGCCAATCTGTCATGGATACAGTTCAGGGAGGCATTCTGATGTCTGGTACATTGACACCTCCGGAAATGTATACTGAGACCCTTGGTGTTCCCTCTGAACGCCCAGTAATCGCCGAATCTTACCCCTCACCATTCATGGCCGATCGTAGACCGGTGATGATCGCATCCGATGTGACTTCAAAGTACACTGCAAGAGGTGAAGCAAACACCAAGAAAATTCGCGAACATATACAGGCGATTCTGCAACAAACCCCAGGGCATGTCGCCATATTTTGTCAATCATACCGTATGTTAGAAGAAATCGTTATCGATGGATATTGGCCTGGACGAAGATTGGCTGTGGAAGAGAAAAACTGGTCCAAGCGAATTGTTGACAAAAACATTAGCAATTTGTACAATGCGAGAGATGGAGGGACAAAAGTAATCCTTGCAGGCGTATTTGGAGGTCGTCTTGCAGAAGGTGTTGATTATTCAGGGAACATTCTAGATGCAGTCATTTGCGTAGGCATCCCTGTCGCCCCACAAACGGTGCCTCAAACCGCTTTACGCGAGTATATCGACAACAAACATGGACGTGGAAAAGGTTGGAAATATGGTGTGTTGCAACCCGCTGTCAACAGTGTATTGCAAGGAATCGGCCGGGCGATTCGGAAGGCCGACGATCGTGCATTCATCCTACTTTTGGACAATCGATTGTTATCTGGTCAATATCGTGCGTGTCTTCCAGCCACTATGCAGACGTTCACCGCAGACGATTCCAAACGAACATCGCGAATGGTCAAGCGATTCTTTGACCGGCATCCCGAACCCGCAAAGGGGGATTAAGGACATGGATGGGTTCAAGGACGCCCGATGATGCCGTGCGTACGAGGGAGACACATGGATTGGACAACCATCGAACTGGTCAGCATCCCAGAGGACGGTGGGGAAGTCGAATCCACTCCGATTCTCGCTGGGCTATCTGCAAACCCTTCCGACCTACATGATGCATTTCTAAGTGACCTACCCCATCTACAGGAAATCCAAATCGCACACGCGACACATCTTGCAACCGCTGGTGAAGATGCTGAAGCGCATTATTCGACGCTTACTAGTCTCAAAACCGCTGATGTTGCAATTGCAACCCTTGGTGGTTATCGTGAAGGAAACGCGCTGGTGCTACCACTGCAAGGTGCCATACAAGACAGAGTCCAGTTGGAAATAGGGTCACATGGCGAGACAACGGTACTTAGATTGCAAGCTGAAGGTGAAAAGGGCGAATCATTGTCACGAACCTTCGCCCTTCCCGCAGGTTGCCAACTAGCACAAGCTGGTTGGCGCGGCAATAATCTAATTCTGGAATTAAATCGTGATTGATCAAACCTCTGGTGCTGCTACAGCCCCAGGCATCTGTGTTGCATTTTGGATTTCTGCAACCGCTCGTTGAAGAGCCATTGATGCCTGATTTCGATGTGCATCGCCGAGTTCCTGACGACTATAACGAGCAATTTCAAACATGTTGTCAAGGGCCGTCAAGGACTCATCACTAATCGCTGGCATGGCTTTGCGAATCGCCATCTCAAACTCACGTACGGTTTCGAAGTCCCGACGTAGATGACCGTGGGCCATTAAGACTCCACAAAGTTCCTCATAGCAATGGAAAATCGATTCGCGTATCGCGTCTCCTGCTGCCAACAGTTCAGCAGTATATGAGAAAATTTCCGCCAACTCATCGATGGCTTCACGACGGCGAGTATACAGAACCCACGCACCAGCACCCGCAGCAATTACCATTGCCAGAACCAAAGCATAGACCCAACTGGAGACACTGTCTACAGCCTCAGTTTGAGATTCATACTCAAGCATGTACAAATCACGTGCAAGGTTGTCACGACTGTCTTCAGAAAGTTCAACCGATGAACTGTTGAATTGCAAATACAGTGAACCCCAATGATCTTGGTCAGAGAATGACGGAAGACTATCTGGAATTGAGAAATCAAACTCCCAAACACCGCTTTCATCTGTGTAGCCTGATTTAAACAACTCAAATGGTTCAATCTCAGATTGGTTCTGTAGATGCGCCTCAATGGCGATTCCCGGAATCACTTGACTAGAGAACAAATCTCTGACAGTCACAGTACCATTGATCGAATGTGAACCCCAAGCGACGGTGATTGTATCAGGGTTAATCTCGAAGGTCGCACGTACACTCAGGAATAACTCAGTGGATGTATTAGCTGAATTCAGATAGCGAACACTGTCCTGCTCACTGGTGAGTACGAGCGTCATATCACCCGGGCTCATGAACCGATCAGCAGTAAACTCGATCACGAATCCACCCGTTTGATTGTCCCACACCAGATTTGATGTAGGCAATGTTGTGTTACCTGTCATCAGTACAAGCGAGAGATTTGTGAGCGTGTTTCCATTGCCACCTACCTCATCAATTCGGCCCTCAATTCGAACGGGATGTGTTGAATCGCCACGAATCGAATTATCCGATACGAAGGTGATCTGCACATCTACATCGGCCCATGTCGTGACGGTGACTTCTCCCTCACTACCCAACCAGGACGAGTCGCCCAAGTACAGTACTGTGACGATATGATTGCCACGTGTACTTGAAATGTCAACCGGGATGGAGACGCTGAAGTTGCCATTTTCATCCGTGGTCAAGGTGGCGATAGAAGCACCATCGAGGGCCACTTGAACTTCGGCGTTCGCAATACCGGGGAGTCCGACAACGTCACTGTCATACAAACGACCGGAGATGAACCAATCGAAGCCACGTGTTGCAGACCCACCATTTGCAGACAAAGATATGGCTGAATGGTGCGCAACCCAGAGAGTTTCATTGGCTTCACCGCTACGGTACCACCCTTGATCCGGGGCATAAACTTCGATAGTATGGCTGCCCAATTCCATGTTGGAAGGAATGGTCCAATTTAGAATCCAAATCCCGTTTTCATCGGTCGTTGCATTGCCAATCAACATACCATCGATTCGAATGTCTACATTGTGACCTGGAATCCATCCCGCCGGAAGATTGTCACGGACTGTGCCAGTGAAGGCCACAGTATCACCAATCGCGACAGCCTCAGGTGGTGCGATTTCAAGATTGACTGAACTGAACACTTGCCAGTTAATGCTAGAACTAGAGGGCAAGTAGAATTCTGCACCTGCATACTGTACGTCCATAGAGACTGGACCCAAGGTCATGTCCGCAGGAACTGGATAGAATACATCGAATGTACCGTTCTCTGTGCTTGTCACATTAGTCAAGAAAATGCCATCAAGGTAAATGCTGATTGTCATATTTCCAACAGGCCGATCGACTGAATCCAATAGCACACCACTCAAGGAGATGAGTTCTTCACGATCAATTTCCCCACCACCAGCTACGATGCTGACGGTTGTCGGCTGTGTTGCATTGAATTGGGAAGTCGCAGTAGAACCTAGATAGTACTCGGGATTGACCGAGTCTCCCGATCCCACAGGATCGACCCAAAGATAACCTCCAAGGAAGCTTACTTCCAGTGTATGCCCTCCGGCTTCGATATTCTGTGGTAGAGTGTATACGAGGGAATACTCACCTGTGGTACCATTTGAAATGGTGGCCCATGTACTCCCTACACCGTTGCCATCAATCGCAAGATGGATGACACCACCCGATGCATTTCCTTCCGTATCGAGTAAAGATAGACCCCATTCATCTAGCAAGGTTCCATTGACAATCAGTGTCTGTCCGGCAATCAATTCACCTTCGATACTGTCAACTGTGAGTACAGTGGGTGCCAGAATTACGATTCGAGTCGAGGTGGCATCTCCAATCACTCCAGTTGAGCCATTCAATCCTGCATAATTTGCCAGGATGGTATGTGGACCTGGTGTCGTTGTGTTCAGAACAGCAACTTGAACTGTACCAAATCCACTTGCATCTGTCGTCACAAACAATGGTGAGTTCATCCCAACAGGATCAATCGAAACCGTCTCATTGCCAATAGGGTCGCCGGCATTATCGACCAAAGTGATGTTGAGTGTGAAGTTTTCACCCCGAACCGTGCGGTCTTCCAAATTCAAATCCAAAGGTGTAGTAATCGTCAGTACAGAATATCCACGGCTGTCAAATGTATTGTTTCCAGAACTGAATTCATAGAAGTTGACAGTTGGTGTATATTCGGCTGTAATCAGATGGGTGCCGCGCGGGAAGGCTGCATCCAAGGTCACCCATGCCCACCAAGTTCCGTTGCCCTGAGCCGTCCCATTGGCTACAGTGAAGGTATTGGTGAACCCATCAATATCGAAAGTCAGGGTTGGCAACATAGGTGTACCATCCCGCGTGATAATTGCAGAACCATTGTCGGAAACCAATGTACCAGTGACATTGAATCCACCACCTGCAATCGGGTTGTCGGTAATGGAATCAACAACTAAGACGGTGATTGAACGGACCGTAACGGTGTTGATCGGGCTAGCATCAGGTAGAAGGTTCCACGTACCATTGTAGTGTAATGTAATGATAATCGGACCCAGAGGTTGAGTTGAAGGGATATTGTATGTGAACTCCACACTACCATTAACATCGGTAGAGGTTTCAGCAAGCCATGTATCGTGGAATTGAGACGATACCGTTGTGAAGTTCAGTACACGAGGTGCACCGTTACAAGTATCACAACCGAAGTCAGTCGTTTCAACCAGCTTCCCTCCAAACGTGACCGAATCACCACGGTTGACTACAATACCCGAAAGTGGATAGGTTTGCTCAAAGTCAGTGACTCCCATGACCAAGATGTCATGCGTGCCTGTGGCAGTTAGGTAGAATGGACTGGAGCCTTCAATCACAGAGACCACGAGTGTGTGGTTACCACTGGTGATTCCATCAAGTTCAGGGTCTGAATTGACACTCAAATTGAAGGTCCCATTGACAGCAGTTGTAAAGCCTGAGGCGAGCAACTCATCTGGCTCGTCCAGCCAGAATACATCCACGCGAACCGGACCAGAGAATGGCCGAGACGAATTGACAGAATCTTGCACCACACCAGTCAGTTGGAAATTGGTTCCAGCGACCACAGTTGTGGGTGTTGATGGATCGAATACCACAGAACTCAACACTTGAACGGTGATATTGGCCATCGTATCGTTCCCGGTGTAGCGAGCACCATTGTTGGTTGAAAGTGTATCACTCTGATCATCATACATGACCATCCAAACGTCATAGAATCCTGGTTCCTGCTGCAATGGCACAGTCCATGTTAGGGTCACTCGACCGTCGCTGTTGGTCGCGAATGTTCCCAAGGAGGTGTTCGCCCCATTGGCATCCCAGAAGAATTCGACTGCAGCTTGCGAGATGTTCTGCATGTCGTCAAGTCCCAAGGGTGGTTCTGAGTAGAATGCAGCAATATCCTTCACGTCGACTTCAATGATCAAGTCATTGCTGACTTCAACTAGGAGATTCGAGTTGTTGACGAGTAGAGTTGACTCGGATTCAGCACCAATCTGGAAGGTATGTGGTTCCTCAAGGTTGTAGTAAGCACCACCAGGAGGAGCTCCAGCAGCAAAGTCAGCGGAGACACTGATATCCCAAATTCCACCAGGCATATTCGTGGGCATGGTGAAGGAGAAATTGTACAATCCCGTAGTCGAGTTCACTGCAATTGAACCGATTGGGATGAACGTTGGTGGAGGTGGATTGCCCATGGGGTCAGCAGGACCGACACCGGGAATCTCAAACTCAAAGATGAGAGATGTCTGATTTCCAGTGATGACGTTGTTGGTCAAATCATCGCGTATATCTCCTGTGACGTATGTGGTCGCACCAATGTGTACCCAGTCCGAAGCCAGAGTTGAACTGATGATAATGAACCCCGTGACTCGAACATCACCTTGACTGGTGGCATCTTTGTACCACTGTGTCGAAGAACTGTAGTTTGTGTACCAAACATAGTCACCTACAGGTGTGGTAGGATCAGGAATCCAGTCGATAATGAGTGACCCAGATTCGGCATCAACCGAAGTGTTGGTGGCAATCAATTGCCCGTTGAACGTCGAAAGGTAAGTTCCGTTAGCTGGCAACACATAGTTTCCACGATGATCTGTCAAACCGATACTTGAGGTTGCATCTGTACCTCGTTCAAGGGGTCCAATGTTGTATTCAATGGTAAGAATAGTTTGCAACCCATAACTGAG
>Ga0163179_10001415_pt1 | contig 17017 bp, 18 predicted proteins | sample AtlANTMetagenome_FD_109643 | JGI IMG/M metagenome (GOLD analysis project Ga0163179, IMG submission 109643) | Marine eukaryotic phytoplankton communities from the Atlantic Ocean - Atlantic ANT 2 Metagenome | ecosystem: Environmental > Aquatic > Marine > Oceanic | place: North Atlantic Ocean... | reverse complement strand
TTGGCAAAGAAGTAGCTAAAAGTAGTCCGTTTGAAGAATATATATTACCCCGTATTGGCTCAATGGTAAAAAATTTTATGTTTTTTTCAGAAACATTTGCAACAAGTTTATCTCCTTCTACAAATTGAATAATTGCTAACTTAATTGTTATAACTACTCCAAAAAGCATTAACAATGCAGCAATAAAATATAATTTCAATATAGACTTTTTATTACTCACTTAAGACTATTTTTTTAGGTGGTATTTTATCTTGATATAAACCTAAATATTCTACTTTTTTCTTTATTTTACTGTATTTTGATTCGTCTAACAATTGGGTTTTAATACTAGTTGATTTTACACTCAAATCATTAACCTCTTTTTGTAATTTTGATACTATAAAAGCTTTTTTGTCCGCAGTATTTGATAAGTATATTACCAATAAAGCCCATAATGACACATATATTAAAAACGGTAGATTTTTTAATTTTTTTATTTCCGATAAAAAATTTCCATAAAGTAAATCTTTAATAATATTTGCCATGAAATTATTTTTATATTATTAATTCTGCTACTCTCATTTTAGCACTTCTAGCTCTTGGGTTAATTTTTATTTCTTTTTCTAGAGGCTGCATTGGTTTTTTAGTTATAATTTTAAATGCTATTTGTTTATTACCAAAAAAGTCTTTTTGCTCAATACCTTGAACATTGCCTGTTTTAAAAAAATTTTTCACAATTCTATCCTCAAGTGAATGGTATGATATAACAACTATTCGTCCTCCTTTTTTTAGCAATTTCATACTTTGACTCAAAAGAATCTCTAACGATTTCAACTCTTGATTTACTTCGATTCTAATTGCCTGAAATACTTTAGCAAAAAATTTATTTCTAAAACGAACAGGAGATAATTTTTTAAGCAAATTCACTAACTGAAGTGTGCTCATAATTTTTTTTGTACTGCGTGCCGTTACAATTTCATTAGCAATTTTTTTTGCATTGGACAACTCTCCATATTGCTTAAATATTTCTTTTAATTTATCTTGCTCATAACCATTAACAACATCCCTTGCTGTAAGATTTGATTCCTTATCCATTCGCATATCCAATATAGCATCATTCATAAATGAAAAACCTCTGTCAATTTTATTAATTTGATATGATGAAACTCCCAAGTCAGCAACAAGACCATCAATTTTAGATTGAGAATAAAAATTTAGATAATTTGATATGTACTTAAAGTTTTGATGAATCATTATTAATCTATCATCTTTAATTTGATTATTGAATGCTTCTTCATCCTGGTCAAACGCAAAAACTTTTCCTAATGAGCCTACGCTTTCTAATATCTTTTTCGCATGCCCTCCTCCTCCATAAGTTGCATCCACATACACGCCATTATTAGTCACTTTAAGCCCATCAATTGCTTCTTTAAGCAAAACTGATTCATGATACATTTTCATCATTAAAATTAATTGACCCCATTACATCTTCTGCTAATTTTCCAAAATCAACCTTTTCATTTACCTCTTTTGTATAATGTGTTTTATCCCATATTTCTATAATCCCTATCGATGCACTTAATACAATCTGCTTTGTGTTTAAATCTATTTTTGCATATGAAATCAAATCTTTTGGAATTAGAAATCTTCCTGCAGAATCAATATCAACCTCTCTAACTCCATCAGTAAATTTTCTAATAAAAAACTCGTTCTTTTTTTGGTATCTATTTAATCTTGCCAATTTTTCCATCTCCTTGTTCCATCCTATCATTGGATGTAATTCTAAACATACACTATGAATACTCTTTTTAAGGATAAAGCCATTTTCTAATACAGGTAATAATTTTTTCCTAAATGAAGAAGGAAGCATCACCCTACCCTTGTTATCTAACTTACATTCATGTACGCCGTTTAAAATAATCATAGATTTTATAAATAATAGGTAAATATAAAAACTTATTACCACTTTACACCACTTTTTACCACTTTACACCACTTTGTTAATAACTTAAGACTAAAGCCTCTGAAATTTCTATTTGTTTCATGTTTTTCTTTGTTTTCAACAGGAGCCTGATTTTTTGTTAATAACCCATGTGTATGTAATTAATGTTTAACTTGCACGCAAGTTTACATCATGGATATTCAAACAATAAATAATTATCAGTTTGCTCAAAAAGGAGAAGGAAAACCATTAATTCTACTACATGGTCTTATGGGGGCACTAAGCAATTTCGAAGCAGTTTTAAGCCATTTTTCAAAGAACCATAATGTTCTTATTCCTTTATTGCCTATTTACACCTTACCTATTATTAATACAAGTGTGAAAAGCATTGCTAGATACCTTCATAAATTTATTGCTGAGTTAGAATTAAAGGACTTTACTTTAGTAGGGAATTCATTAGGAGGACATGTTGCACTTTATTATAATAAAAATTTTAGCCCCAAAAGCACCGCAATGGTACTATCTGGAAGCTCAGGTCTCTATGAAACATCTATGGGTGACTCCTTTCCTCAAAGAAGCAATTATGAATTTGTAAAAAAGAAAACCGAAGAAGTTTTTTATAATCCTAAAAATGTTGCTACAAAAGCATTAGTAGACACTGTATTTGAAGCTGTAAACAATAGAGAAAAAGCTATCAGAATTGTAATGATGGCAAAATCTGCTATAAGACACAACATGAGCAAAGATTTGAAAGAATTAAAGATGCCTACATGTATAATTTGGGGGAAACAAGATAATGTAACACCTCCTAATGTAGCAGAAAAATTCCATGAGTTACTACCAAACTCCGAACTTCATTGGATTGACAAATGTGGACATGCACCAATGATGGAAATGCCAAAAAAATTTAATGCTATACTCGAAAAGTGGCTAACAAAGATTCATAATGAAAATAAATAGTGCTAAATTCATATCAAGCTATGCTAAATTTTCTGACTGCCCAAAAAATAAGCTTCCCGAATTTGCTTTTGTTGGAAGGTCAAATGTTGGGAAATCATCTTTAATAAACTTGCTAACTAATGTAAAAAAGCTTGCAAAAACCTCATCAAGCCCAGGAAAAACACAACTTATTAATCTTTTTTTAATAAATAAATATTGGTGCTTAGTTGATTTACCTGGCCTAGGGTATGCGAAAGTTTCAAAAGAAAAAAGAAAAGAATTTAGTGCTTTAATAAATGAATACCTCTTGAAAAGACAAAACTTATGTTGTGTTTTTATGTTAATAGACAGCCGACTAGAAATACAAAAAAATGATTTGAATCTAATTAATTGGATGGGCACAAATGAAATTCCATTTGTAATTACCTTTACCAAGGTTGATAAATTATCAAAAAAAAAATTAGAAGAAAATATAAAAAAATACAAAGAAGACTTACATAAACATTGGGAAGAACTTCCAAGATTCTTTATAACTTCAAGTAAAAAAAAATTAGGTAATGAAGAAATATTAGATTTTATTAAATCTATTATTGACTAGATATTTTAAGTGTTTTTGCAAACTGAACTAAAAATTTTTCTAGTTCTTTTGATGCTTTCTCTTCCCCTATTGAACTTCTCAAAGTATCTGATATAGAAACCATTGTTTGATGTATAAATTTTTTCATGTCATCAGCAAGCATCTCTTTTGTCCATAAATCAATTTTTAAGGTACTTTTAGATTCATTTTCCCAAACTGCTAGTAAAAAGGAATTTGTTTGTGTTTTATTTTCTCCCATATCACTTGCCTCCCAATAAATTTTTTCAGGAACCTTGTTTTTATCAAGTTCAACATTTAGTTTAATTGTTGATTCAGCCATTTTATTGTGGTTTATAATTAGATTTTGTTAATATTTCTTGTGCATTTGTTTTTATAATGAGTTCTTCAATCGTTGTTGTTGTATTATTTAAATAACTTTTTACAATTTGCCACCCCATCCAACAAGCTGTTCTTCCTGGAGAATCATTATCAATACTTAGGTAAAATTTTGAAAAAGGAGCAGGATTAATAAATCTACTTTTTAATTCAGCTGATGTATTAAAGAGAATATCATTATCAATATAATACTTCCACATATTTATTTCATTTTCTTTACACCACTCTATTTGATCAGGCAAATAGTTCATTAAAAGATAATCTGAATGATTTGGTAAGAAAAAATTTGCTAGACAATACACTTTACCATAATAAATCATCTCTTGAAGAAAGCTTAAATCAGATGTATTCTTACGAACATTTTTTTTAGCTAATTCAATTGCAAAATCTGCAAGAACATATTCTTCACTTAATGTTTTAGAAAAGTATTTAGGGTAAGATGTATAAGCAAAATAATCTGGACCTAAATAACAATCAAGCGCAATAAAGCTAGCAGAATCTGTAACAATTATTTTATTTGCAATATCATAATTAGATGCATAAGTAAAAACCTGGTATCGATCAATAGGAATATAATTAGCATAATTACTCAACAAGCTATGTAAAGCATTTTCAAGTGAACTCAAATCACCTAACTTATTAACAATAGAATCATGTGAATTCATAAAATTTAAGTTGTGCAAATAACTTTGTTTATATAACTCTAATGCACCCTCTTCCAAAAAAAACAAAGGATATTCATCTGAAAGAATCAAGAGTGAAGAATCTATATTGTTAGTATCTATATTTAAAAAGCTTAAATCAAATCTTTTAAAGGTAAATTCTATTTTTTTTGTCTCATTTTTTAATCTTTTACAAGAAGAGGTAAATAAAAAAAATAAAATAAAGAAGCAAATAACATATCTATTTTTCATGTAAAAAAAAGTAAATTTGTTTGACACAACAAAATAATGAAAACCCAAGCAATTATCAAACATATAGTAGACTGGATAATTAATTATTGTTCTCATGCTGGTATTAACAGTCTAGTAATTGGAGTTTCTGGTGGAGTAGATTCTGCGTTAACTTCAACTTTAGCAGCAAAAACTAATTTAAACTTGCTTTGTCTTGAAATGCCTATTAATCAAAATAAAAATCAGATATCAAGAGCTAGTAAACACATTGATTTTTTAAAAAAAAAATATACTAACGTTAGGAATATTGAGGTGCAATTAACTCCTGTTTTTGATCAGTTAATTGAAGTGCTACCAAAAAAGAAAATTACAAAAGAAAAAGAACTTTCTTTAGTGAACACCAAAGCTAGACTACGAATGACAACATTGTATTATTTTGCTTCAATCAACAATGCTATTGTAGTTGGAACAGGCAATAAAGTAGAAGATTTTGGAATAGGTTTTTTTACAAAATATGGAGATGGAGGTGTTGACATTAGCCCTATTGCTGATTTAAACAAAACAGAAGTTTATTCTTTAGCAAAACATATTGGAGTGTGTAAGGAAATTTTAGATACTCCTCCTACAGATGGTCTTTGGGGCGATGACAGAACAGATGAAGAGCAAATTGGAGCTTCTTACCCTGAACTTGAATGGGCCATGAATTATAGAAAAAATGAATCGCTCACTAATAGAAAAAGAGAAATTTTAGCTATTTACAAAAGGTTAAATAACCTAAGTCAGCATAAAATGAAACCAATTCCTATCTGCAAAATACCTTTTAATTTAAAATAAACATTTTTTTTCTTAAAACTTTTAGATTTGTACAAAATTTAAGCAATGATTAAAACAGATATAATAATAATAGGGGCTGGACCTGTTGGTTTATTTGCAATATTTGAAGCAGGTTTATTAAAAATGAAATGTCATTTAATAGATGCGCTTCCTCAACCCGGTGGCCAATGTACTGAAATATACCCGAAAAAGCCTATCTATGACATACCTGGATTCCCAGAAATACTAGCAGGAAAACTAGTTGAAAATCTTTTAGAACAAAGCAAACAATTTACTCCAGGTTTTACTTTAGGTGAAAGAGCTGAAACTATAGAAAAAAATAAAAATGGAACTTTTAATGTTATAACAAATAAAGGAACAATACACAACGCTCCAGTAGTTGCTATAGCTGGAGGATTAGGTTCTTTTGAACCTAGAAAACCAGACATTTTAAATATTTCTAATTACGAAGGGAAAGGGATAGATTATATGATAAAAAATCCTAAAATTTATAAAAACAAAAAGGTTGTAATTGCTGGGGGAGGAGACTCTGCTTTAGACTGGAGCATTTTTCTAACAAAAATAAATGCAAAAGTAACCCTCATTCATAGAAGAAATGAATTTAGAGGGGCTTTAGATTCTGTAGAAAAAGTTAGAAAACTTACACAAAAAAAGAAAATAGACTTACTTACCCCGGCGGAAGTGATAAACGTTGCAGGAAATAGAATTCTAGAATCAATTACTATAAAACATAAAGAAAATACAATCATTCAAAAAACTGACTATTTTATTCCATTGTTTGGTTTATCTCCCAAATTAGGGCCCATTGCAAAATGGAACTTAGACATTGAAAAAAATGCTATAAAAGTAAATACCTTTGATTATCAAACTAACCAACCTGGTATTTTTGCAATCGGTGATGTTAATATCTATCCTGGTAAATTAAAATTAATACTTTGTGGATTTCATGAGGCAACCCTTATGTGTCAATCTGCATATCAAATAATAAATCCAGGAAAAAGAAATATATTAAAATACACAACTGTAAGTGGTATAGAAGGTTTTGATGGAACAATTAAAAAAGCTCCAAAAGCTACTATTCAAAGAATTAATTAAAAAAATATGTCTGACATCAATCTATTAATTATTGATAGAAATGGGAAGAAAAATAAAATAACTGCTCCCACTGACATGGCCTTAAACCTAATGGAAATCATCAGATTAAATAACATTGCAGAAGAAGGAACTATTGGTATTTGTGGTGGAATGGCTATGTGCGCATCATGTCATTGCTATATCTTATCAAAAAATAAATTAAATAACAAAACAGATGATGAAGATGCAATGCTCTCAGAGGCATTCAATCTAAAAGAAAACAGTAGATTAAGTTGTCAGATACCAATAACTAAGGAAATAGAAGGATTAGAAATTGAAATTGCTCCAGAATAATATTTTAATTTATATTAACAACAGATTTTACTTCAGGAGCATATTTTTTTATTGTTTGCTCAACCCCTACTTTAAGTGTCATTTGATTAACACTACAATCTACACAAGAACCATGAAGCTTTACTTCAACTATATTATTTTTAGTAATACTAACTAACGAAATATCTCCTCCATCATTTTTAAGATAAGGACGAATCTCATTTAATGCTTTTTCAATTCTTTTTTGTAATTCTTTCATTATTTTATTTAGATGAACATCCAGCCATTGTCGTTATTTTCACAGCTTCACTTGGGGATATATTATTATTTCTAGAAACCAATTCCCTAACAAAACTCTTTGACAATTCATCAAAAGAATTATATGTTAGATGTTTTTTTTCTAAAGCAACAGGTATTCCTCTATCTGCTCTCTCTCTTACTTCCTGAACCAAAGGTATTTCTCCAATCAATGGAGTTCCTAGCTCTTTTGCTAATGCTCTTGCACCCTTTTTCCCAAAGATATAATATTTTTTTTCTTGATTATCATGGGGAATAAAAAAAGACATGTTTTCAATAATTCCTAAAACAGGCACATTAATACTTTCAATGCTAAACATATTAATTGCTTTTCTAGCATCAGCCAAAGCAATATCTTGTGGGGTGCTAACAATTACAGCTGCTGTTAGAGGAATAGTTTGTACCAAAGAAAGATGTATGTCTCCTGTTCCAGGAGGTAAATCAACCAATAAAAAATCTAACTCACCCCAAAAAGATTCCTTCAATAATTGCTGTAATGCTTTTGATGCCATTGGCCCTCTCCAAACCACTGCTTGGTTTGATTCAGCAAAAAAACCAATTGACAATATCTTTATTCCAAAATTTTCAACTGGCTTAATATAGTTTTTATTAGCAATTTTTATAACCTCAGGTTTACTATTTTGGAGACCAAACATAATATGCATCGATGGACCATAAATATCTGCATCAACAATACCAACTTTAAACCCTTTTTGAGAAAGACATACAGCTAAATTTGAAGTTATTGTTGATTTTCCAACCCCTCCTTTACCAGAAGCGATTGCAACAATGTTAGTGACACCAGGGATAGGGTCACCCTTGATTGGTGTATCGATTTTTTCTTGAGGTGCTTCAACAATTATATTTATTTTTACAATAATTTTTTCACTTATTTCTTTATAAATAGCTTTAATAATATCTGATTCAAGCTTTTTCCTAACATGCATTGCTGGTGAATTTATAACAACATCCACGCAAACTTCATTTCCAAAAAAATGAATATTTGAAACTGCTTTTTTTTCCACAATACTTTTTGTTGAATTTGGAAAAAGAACCTTTTGAAGGGCATTGGTAACTTGATTTTTCATCGCATAATAATTAGACACAAATTTAACATATTGATTTTATAATTAATTATCAATATTGTAGCTTAATTTATCAAAAAAATTAAGTGCTTTTTTTTTAGTAAACCTCTTTGAAAATTATATTTTAAATTAATTGAGTGTTATCTTTGTAATATAATTTCAATTTCTAATGAAAAAAAGAATTAATTTTTTAACCCCGAAATGGTTGAGGGAATATGCTGATGAATTTAAAAAAAATGGCTTTAAGGGGGTAATAAAAAAAGGCGGTTATAAAATTTTAATTTATTTTTTTCTTTATTATTTAATAAGAGACTCTATACTCTATATAATAATTCCTTACTTAGTTGGCAAAGGGGTATTTAATTTGTTCTAAAACTGCAATATGTGATTGGTTTCGACTGCAAAAGAAACATCTTCTCATAAAAAGTTTTAATCCCTAAACATATATCTTTAAAACTAGATTTATATAAATCACTTGTAGAATTAACTAAATGTAGTTGCATACCACTAACAACTCCCAGAGTATAAGCATGCAATAACTTACTATCTGTTTTTAGATGAATTAACCCCTTCTCCTTTAGTATATTTTGATATTTATTTATAAAACTAGGATGTGTAAGCCTTTTTTTAGACCTTTTTATTTTTTTTTGAGGGTCAGGAAATGTTATCCAAATCTCTTCAACTTCTTCTTTTAAAAAACAATGTGTTAATTGCTCTATTCTGATTCTTAAAAATCCAACATTGGATAAGTTGTTTTCTAATGCAAATTTAGCTCCTTTCCACATTCGGGATCCTTTAATATCAATTCCAATAAAATTTTTATCCAAATTTTTTTGTGCTAAACCAACAGTATACTCACCTTTTCCACACCCAAGCTCTAAAACAATAGGATTTTTATTTTTAAACCAATTATTCCAATTGCCCTTTAAGTCAATATCGCTATAAAAGTTTTCAAATGCAGGTTGTACTACATTTGAAAACTCTTTCATATCATTAAATTTTTGTAGCTTACCCTTTGACATTAAAGAATTTGATATTCAAATTTAACACTTCCCTTCTCCCCAAAATCATTGTAAAAATCAATAAACCTTAATTTATAAAGATATCCTTCAGTATCTGATATTATATATATAAAATTTGAATTAATGGTATATGAAGAACTATCAAAATTATATGTTTTCCAATCATAGCCAATTGTATTCATACTAGTAGAAAGTTCAATATCTTTTGCAAATAAAAAATCAATTTCATCGTAACTAATATCCTCTTTTTTTATTGCTAAAACATTATTCATATTTATTAATAGACCAACTACTAGATAAGGAATAGAATCATTCTGTTCTGTGATTAAATTTTCTGTGTAAGTTGTAACCTGTAGATCCCAAGAATTTTTTTCAGGTTGCACTTCTACTAATTGATGTTGAATTAATGAAAACTGAACAAATGATTTATTGTTATTTTTTTGAATATATAGAGTTGTGTCTGATGAGTTATCAAGATTAGAATATCTAATTTGCCAAAAATCAGCACTTAAATTAAGAACTTGTAATTTTTTTATCCCTCGACTTTCACCTTGTTCATCCCTTCCTAAATCTAATAATATAACATTACTTAATTCATTAAATTCAAAAACAGGTAATGCATTATTTTGAAAGTCCCCCTCTGGATAATCCCATTTCCAAATTGCATTAATGGTATCTTCAACAGCAAGGAAATTTGATTCCTCTGTATAACTAGCATATTGTAATAATGAAGAATTTAAAAATATATGTCTTCCTAGTAATCCACATTCAAATGACAAATCCCAATTTGACCTAATATTTTCTGCTACAATTTGATTAGAGTATAAATCAAAAAAAGATTGTTTTGAATAATCACTACCTATATCTATCACTGAAGTAATTGACTCACCTGTTTCATGAGGCAAAACTGGTTCTTCTGGCTTTTCACATCCTAAAAATAAAAATCCTATTATTAGTAATAATAATTTAAATGTTTTTATCAAAATTAATTTTTAATGTTAAAAAAAATGTCCTTCCCCATGAAATAGGAATCGAACTAGAATTACTGTGAGGAGATGAAGTGAATGAAGCATCCATATTTGTAATATTTAAAATATTCTTAACCCCAGTTCCAATAGTTAATTTGTTTTTACATAATTTTTGATGCAATGTTATATCCATAAAACTATAACCAGGTAATATTTGTTTATCAATCTCTCCAACTTCATTATAAATATATTGAGTGTATTTGCCATTATACTTATATGTAATTGTAAAATTAAACTTTTTAGAAGCACGCCAATAATCAAAAAGAATATTTGCAGAAGGTATTACAACATTTTCATATTCATCATTAACACAGAGAAGTGACAACCCTGTGTTAATTGAATAATGTGGGTGAATAGAATAATGAAAATCAATACTCGAACCATAACTTATATAGAAATCTAAATTGGTATATGTATAATAACCTGGAGTCTCTTCTATTAATGCAATAATATTACTTATTTTATTATAATAACCTTTAGTAAAAACCTTTAAATTTTTTGTTGCTTTTTCTTTTGAATAATGTAATGAAAAAAGTAAATGAGCAGACTTTTCTGCCTCTAAATTTTGATTGCCATGAACATTATGATTTACGTCAACAAATTCTAGAAATTGTTCTTTTAATGAAGGAGCTCTAAAACCACCTGAAAATAATGTGCGAAGTTGAAACATTTCATTAAAATCATATTTAATATTAATAGATGGAATTAGAGGAGAAGTAAATAAAGAGTTATACGGCAACCTCAAGCCTGCTTTTGTTGAAAATCTATTCAAAACAAAAGTACTAGAAGCAAATAAAGCTATATCAAAAAGATGTTGCTTATCTATTAATTTATCACCATTTCCCACCTCATAATTAGCATCTACACCAACTTTATATTGAAGATTATTTGATTGATTAAAATTCATAAATGCCCTAAACATTGTTGCATTAAAAAAAGTAGTGTCTTGATCAAAATCATTACTAGTAAGAACATCTGTTAGACTTATCAAGTCTCTAAAATATGTGTTTTTAATACGCTTATAAAACGAATAAGACCCCACTACATCTATTCTTAACTTACTAGAGATTGGCCCAAAAACATGAAAACTATTTAAATTTCTTGAAGTATAAAAATATGTGTCAAATGCAGATTCAAAATATGGAGCTCTTGGCCTTCCTTTATCTTTAAGCATTTCATTAAAATAATTTGATGTGAATGACCAATTTAAATTACTTAAGACACCATTTAATTTTATAGAAGCATCATACCTCTCTTTTAATCTCCATTCTTGATGCCTGCTAGTGTCAATTTCGGAATATCCATCAAAAAAATATCTTCCTAAATTAAAATAAGTTCCTACTTTCTTCTTTTTAAAACCTCCATATCCATTAAAATCATATACCCCAACAGATTCATAATAAGAATCTAATCCTATATTATATGAATCAGTTGAAGGATTTTTTGTAATTAGATTAATTATCCCTCCAAGTGCATTCGAGCCAAATATATCTGACATTGGGCCTTCTACTATTTCAACACTTTCTATATTTGATAAATCAATTTGACTTAAATCAACATTGCCATTAAGCCTGCCAATTAGAGGCACCCCATCTTGAAGAATTTTAATATTCTCTCCTCCAATACCATTAATAGTTATACTGCTTCCTAATGCCGCATCTTGCCACAGTCGCAATGAAAGTTCATTCTCTAATAATTGGCTCAAATTGGTTGCAGCCCTATTTTCTATATATTGTAAATCTAACTTATTAACATAAACCATAGATTTTTTTTGCTCTTCAGGGAAAAGACTACCAGAAACAACAATGTCTTTAATTTTAAAAGTACCCTTACTTAAATAATAAACTTTAGTTTGATTTGGATAAATAGTATCATTTATAGTTTGATAACCAACAAAAGAAATACTTATTTCAGATTTCTTTTTTAGGTCAATTTGTGCTTGCCCAGAAATATTTGTAACGACCAATTTATTAGCATTGTTTACAGGACTTTTCACAAACAGGTGAACAAATTCAATGGGCCTGCCTGTAAGCTTATCAAAAACAGTAACTTTAGCAGTTTGACTAAATGATGTTAAACCATATAATAAAAAAAATAATATATAAACAATTCGAATCACTCCTTTATTTTACCACTATAATCTGATGATGTTCATTAATAAATTGATTTTGAATATTTAACAAATAAATTCCTGTCTTTAAATTATTAAGTTCTATCATATTGTTATTATCAAGTAATAACTTATCAACTAAAACACCTTTTGAATCATAAATAAAAACATTGGCATTATTTACTCCGATAAAATTTAATCTATTTCTAACCGGATTAGGGTATATAGTTATTGTATTTTCTTTGTTTTCATCATGAAATCCAATATTCTCTGTAAGATTATCTAAGTAAAACCAAATATTGCCATTGGAGCTTCCTTCAAAAGCATCAAAAACAATACTAAAAACAGACCCTTCCTCTGTATTAATAAAACAAATTAAAGAATCAACTATAGAATATGAAAATGAACTATAATTAAAAACTTTCCAATCATACCCAATAGTTGAAATATTATCTGAAAATAAATAATCAGAATAATCTACGTTAGAAACATCTACACCTGAAATCTTCATAGATTGTGCATTAGGATTATGAAGAACACCTGACACAGCATAATAAACAGTATCATTCTCAGCTGGGTTAAATATTTTTGTCATATAACTAGTGAACATCAGATCCCATTCATTAATATTAGGCTCAAAATCATATACTACTTCTTGATCTAAATTATAATAAACAAAACTTTTTGTATTATAATTAAATTGATTAATTGTATCAGTAATCTCATTAGATCCATCAATGTTTGCATAAGTAAATATAAACTGTTGATCAATTCCTGCTAATTTATCTATTCTAATTTTTTTTATACTTCCTTGAAGAGTTTCAATAATGAAAATTTTATCTCCGTTAACATCATGAGTTACTATATTATAAGAACCCCAACCATAATCAAAAACATCAGAGCTATTACTTGTAGCATTAAAAGCCCCAGACCAACTATTAAAGCTATTATATAAAAATTCACTAGCTGTAAAACTAGATAAGTCAACACTATCCCAATCCAATAAATCATTAGAGTAAACATAAAGTTTAACACCTCTGCCATCATTAATCCTTATACTTGCATCCATTGGCTTTACCGTAAAAGCAATATCCCACTCTTGATTTGAATTAGTTAAAGCTTGAGTCTCAGCATCAAAGAAAACATCATCAATATAAGATGAGTTCATAGATAACGATACTAAATCTTGTCCATTAGATAAGTTAATTGAAAAAATAACAAATAGGAATATATATCTCATATTATTTAGAATGATTTTAAATTAAAAGCAAATTTAGCCCTAAAAAAGCAAGTAAAAAAATTAATAAGTATTTTTAAATTATTACCTTAACGCGCTCTTAAAAAAATGAAAAAAATATTATTTATTATTTTTATCACAATACTTTTTTCCTGTTTTTATGGTCTTTTAAAAACGGGTATTCCCACCTACTCTGGAAAAATAAAACTAAATTCTTTGGAGCAGAATGTTGAAGTATATTTTGATGAATATGGAATCCCTCATATATATGCAGAAGGAGAAGAAGATGCTTATAAAGCACTAGGCTATATTCATGCACAAGAAAGGTTCTTTCAACTTGAATTAATTAAACGTGTCATGAGCGGAAGGCTAAGTGAAATACTAGGGGAGGAATTTGTAGAAACTGATTATTTTTTCAAATCATTAAACACCATTAAAACTGCTGAAGAGTCTGCAAAAATGTATTTAAATGACACAATCCATCCTTACCAGAAAGCAACTATGGCATATATAGAAGGCATAAACCAATATGTCAAAAGTGATAATCTTCCAATAGAATTTAAATTATTAGGAATTACAAAAGAAGAATACACTCCAAAAGACATTTATTTAGTAAGTGGATTTATGGCTTTTGGTTTTGCATTTGGATTTAAAGTAGATCCTGTTTTAGAAGCAGTTAATCAAAAATTCGGTGCTGATTATATAAAAGGGCTTACACTTGATAATCCAAAAAATGGTTACTACCTCCCCAAAAAAAACATTACAGATAGCTCTTTGACATTACTGTCATCTTACATTAATAAAATAATAAATAACATTCCTACACCTCTTTGGCATGGAAGTAATAGCTGGATAGTTGCTCCTGAACTTTCAAAATCTGGGAAAGTACTAATTGCGAATGACCCTCACATGAAACATAACCAGCCTTCAGTATGGTATGAATCTCATATTGAATATCCTGAAAATAGTTTTTATGGCAACTTTTTAGTTGGCATACCTTTTGGTATTATTGGGCACACCCTACATAATGCATGGGGTATGACTATTTTTCCTTATGATGATGTTGATTTTTATGTTGAACAATTTAGTGATGAAAAATACTTATATAATGGCAATTGGATAGATGCCTCAGTTAGGGTTGACACCATCAACATAAAAGGCAAATCTGATTCAATAATAACATTACTTGAAACAACCCATGGCCCTGTAATTGAGTTAAAGGATTTCTCCTCTAATGAGGATAAGAAAATAACGGTTTGGTGGAATTATAATAAAGGAGAAAAGTCTATAACCAAACCACTATATCATCTTCAAAAAAATATAGAATTTTCTAATGTTTCAAACATTGTGAAAGATGTAAATTCTTTAGGTATTAACATAATGTATGGTGATAGTTTTGGCAATATTGCTTGGTATGCTTGTGGCAAATTCCCTAAAAGGCCAAAACATGTAAATAGTAAATTGTTTTTAGATGGCACTACAGACATAGATGAGCCAATTGGGTATTATGATTTTAAATATAACCCTAAAAAAGAAAATCCTGATTGGGGATATTTATATTCTGCAAACAACCAACCAGATACATTTAAAGGAATTTGGCATTATGGTTATTTTTATCCAGGTTATAGAGGTGAACGCATTGAATTATTGTTAGAAAAAAACAGCAAAATTAGCATGGAGCACATGAAAAAGATGCAATTAGATGATGTTAGTGTTTATTATCCAAATGATTCTAAATTGATGTTAAGTTTAGTGGATAAGTCTAATTTTGAGAAAATACATCATGACGCATTTAAAACTTTGCATAACTGGAATGGCAATCACAATAAAAACAGTATTGCTCCTTCAATTTTTAACACATTTTATTTTCAAATTTTATCTGAATTATTTTTAGATGAACTAACACAAGATCAATTTGAATCTTTACTGTTTGCTCCTGTTATTAAACGAGCCTTTCCTCATATTCTTAGAGATAGCTCTAATATTTGGTGGGATAATGTAACTACAAAAGTTATTGAAAATCGTGAAGAAATTATCAGCAATTCCTTTTACAACTGTATTAACTTACTTGTAGATAAATATGGGAAAAACACAAGTAATTGGCAATGGAAAAAATTACTTTCTGTTGAATATGAACATCCATTTGGAACAAATTTCTTACTAAAAAAATTATTTAATTCTGGCCCCTATAAACTAAGTGGTGGCAACGATGTGCTAAATAAACAACAATTTATTCTAAATAAAGAGGGTAGCTATAAAGTCAGTTCAGGACCTTCTGCTAGAATATTAATTGATTTTAATGACATAAAAAACAGTTTAAGCATTATTCCTTCTGGTCAATCAGGGCACCCTTTAAGTAATTATTACAAGAATCAAACTGAGCTATATTTAGAAGGCAAGTATAGAAAGCAAGCTATGGATGAAGCATACATAATAAAAACACATACTAATAAATTAGTTTTTATTAATGAATAAATAACTCAACTTTTATTATGACAACTGTTAAATTAATACCATAAAAAAATGATTCTAATTCAAGGAATATTCGTGCTTGTTTTAGCAATTATTGTGTTATACCTTTTAGGTCCAAAACCAAGTAAACCTAAATTTAATTTTGACTTACCAAGGCTTCCAAAAAATTTAAGGGAATTAGATAACTTTATTAAGAATAAAGAGAGAGCTGTAAAAAACCTAAAAAAGGGGAATGAAGCAAAAATAGTTTGGTGCAATAAAGAAAAAAAACAAACTGAACATGCCATTGTTTATTTACATGGGTTTTCAGCTTCTCATCATGAAGCGGAGCCTCTACACAAAGAGTTTTCAAATAGATATAGATGCAACCTATATTTATCAAGACTATATGCTCATGGGATAGAAGAAGAAGATGCATTAATTGAATTAACTCCTGAAAGACTCGTTGAATCCGCAAATTTTGCCGTTGCTGTTGGGCAAAAAATTGGAAAAAAAATAATCTTAATGTCAACTTCTACTGGGGGAACTCTTTCAATTTTACAAGCAAGTGTTAGGAAAAACATTGCAGGCATTATAACTTTCTCTCCTAATATTGACTTATTTAACTTTGGTTCTTTTTTACTCACAAAACCTTGGGGAAAATATATTTTATATTTAAAGTACAGAGGATATTACAAATCTTTTTACATAGAAGACCATCTAAAACAGTTTTGGACTTGTCGTTATAGAATAGAATCAATTGTAAATTTGAAAAATCTATTACAACATAGTATGCGTCCTTTAATTTTTAGAAAAGTAA
>Ga0163179_10001414_pt1 | contig 17022 bp, 17 predicted proteins | sample AtlANTMetagenome_FD_109643 | JGI IMG/M metagenome (GOLD analysis project Ga0163179, IMG submission 109643) | Marine eukaryotic phytoplankton communities from the Atlantic Ocean - Atlantic ANT 2 Metagenome | ecosystem: Environmental > Aquatic > Marine > Oceanic | place: North Atlantic Ocean... | reverse complement strand
CATTATTGTTCATGAAGAGAATATCTCCACGACCATTTCCTGTTGAGTTTATAAAACCGATAGCTGCTTTTGGTGCACTTACTCTACCGAATTTGATGTAATTTCTATTGTTTGTGTTGTTGCCAGAATCTTGACCAATTACAACATCACCTTCATGAATATGTAATGTCTCTTGTGGACTTTCAGTTCCGATACCGACATGACCTGTCTCACCTTTAATTGTAAATCGAGTATTTAGAGTTCCATTATTTGTTTGTTTAAAATTAAAATCAGCTGTTTGTTCACGAGCTGCTTCAGTACCACTGTGAGAATCGGGAGCAATTACTTCAATAAATGCCTCATGACCATAATTACCATCATAATTATCAAATTTTATTGATCCACCAGCAGGATTACCGACTGTCATGTCAGCTCTGAATGTCTTTAATGTAAGAACAGTTGTGACTCCAACATACTGTGGGTCTTGCTTAAATAGAGTTAATGGTGATGTTGAAGTAGTAGTTCCGATACCCAAATTTCCATCTTCATTAAATCTTGCTATTTCATATATTCCCTGACCAAAAGCAATTGGTTCGTTAGCATATGATCGAAGAGTCCAAATCGGTTTACTCGGATCAGTAGCAGAAACCTCCTGATCTCTACAATTGATAGCGAATCCTCCACTTTTAGTCTTTGTAACCGCAGTAATAATATCTTCAGCGTGGTAAAAATCACCACCAGTCCATGTATACGCAGAACCTACTTGAGCTCCACCACCATAGACTACTAAACGTCTTTCAAAACCACCATCATAAGTATCGATAGTGTTAGTTGTCCCGATTCCAACATTACCAAGTGATGTAATGGATAATGCATAATTACTCATTGCTCCATTGTATATGGAGAAATTACCCTGACCATTACTAGCAGTATTTCCACTAGACTGCACATACCAATCATTTCCTCCAGTACCAACATTAGATAATCTTATAGATGCTTGATTTGAATTGGAACTAAGGTGAAGAATTTGTGTTGGATCATCTGTTCCGATACCAACTGAACCTAATCCTGTGATACGAAGTCTTTCAACTCTTCGATCAGTTCTATCGCCAGGTGGTTGTGTCTCCCATCTCCAATGAGAACCACCATCACTCTGCACAGAACCAACTTGGTTTGCAATCGCATTACCAAGTTCATTTACGGTATCAATGAATATATTTCTTGTCTGTGATGAAGATGAATCAGAAGTTTTTAATTGCATTCCAACATAGTCACTTCCTGAACCAGATAACATCAAACCAGTTCCATTAAATGTATTCAACTCTAATCTATTAATTGAAGGATTATAGAGAAAGTTACTATTAGTATCAGCTTTTATACTTTGGTTTCCTGAAGATGAATCAACAAATGTAACATTAAAATTTGAATCATCATTAGACGCAGTTACTGCAACCTGTGCTGCACTACCAGCTGAAAGAGTTCCGACATTTACCCAGTCTACCTGTGTTCCCGTTGATGAAAGAACTTGTCCTGAAGTTCCTGAATCTCCATCCTTATCATATATTTTATTACTAAATCTTGCATCACCACGAACATCTAATTTTGCTAATGGATCAGTAGTTCCAATACCAACTGATCCAAATCCTGTGATGTTAAGACTAGGAACAGCTGATCCAGTACTGGTTCCATCAACTGGAGTCTCAATTTGAAATTCAGATGCTGAAAAACGAAGTCTTCTAAATCCTTTATTTGCTTTGACTCGATTATAAGCTAAAATTCGAGCACCATGTTTATCGCCAGTAGAATTACTATTTCCATTAATTTCAAGTCCACCTATTCTATTATCCTCAGATCCATCAAAATGTATAGCAAATTGAGCATGTGGATTATTTACAGTTCCAATTCCAATACTAGAGCTGATTCCAACTCCAAAATCAATTTGATCTTGTGCAGAATTGTCAAGTGTCTTTCTTCCTTCTGGTGTGCTCTCGTCTATAAAAGGATAATATGTCGTCCTCATAACAGTATATTACTTTTCCAACTGTATTTATTCGTCATTAAACATTATCTCTCCTCTTAATTCTGCTAATTTTGCAGTTGCTAAAGTTTCCAAACAAGTCCAGTAAGTTTCTCCGCTTATTTTATAATCGTCACAAAAATAACCAGCAATATCTTCTTGCATATTTTGTAACTCAATAATTTGTTCTTTATCAATATTCATTAGGTGTAGAAAGTTTCATTTGCAGGGTCATTTGCCATATTTATTATGTTTTCTAACTCTGTTTTTCGAATTTTAACATTATGAAGTCCGTAATAATAACTGTGTCTTTGTGTATATTTAAATTTAACTTCTTTCTTTAATTCATTAACAGTGTCATTCATATAAGTATTTCTTGTTGTTCTCAAGTTTCCTATTTCGCCTAGTAATGTACTTCTTCTTGCAGAATAGAGAGTAGGAGGTGTAGTTACATAACCAGAATATGCATTATCATAATTGTCACCAGCACTGATCGCACAGGGTTGACTATTATCACCACCAGTTGCTGCTTTACTTTCTTGAGCAAGAAATGTTCTTCCTACACCTATAAGTGTGGTTACACCAACTCCTAAATTACCAGTGATAATAGTTTCAAAATCCCCTCCTCCCATCATATTTGTAGTAACACCAAAGACAGTTGTTGCAAATGGATTAACACCAATATATGTAGGATCCTCTGAATCATTTCGACCACCCTGAACAACATCAAATTGAACAACTTCACCTACATCTATTTGACTACCATCAACAGTAACAGTTTCACCACAAGCTCCAGTGATTAATCCATTCAAAACTTCTAATTCCTTCACTTTTAGATTAACTGCTTGAGTTAATTCACAAACTCTTCGATCAAAATTTGATCCAGGAACAATTAGATCATCGAGATTTAATTGAACTTCAGCAATAATCTCAGGAAGTTGTAGAATTTGTCTATCAACAATTTCCAACTCATCAGATGCTTTACCTATTATATCACCTTTAACTGTCATTCTCTAAGACCTCCTTGATACATGATATGTTCAGGTTCTGGTCCTGCTTCATACTCTACAATTAATTTATTTACATCCTTTCTTTCACCATATATGTGATAAAAACAATCAATTAAAATTTCACCAGTAATGAAGTCTATGTTTGTACCAACTTCAATTTCAATTTTCTCATTATTAAAACTTTTAACTACAAGAGTTTGATTTTTTTCAATTGGTTGTAGTTGAACTGTAATTGTATTTTCATCTACTAATCCTTTCCAATAAGATGGCATTTCAATTATATTAGATCCCTTCAATCTTCCTCTATGATAAACACCAAGTTCAGGACCTTCAAGTGATCCGTGAGCAAGTCGATGTCCTTTTTTTAATGGATGTGGAATGTCAAATAACTTAGATGTTCCAACGATAGAAGATAACCAAGATGCTCTTCCAAATACATGGAAAGCACCATTTATTTGTGTTCTACCATTTACAGTAAGAGTTCCATTAATTGTTTTAGTTCCATTCGTAATATCTACAGCATTAACTGTATGAATTCCACTAAATATCGAAGCACCAGTACAAGTATATAATCCTAGTTGGTTTGTGTTTCCAATAAAATTAGATATACCAATAACTTCAAGAGAAAATGGTGCTGCTAGTGCTAAAGGAGGTCCGATACTCACTGCTGCTCTTGGGACACCACTTGGCAATGAACCACCGAATATACTGATGCCTGGACAAGTTAAAACTCCAGTTGGTAATACTTGTGGAATCCCTAACTTTGAAAAATCAGGTGATCCTATATGAACTGCTCCTGTTTGTACTTCTGCGTTTCGAATCGACATAATTAATCAAGCGAAAAATCTTTTTGCTTTATCAAGCATATTCATAATTTGAGTGGTTACTCCACCAGCAAATAATGATTCAGCACCTGATGAAGTTTGAATTGGAGCTGCCTCACAATATAAACTCAAATCTGATCCCCCATTGATATGCATTTCTTCTGCAGCAACTACATTTGTATTGTCGCCATCAAGAGTGATGTTACCAGCATCCACATTAACACGTTTTCCACCTTCTATAAAAACTCCATCCTCATCAGAAGATCCCTCTGATATTATCTGAACTCTTTTACCTTTTAAAATTAAAGTATCATCTGATTCAATCTTTACATATCCATTTTCAGATTGAATATGTATTGCTGGAGTATCATCAGTTGCTTTTTCTCCAGAATAAATTTCTACAGATTTATTTGATCTAACTTTTAAATTTCCTTGCTTATAGAAATGTATACCTTGATAAGTATCTGTTGTCATACAATACTCAGTCTGACCATGTGCTTCACTTTCAACACCAGAGGATACCTCAAAATGCGGATAAGATCTTCGATAATATTCCGTAAGTTGTTTCGCAGTTTCATCTGCGACTAATTTTTTAATCTCTTCTTCACTCATTAGTATCCTCCTCCAGAGTAACCACCACCGCTACTTGGTGGGGTTGGTGGGGTTGGGTCACTTGATCCACTACTTTGACTGGTATTAGTGTCATTATTATTAGTATTTGTACTCGTATTTATCTGAGTATATGAAGTCGTATCTGTTGTCGTTGTTGTAGTAGTTGTAGTTGGCGTGGATTGAGTTAAAGTTGGTGGGATGGTTATCATTGCACGTAAACTCTCTTCAACAGTATCATATATTATATCATGAGGGGTAGAAACGTGTATTTCCCCAACCATCTTCACTCCTGTATCTGGATGAACATGGAAAGCACCGTAATATGGTTCTCCATTTACATATCCAACTAAAGTAGTATTATCAATCGAATCTTTAGTAGGACAATCAATTACACTCTTGATTCCAATTAAAGGTTTCGGAGCTGCATCTACAAGGTATTGTAAATTATATGACATAATCGGAATAAATTCTGCACCAACTCCAGTTCTTGTATTAATAGAGTAGTCTGGAATGCTGGAGAACTGTTGATTAAATCCATCTGGAATGACTACTTCAACTATTCCACCACCTGGTGTGATAACTATTGGGAAGTTAGTGTTGCCAATTCCAATTGTATCTCCAGATGTATATCCAATACCAGGTTGATTAACGTAAATATCATCTATATCACCGAATATATCAGTTCCAATTCCTATATTTGGAATATCATTAGTAATATCATCACCAGGATCTGTTGGAGTTGGAGGAGCAAATGTTTCACCACAATATCCAAAACCAGATTCTCTAATAATTATTCTCTTAACCTCACCATCTTCAACTATAGCATCAGCTTGTGCACCTGTTCCATGTCCTGTGTTGTCGATAATTGAAACAGCATTTTGATCATTGTATCCACTACCACCATTTAATACTTCAATAGAAAATATTTTAGTATCATTTCCAACAACTGCTTTTAATATTGCACCCGATCCTTTTCCAACTATTGATACTTTAGGTGGAATACATTTAGGATAAACCACTCCTGGTCTAACAGGGAATATATCATCTTGATCATTTGGATTATCATTTATTTGATTACAAGAATTGAATATTGAATTTTGTCCACCGAATAATGTGATAGTTGAAACTGCTGCTTCAATTGATCCTAATCCTTTATCTAATTGACTTGCTGATTCTCCTCCCGTAAGAACATCAACGCTTGTCAATACATCTCGAAGTGGAGTTCCATTATATGAATACTCTGGATTCTCTCCTGTGTCACCAAAGACATCATCTATCTTACCACTAACGCTTGAAGATATTCCAGTCAGAGAAGAACTAATTCCAGAGAACACATCTACGTTACTTATAATTTTATCCCATTGATCTCCCTTGGTCTCTACTGCTGCATTTATACTTGAAACCCATTCACTTTCTTTTGAACATTTTTGCTCGTCACATCCAATGAAAGAGTATATTGACTTTGCTAAACTACTAACATTTTTTAGAACTCCACTTACAGATCCCAATCCACCCATTAACCAATTCAATCCACCCATTATACCACCCAAACCATTCTCAAGAAAATTAAATACCTTTGCAAAAATACCTGATACAAATTGTTCTGCTGCACATAAAGGACCGTTTATAAGTCTTCCAATTAAATTCTGAAACATATTTCCAATAAAACTACCAATATTACCAATCATCTTTTCAAAAACACAAAAGATTAAAGACATAATACCTTTGAATCCTTTATGTAAAAGTCCATCCTGCAAAAATGAAGTTATACCAGTAGGAAGAGTCTTAAAAGTTCCCAAGAAAGTTCCAAATAATTTATTCAGTTTCCCTATCAATTTTTTTCTTATCTGTTTTGTGACTCCTTGAATTATTCCACTTACCTTTTCTCTAATTTTTCTTATCTGATAGTCCATATTAACAATTTGGTTTGTTAATGGATCTATAAATTTACCTCCAATACTTTCAAGTGTAGATGTAAATGATATAAAGTCTTTAAGAATTGATGTTATTCGACCTATTGAACCACTACCACAAGTACTATCTTTAGTGGTAGTTTTCGTTGTTTTTCTTTCAAAGATTGTTTGTGCATCACCTCCTACGTTTTGATTGAAACGAATTGAACTATTATTATCTGCTGTGTGTTTTCCAGTATTTCTCCTTTGATCAAATTGTGTAGGATCAATCTTTCTTATCTTTCCTGAAGTAGTAGCTCTAGCTGTAGCTGGTGTTTTGCCAGCCCAAGGATCATAACTTAAAAATTGAGAACTTTTAAATGACTCAACTTCTTGCTGTGATGTACTATTACTTTTTACACTCTGTGATCTGTGAAGTAAACCCATCACTACTGGTTGTTGTGCCTCTTCTCCATCCAAGAAAAAACCAATAGCAGTTTCACCACCAACTAAAGCCATTGTCTCTCCTCTTCCACCAGTACCATCTCCCATCATTGGATCTTGCATTACGTGTGCCCAAGGAAGATCTTTTTCTTCCAACTGAGCACCGTCCCAAGGATGATATCCAATGATACGTACTTTTACTCTTTGACCAAATTCACCATTTGCATCAGAAATCTCATTTTCTTTTTTCCAATAATCAGGATGAGCAACTCGACCAATCCACCAAGTGAATCCGTCTCGTCCAAGAACATTAGATTTTAAGAAAGACTCATCAATCATCGTATACCCTACATTCAAATGCATCAGGATGATTGTCGCAATAGATTTCTAAATGCTTATCTTCGTGTCTTGTATGCCAATCATTTATCTTACCGTCATTGGGTTCTACCACCTCATCCTTATGAGAATACTCATAGTCTGCGTGTACTTCTTCAAGTTCTGATTCTTTATATTCTAACATACCATGATTGATATGTTCTTTTTTATCCTTTGGGTCAAGATAAACTTCGTGCTCTAAATTGTGTTTAATTGTCATAGTAGTGCCTCCTATTTAAGATGCGTTGGTTCCGTAAACACCATAAGAATCTCTTATAAGTTTAAGAGAGGTCGTATTTTGATTAAGAGAAAAATGATGACATAATTCTTTAATTAAATAATTACCACTTCTTTTAGTATCAATATCTGATCCCTTACCAGCTTCTAAACTGGGAAGTTCACAGAAAATAACATCACCAACCATTAACTTTATATTACACGGTACAAGAATATTTAGTGACTGTGTAAACAATAAGTTATATCTTGAGAAAGATCTTGCCATATCACCTTCATCTCGACTTGATGGATCCAAAAGACTTGTAACTCCATGATCAGACGTTCTAAACAATTGTCTTGATGGTGCTTCTGTAAATAGTTCCGCAGGTGTGTCCATACCATCTCCACCCAATGTTCCTGCTATTTGATCTAACAAATCATACTTATAATAACTCACTGAATGAGTTTGAGTGTTATAAAAAATACTTTTATTTGAATACATACCAATACGTAAGGATCTTCTTACGTCAATATTCTTATCTAAAAAATATTCAATTATCTGGAAATTGCCCTCTTCTGTATTTGAATCAACTGCACCAAATCCTTTTGAGATGTATCTAAATTTTGCTTTCTTTTTATCGGAGTCTACTTGAGCATTTGAAACTAATTTTTCGACACTTCTAAAATTAAACCCATCTTGATTTTCATAAAAGAAATACCCAGAGGTTCCATTTGACTTGCCATCCTTTGTTCCATCATCACCACTTGTTCCAGATTTATTTGATATCACAGGAACTGCTTTCGGTGCTAACCACTGAAGAATATAAAAAGGTTTTCGAGTATTTCCATAAAAAGCATATGAGTTTGCTGTCTGTTCAATATCACATTCCTTTTCGGTTAATAAATTTTCTTTTAAAATACTACTAACGTGACTACTGATGTCAACATTTTCAAATTTACGAGGACATCTAGAAATTTCATTAATAAAATACTCCTTTGAAGACAAGTATAAATTAAAAGATACACTCTGCTTTTCTGATCTCAACTCACCTACTTTATAAACATACATCGTCTTTTCACGATCCATCTTAAACTCTCCAGATGGAAGAGTGAAATCTAATACAACTTTTTCTCCTCCACGAATTGGCAATTCGCTTACAATATTAAAACTAAACATAGCATTCACCTTCATTGAAACGCATGGTTCTAAAATATCTTCATAGTAATCGACAGAAAGTGTGCCTTTAGCTAGATCAAATTTTTTAGATCCATCTAAAGATTCAATAAAAAAGTCTTCAATTTGAATGCCAGTTAATGAATTTGCCATTAGTTTGCGTCAAGTTTACTTAAAAGTGATTTCTCATGAGAATTATTATCATTAATAATCACGGTTCCACCACCAGTTGTACCACTATTATTTACTACATTATTTCCACCGCCAGTTGGGTTACTCTCATTTTGAGAAGTATTAACTGGAACAACAATAGTTTTTTTCTTTTTCCTCTTATTATATGATCTTCCCATTGGTTTTTTCTCTGCCTTTATAGTTTCTAATTTTTTCTGAACTCCTGTAAATCGATCTGCGAGACCACCAGATACACTTCTGCCAATTTTTGATCCTATAAATCCAGCAGCAATACCACCTGTAAGAATTGCAGCACCATAAAGAATACGAGAACCAGGAATTGGAGCAACAAGTAAAGGAGAAGCTGCTTTTGCTGTAAGTGCTGCACCAATCTTAAATCCTTTACCAAATCCAAGAAAACTACCAGTTGCCTCTGCTGCTCCACCAACAAATGCTTGTTTAGCTGTCTGACCTTCTTGTAATCTATCCACTGTGGTCATGGCAGCATCTGCAACAGCAAGTACACTTCCTCCTTTTTTAACTACATTTCTTCCAAAACCTTTTAATCCTTTGTTCAAGACAATTTTTTTAGGTTTGAAAATTGATGTTTTTACTTTTGGTATTGGTTTTTTGACTACGTTTGGTTTTATTTTTGGTTTTATTTTTGGTTTTACTCCTTTACCTCTTATCTTTGGTGCTTTGATTTTTTCTGTTGGAACTTTAATCTTTGTATTTGGTGCTTTAATTTTTTGATTTACTACTCTTTTTGGAATATTAATTTTCCTTGGTATCCTTCCACTAAAATCAGTTGCAGTTGAAATTCCTTTTGCTAATGGATTTTTTTCAGCACTACCTTCTCCTCCTGTGCCATCTTCTGAACCACCACCCATCATACCTGCAGCTGCACCAATACCAAGTGCACCTATACCAAGTAATGCTAATAATCCAAGTCCACCACCACCTTTAGATCCTTTGTCTAAATCTTTTATCTCTTTCTTACTTGGAGATTTTATTCTTTTTAATGCTGTGCTACTTGATTCTATCCATCTTAAGAATAATTTAAGTTCTGATTTTTTTCTAAATTTAAGACCTGAAACTACACCAGTAGGTGGAACAGTTTTAACCTTTCGTGATAGAGCATATAGTGGTGATTTTTTTGCCTTAATCATAATTATCCATCAACAATATTCATAAGACTTTTTGCAGTTTGATCAGATATGGTATCAAAGTTTTTAGATGGGAAGAATACAATAGAAGGTGATCCTCCTCCAGTTGGAGGTGGGTTTGAAGATCCTCCCATGACTTGTGGTTGATTATTCGAACCAGACATTGCTGTTGGAACATATTCAATTATAGGATCATTATTTTCTTCCTCAATTGGATTTTCAATATTTTTAACTATGTCCATATTTTTTGTAGTATCAGTTTTTATATTCTCAATTTTACTATCAGATACTTCTTTAACTTCTTTTGGTTCCCCATCATAATTAAAGTTCTGTATTATCCCTTCTTGTTTTTGTTTTATTATTTCCCTATCTTCTTTAGTATAGAATGCCTGTCCTTTGTCACGACCACCAGTTTTTATTCCACTCATCGGAACTTCATTCTCAACATTTTTTATTTGTTTCTTCAAGTCCTCTAATTGATTTTTTTGTCCCGTCACTCTTTCATAAATTATTTGTTGCTCTGGTGTTCTGCCCTCATTAGGAAGATCTTTTATAAATCTGCTTGCTGATCCTTTGAGATTCTTAGGAGTTCCGTCTTTATCCATTCCAGCAGCTGCAAGTTCATCATTTAATTCATTAAATTTAATGTCAACGTCAGCAGGAGTATTACCACCAAATGGAGCTGTAATTATATTTTTAGCTAAACCAAGAGGATCAGTAACTGCCAAAAATATGTTGGGGAAATTTTCTTTCAATACGTTAAAAATACTATCCTTTAAAAAACCTACAACTGGAGCAGCATAATTTTTTAAAAATCCAAATATTGCCTCTCTTATTCCTTTATTTGCAAGTAAAGCAGCAATGCCACCAACAGCAATAGTTCCTAAAATTCCTAATACTACAGGGTTCGTGAGAAGTGATGCAACACTTAAAAGTCCACTCAACATACCAAGACCGCCACCTAAAAGACCACCCAATAAACCACCTTTCTTTTTACCACCTTTCATTTTTAAACTATCAGTTATATTTCGCATCTGTATCTTTAATAACTTGGTAGTCTCAAACATATCTACCAATGCATCTCTTGTTATCTTTAAATTATTTCGCAATACCTTTGCTGTTTTCTTTGCACCAAAAAAATCTAGATAGTTTTTTACAAACTGGGAACTATCATTCTCTCTTCTTTCTTTTGCAAGTTGTTTTGTCGGTGGTAGTAGTCTTTGAGCAACCTTAATTGGAGTTCCCATCAAAGTAGATCCAAGTTTCTTACGACTTGCACCCATCTTAGGTCTCTGAAAAAAATTACTTGGTTTTTTTAAAAAGGATTGCATTTGACTTATACGTTTTCTTGTATCCTTGCATTTTCTTCTTCAATATATTGATTGAGTAGTGCAAGATAGATATCTCTCTCCCAAGGCATCATATTTTCAATTTCAGTTAGTGAGTATTTATGATGTTGCATTAAAGAAAAATTAATTTTAAAGTATGACTCAAGATCAATATGAGACATACTCAACCGAAAAAAGACGCTAGTCCCTCCAATGTAATTTCACTTTCAACTTTAGTATTTGGATTAGTAACCTTTAAAGTATGAGAAAGTTTTGGCATCGTCTCAAAGTAAGTTTCAAGTTGTTTAAATTGTTTTGAATTTAAATCTTGAAGCCAATCTTTGAGTTCTTTCTTTGTGCAATCAGATGCTGCCCATGATTCGTCAGCACTGTAAACCATATCAATACATGCAGCAATGATATCAAAAGATTGATCTAATTGATCTACCTCCTTTCTAGCAATTTCAAAATTGTTTGTGATAAACTCTGTCATAGAAGGATACTTCATTCTTAGAGTTAAGTTTGTATCTAAAACAATGTCTTTTTTATGTTCATCATTTGTTTCAATTCCAATTTCATCAATATAAACTTTCACAGGAACAGTTGTTTCATTATCATCAGGACAGGTAACAATTAAATCGAGTGCTTCTCCAACAGACTTACCTCGAATATTTAAGAATAGATATTCAATGTCGAAAGTTGGTAGTTCTTCAATTTTAACTCCTCTAGTACTAATACAATCTTTTAAAATTTTTTTCACTGCATTAGTAATACTTTTATTATCTCCACCTTCTAAAGCAAGAATAAGAACTTTCTCTTCTCTCACTAAAAATGGACGATATTTAATCTTCTTACCGTTGGAAGGTAACTGCAACTCATAAAGTGGAGTTGATATTTTTGGTAAAGGCATAATACTTAGTACACTTCAGTAACTTTATTTAGTAGCTAAACTGGATAATGTTTTGAGTTGAATTTCTCAACAGTATGTCTTGAGTAACTCCATATTATAGTCAACTGTGTATAGATGCTATTATCATATGTAAGTGGAACTGTTTGAATATCTAATGGAAAACAATCGTGGAATCTATAATTCAATAGTGGTAGATTATTAAATTTCTTATTCTTATCATTTGGGTTTACAACTAGGTTTCTTTCGAATTTTGTAATTGATATATCTCTTTTGTAACTATCTGGATATCTAAGTCTATAATATGAAGGTCTGTCTCTATATTTTCCATATTGTCCCTCTCTGTCTCCTTCATATCTTCCAGTTGAATCATGAATTGGATTGATAAAGTTCATCCATTCCTCAAACAAACGAATAATATTATACTGATCATCAATGTAAAAAGTTAAACTGAAATTATCATACACACGATATGTTGCAAACTTTTCAATTACACCTTGACGACTTCCTCTTTCTTCAACAATAAAATTTGTTGAACTTGGAAGAGAAGCTTGAGAACATAAGAGATCATAACTTTCATAACTTGATCCAAGATTATCAAATATACCACAACGAGTTAAATGACTATGCAAATCACCATCACTTCCTCCTCGGTTCAAATTTAAAGAGACTTTGAACTGACTGGAAATAGCAAGTTTTGTAATGATATTACTGACATCATTCATATTGACATATAAAGATTCAGTAGATACTGGAGTTGTCATCTAAATAGTTTTTAAGTTTATCTAATAATATATGTATGGCATATAGTGGAAAATATTACCCAAGGCACCCGAACAAATATAAAGGTAATCCTACTAATATAGTATATAGGTCACTTTGGGAAAGAAAATTTATGAACTACTGTGATATCACAGAAAGTATAGATGAATGGGCATCGGAAGAATTTTTCATACCCTATCGTTCTCCACTTGACAATCGAATACATAGATACTTTCCAGATTTCTTTGTAAAGTATAAAGATAAAAAAGGAAAGATAAGATGTTTAGTAATAGAAGTAAAACCAAAAAGAGAAACTAAGATGCCAGTACGAAATCCAAAGAAAAGAACAAAGTCTTGGGCATACTCAGTTCAAAAATGGGCAGTCAATGATGCTAAATGGAAAGCAGCAAAAAGTTTCTGTGCAGATCGTAAGTATGAATTTAAAATTATGACCGAAGATGATTTAGGAATCAAATGAGTATCGGAGAAAGAATCAAAGAAAAAGCAAGTGGTGTTGCTGGCACTGATCCAGATTGGTATGCAAATGAATTGTATACTGAACTATCAGAAGTTGGTGAGACTCGTTTTCCAGAGATTGGAGAACTTTGTTTCTTTTCTTACTCTGCTGCATACCCCAAAAAATATCCATTCTATGATCGTAGACCACTTGTATATGTGATGGAATATCAGAACGATAAGATACTCGGATCAAACCTCCACTACCTAAATCCAGACTATCGTGATGGAATTGCAAAAGGGTTGCTAAATAAAACTAGTGCGATACTACCAAAGAAAACATTACATCGATATTTTTTCAGTAATATTGGAGATATTTTTATAATTCCTTCGACTCTTGAAGACTATGCGAGTGTTGCACAATTGGTAACTGAAAACTTTGTTAATAAATATGGACAAAAGGTATCACCACAGAGAGCTTGGGATAGTATTTAAATGGCATTCAAAAAAGTAAAAACTATTTCTACAGGAGTAAGGTTGTATTATGACAGCACTACTGGTGATTATGAAGTTAGAAATCAGAAATCAAGTTTAAAAAGATATATTGAAGGTAGGGGTGAATCAGTAACATACAAGAATGGAGTTTTTCAACCAGGTCAGAGTGGGTCTCTTACTCAAACTGAAATAGATGACATACAAAGTAGTGTATATAATATCAAAAAGAAAATTGGTGTCAAAGCAATCGCAAATCTTCCAGCAGATTATAAGCAAACAGAAGCAGATGCTTTTGAAGCTGCAAAAGAATGGAAGAATTCTCAAATAAATGATACACCAGGACAAGGTGAAGTAATTAATAATTCTGATATACAAAATGGATCTGCTGACACACTCTTAAAAAGTTTTGGAATAATGAAGTATCCAATTGATGCGGATTATGGGAATACTCAAGACTACATGAAGATAACACAACGCAAATATAGTCCAGTAAGAGGAGGATTGTTTGATGGAGAAACTAATCCATTTGATTATGTTAATGGTGTAATAAGAGATAATCCAGCTGGAGAAATAATCAATACAGTTAAACTTCCAATACCTAATACTTTAACTGATGCAAATAGTGTTGCTTGGGGTCAAGATACAATGAATGCGATGAGTGCTGGAATCGCAGCTGCCGTTTCAAAAGTTGTAAATGAAGATAATATTAATAGTCTTGTCAACGATTTTGGAGGAACTCTAAAAAAAGGTGTAACTGCAGCAGGAAACGCACTATCCCCAGATAATCAACAACAAATGATTGAAAACTTTAGAGGAGTTTTAACCAATCCAAATATGATAAATGCAGGAACTGCATCTCTTGGATCTTCAGTATTAAATATGCTTGGTCAAAATATGAGTGCAGAAAGTATATTAGCAAGAGGACAAGGAATAATACCAAATAGTAACTTGGAATTATTATTTAATTCTCCTGCTCTTCGAAAATTTAGTTTTACTTGGAGAATGAGTCCAAGAAGTAGAGAAGAAGCAATGCTGGTGAATAAAATAATAAGATCATTTAAACAAGGAATGTCAGCCAAGAAAAAAAATCCTACATCTGGTGGTGCTTCTTTCTTTTTAGGGACACCAAATGTTTTTGATCTTCAGTTTAAAACTGGTGGAGATCAATTAATTGATGGTTTATTTAGAGTCAAGACTTCAGCATGCACAGGAACTTCTGTTGCATATACTGATGGTGCACAATGGTCTGCATATGATGATGGTCAACCAACATCAATAAACTTATCTTTAAGTTTTGAAGAACTAGAACCAGTATACGATACTGATTATAGTGAAGATCCACTAGGAGCTGGATTACAAAAAGTTTCTGATACTTCAATAGGATACTAATGGCATACTTCGAAGAACTACCAGAGATATCTTACATTTCTCGTTTGGCAAATTCAAATAGAAATGAAGATAGAATATTGGTTAAAAATATATTCAAGAGAGCAAAGTTAAGAACTGATATTGAATCAGCAATTACTGCATTTAATTATTATCTGATTGAAGAGGGTGAAAGACCAGATACGCTTGCGAAAAAAATATATGATAATGAAGAGTTAGATTGGGTTATTTTAATTACAAATAATATCACAAATATTCGAGATCAATGGCCGTTAAGTAATAATGATTTGAATTCTTATATGTTAGATAAGTATGGTTCCCAAACACAACTTCAAGAAACTCATCATTATGAAACAAAAGAAGTTAGAGATTCATCAAATCGATTAATTATGAAGGGTGGTTTAGTTGTTGGTGAAGAATTTCAATTTCAATATAATGTCCCAGTGGGTGTTGCTTCAACTGGAAATATTTACAATGCTCCAACACTAATTGATGGAGAAAATGCGAGGGGTTTAGTATCTAACTATCAGTATGAAGTTAGAAAAAATGATGAAAAGAGAAAAATAAAAATAATGAAAAGAGAATTTGTTCCTGTAATCGTAAGTGACCTCAGAAACATTATGAGATATGATAAGTCTAGTTCACAATATGTTTCAAAGAAAGTTATAACAACATACAACCCAAGAAAATCTGGAGTATAAAAAAACCCCTCAATTACGAGGGGTTTTAATTTGATTATTCGTTAACTAATCGTGAGAAGTAACTCAGAGAATCATCCTCTTCATCAGAGGTGCTTTCTACTGGTGGTACTGATGGTTTATCATTAAAAGAATCATTAGCATGATCATAAGAACTCAAACCTTCACTTAGATCTTCTAAGTCTTCATCAGCAACTGCAGTCTTCTTTGGTTGATTTAAACCAAGAACATACTTCAAACGAGTTTCAAGTTGCTCATATGTCTTAAATTTACTTGGAGAAGAAAATTCATTCAAATCATATAGTGAGTTATAGATTTTTTCTAGTTTCTCATCATCATCAAGTAAAGGTGATGGGTTAGAAAACTCAGACTTGTCATAGTTCTGATACCCTTCAACTTTACGAATCTTTAACTTAAAGTTTGCACCTGCCCAGAAGTCAAATGGATTGATTGCATCTTCATCAGCAAACTCTGGTTGCATTGCTTCTGATATTTTATCAAATATTTTCTTTCCATATCTGAATAAAAATACTTTACCATCATTATCAGGATTCGAAGAATCACTTACAACATAGATGTTGCTATAGTATGATAGTTTACGTTTTTGTTTACGTGCAATTTGTTTGTTTGCATCAGATCCAGAGTTCCATAATTGAGTATTATGTTCTGATACAGGATCTTTCTGTCCTAAAGTGGTCAAAGAGTTTTCAATAAACCAACCACCAGGTCCTTGGAATGCATGTGAATACAATCTTGTCCAAGGAAGATCGCATCCTTCGGGTTCTGGAAGAAAACGAATGATTGCATAACCATTACCAGACTTATCTACTGATGGTTTCCAAATACGCTCATCAATATTACTGTTTCCTTTATCATTAAGTTTCTCTACTTGTTTTATTAGTCTATCTGTTAGAGAGCCAGATCTTGATTTCTTTTTTAAATTTGCGAATGACATGTGGATTACTTTGGATGTTTGTTTTGTTGTATTAAAGAGGGAGGTTGGATTCCTGTGTACCAACAAAGAACGGGCATTACTACAGTAGTAAAAACGTCCTTGCCTGAGACCCGACTGGTTGAGTCGGTTCTACTTTCGTAGCAGCACCACCTGTG
>Ga0163179_10001413_pt1 | contig 17027 bp, 18 predicted proteins | sample AtlANTMetagenome_FD_109643 | JGI IMG/M metagenome (GOLD analysis project Ga0163179, IMG submission 109643) | Marine eukaryotic phytoplankton communities from the Atlantic Ocean - Atlantic ANT 2 Metagenome | ecosystem: Environmental > Aquatic > Marine > Oceanic | place: North Atlantic Ocean... | reverse complement strand
TGGGTACTTAGATGCGTGCAGAAGTGAATTGGTCGAGACCTAACGAAGGACTTAGATCACCTATTGCATCGAGTCGCTCAGGTGGGTGACGGGTGCCTGTCCCATCGGCGATTCGAGTCATCATTTCAAAATTCGCCACGACGGCGCATGCGTCAATCATCGTTTCTTTGTCAGTCACTTCAACTAACGCCGCTCGAGCAGCTGGCAGCGCCTCGAGGTCTTCAATTGAACTATCGACCAAGTTTGCTAATGCTCGGGCATGTTGAACTGCTGCGCTTTCGTTCGCTTCGCCACGAACCATCGACAGATCGAGTTCCAGGTCGTTCGCTGAGCTGCTCGCACGGAGCATCATTGCGTGCGCAGCAGTTCAATAGAAACATTCTCTGTGTGCCGATAGTCGTCCAGCCACAAATTCCATCTGTCGCCTAGACAAAGTCCCTCTGCTCCAATTCAAGTCGATCATCTCACGATTTGGTATGTATTGAGCATTGGAGAGCACCGACAATGTGTCCATAGCTGCAGGAACAGAACTAAGGGCTCGAATAACGGGAGCTATAACGGGTAGTCCTTGATAAAAGGGCTCAAGTTCTGGCGTCATATCTTCAAGGTGAACGACCGGCACCCAATGGTGACTAGCGGGTTTGGATGGCTGTTCCTGTCTTGAAGGTTCTCCGTCGAGAGCCGTTGGAAATTCTGGACGGTCGATCCCCGCTAGCTGAGCGAATCGTAGAACCGAAGCAACACTTATCACTATGTCAATTACTTCGATCCATTGCTGATGCGTGATAGCAGTTTTATCGCGCATGTTTAGGTACCAGTCTTCGGTCAAAGTACCGGCATGTCGCGTCAGCCGATACACGGCATCTTGTAGATGAGGGGCTAGTGCGGGGTTGTGTTCGATATGCCCAGCAGAGGAGGCGCTAACCCACGGAGGCGTTGGGTCTAGATCGTCTAAAGCAGACCGCACCACCTCTGCGATTGCTAGTCGTTCTGCACCATCCCACCAGGTGCCGGGTGCTGCCAGCTTCTCCCACACGTGTGCATGCGCAGCGGTTAAATCTGGCCGGATTGCAAGTTCCGAGGAGTGGTGGCAAGACTGAATGATTGATGTCGGGGACTGACTCATAGAAATTTCCAGTTCAGGTTTCTATTTTGTCACCGTACTTGCTTTGAGCAGGGCACGATATACGTATGGCATGGATTGAAATTGTTCCAGATGAAGAATGGGCTGAAGATGAGACGCTTCAAGGCCTTTATGACCGGGTCGTGGACAAGAGCTCTGGGCGAATCGACTACATCATGTCGGTGCACTCACTTAACCCAAGGGGCTTAGCAGCTCACGACGCGATCTACAGGTCCGCTATGGCTGGGACTGGGAGCCTGCGTAAAGTCGAACGGGAGCTAATCGCGCTGGTAGTAAGTCTCGAAAATGAATGCCATTACTGAATTCATCACCATCGGCGCGGTCTGCGTGGATTACTTAAAGACGACGATCTCCTCGTTGCAATAGAAAGGGATTGGCGATCTGCTCCGCTAAGTGGAAAACGAAAAGCGATGCTCGAGTATGTCACTAAGCTCACATTGGTTCCTTCAAGAGTGACTTCTCACGACGTGGATGAACTCCGTGGCGCAGGATTCAGCGACAGAGATGTCTTAGATATAGCTGAGGTCACGGCCTATTACGCTTACGCTAATCGGATAGCTGACGGCCTCGGCGTACCTGTGGAAACTTGGGTTGAAAACTAATTCGGTGAATTTGGGATCTAAAGATCGGTAGTGAAGTGCGGGGCGACTTCCTCCGCGAAGCGCTGTATTGCTTCGAGCCGACCTTCGTTGCCTTTTCCCAAGACAAAAAATGCGGCGTGTTCTAGCCCAACGTCTGAGTACTGGCCAATTTGATCAATAATCTCTTCCGATGTGCCGCCGATCTCACCTTGATTGAGATCACCGCCATCAAAATTAAGTCTGAAAAGGCTCGTCAGTTCGAGTTCTTGAATATCTCGATCCAATAGATCGCATTCGCTTTTGACTGCCGACCATTGTTTAGCGAGCAGATCAGGATGAGCAAAGGCAGAGTGGAAAGCGTCGCCGTACGCAGCCGTTCTCTTGAATGCTGCCGCCGAATGGCCGCCTACCCATACAGGAATGTGGTTGTTGACGGGAGTAGGACTAAACCCGATGTCCTTAAATTTGGTCCATCGTCCGTCGTATGTAGATAAGCCCTCGGCAAACAAAGTCTTGAATACCTCTAGCGTTTCATCTGCTCTCAAACCCCTCTGATCCCACGGACGGTTGACTGCTTCGAATTCTTCCTTCATCCATCCCACTCCGACACCCATAATCGCTCTGCCGTGAGAAAGGTGGTCTAGAGTCGCCCAACCTTTTGCTTGTTGGACCGCTCCGCGGTAGCCGAGTATCAAGACCGTGGTGCCAAGGAGCACCCGCTCTGTGATTGCAGCAACGAACTGGAGTGTGCCTATGCAATCCAACCAAGCGCTGCCAGCTTGAGGGAAACCGCTGTTGTCGTCGGCGTAAGGGTATTTCGAATTGAGAGTTGCTGGGTCAGGCCAAGCGATATGGTCACTGGACCACACTGAGGCGTAGCCGAGATCTTCAGCTTCCGTGGCGACTTGGATCATCGCTTCCCGACTTGGGTCACGCCCTGCGTCGGGCAAATGAACACCGAACTTCATAGACTTCCTATCGCTGTTTATTAGGACACTAGAAGACGGGGCTCGGTTTATGCTGCACGGCCGATCGGAAAATATCTACGCTGCAGTCCATGAAGAAGGACGAGTTCTATAAAGATGCTCGCGATGACCTGCCGGGCCCATTGGCAGGCATCAGGGTTGTTGATGCAACGACAGCGTGGGCGGGCCCGATGGCGGCCTGTCTTCTTGCTGACTATGGCGCCGATGTAATTAGGGTCGCGATGCCTGGAGATACAGGCCTGAATTGGAAGCCATGGATTGGAGGGGGCAACCGTTCGTTTGCTGAAGAAACGGTCAATCGGAATAAGCGAAGTGTCTCGGTTGATCTTCGAGAAGCGGCAGGTGCCGAAACTTTTTTGACTCTTGTTGCCTCGGCTGACATGGTGATCGAAAATTTTAAGCCAGGGACGCTGGCAAGATGGGGCGTGGGGTACGAGGAATGCCGCAAGACGAAACCCGACATTGTGTATCTGTCGGTTAGTGGTTGGGGGCAGTTCGGCCCAGAATCGGAACGTCCTGGATATGACCCGGGCGCGTTAGCTCACAGCGGGTGGATGGCATTAAATGGATCGAAAGATGGCCCGCCAACGAAAGCGCCAACTTTTCTAGCTGATGACCTTTCGGGTCTTCACGGCGCATTGGCCGCCCTCGCAGCATTGCGTCATCGAGACGTCACTGGCGAAGGCCAGCACGTCGACGTCTCGCTTTTGGATTCGATTATCTACCAATCGAATGGATACCTCACACTGGGAGCAACCGGCGGTTCGCTCGAAAGATGGGGGAGTGAAGTCAGGGTTTGCGCGCCGACTAATTGTTACGAATGCATCGACGGTTACGTCTTTATGGCACTGATACTTGATGCCCATTGGCTAAGACTTACTGAGGTTTTGGGGTGCCCTGAAATGGGTCGTGACTCCCGATACGTAACTAATGAGGACCGGCTAGCTCATAGATCCGAAGTTGATTCGTTGGTAGCGAATTGGTGTAGCGAACGAACGAAACAAGAGGTCGTGTCCGTGATAGACGCAGCTGGAATAGTTATCTCATCGGTCAACACCTTTGCGGATGCTGCACAAGACCCGCATGTACTTGAACGAGACTTGTTGCAGGAAACAAGATTGGTTGATGGATCTTTTGCGCCGCTAACGGGCCCCGCAGCGAAGTTCAGTCGAACTCCAGTGAAGGTGCGACACGGTGCCCCCCTACCAAATCAGCACACTGACGAAATCTTGGCTGAAGTGGGTGTTACTAGGGAGCAACTAGACGCGTTGCGTGCCGCTGGAATAATTGATTGATAGATCAACCCTTGATGTCCTTCCTTGATGTCAACATGTAGTCCATGAACGTGATTCTCATCGCAGTGGTGGCTTTTCTTTCTGTAGCGGTTGGCTACCTGTTAAGTCAATTACGAGTTCGAACCGAGGAGGTCGATCTCCCGCAGCCTGAAGCTCGGTTGGACACTGAAGGACTAGTAACTGCTGTCAAAGAAGCTGTTGATGCACAGGTCAGTAAAGCTGCGCAGTCAGCATTAAAGGCCAATAACGAACTCGCTGGTCAGTTGATTGACGAACGTAGCCGAACATTGGAAGAGCAGACGAAGAATCTGTTGCAGCCTGTTACAGAGCAAATGGATCAACTAAAGACTTCGGTGGGTGATTTGAAGTCGAGTTATGAAAAAAACAAGGGATCCTTCGAGGCCCTGAATGAAAACTTGATGCATCAAATTACTGAGTTGAATACTCGAACCGGTGCGCTCGCTGGCGCATTGAAGTCGCCTTCGGCGAGAGGGGCCTGGGGAGAAAATCAGCTGCGAAATATTATTGACCTTTCGGGAATGGCTTCATTCTGTGACTTCTCCGAACAGTCCGCAGTTTCTAGCAACGATGGATTGCTGCGCCCCGATTTAACAGTCAGGCTTCCTAACGGAGCCTTTCTCGTGGTTGATTCCAAAGTTCCCCTATCTGCGTACCTGCGAATGCAAGAACTTGATGATTCTGTTGCGAGGGAAGCCGAATTGAAAAGCCATGTGAAAGCTGTGCAGGACCATGTCAAAGCCCTGGCGGATAAGCGTTATTGGGCACTCTTTGATGATGCGCCAGATTTCGTCGTGATGTTTGTGCCAGGAGAATCATTCCTTGCTGATGCGTTAAGAGCAGAGCCTGCTCTCGTAGATGAAGCGATGCGTCAACGTGTAGTAATTGCGTCACCGATGAGTCTGATGGCGCTCCTTCTGACCATTGCTCGGGGTTGGCAAACAACCCAATTAGCTGAGAACGCCAAAAAAGTAGAAGAGCACGGTCGCGAATTACACCATCGTGTTGGCACCACTTTGACTGCTATGGCTAAGACTGGCCGTGGCTTAGAATCAGCTACGAAGGCCTACAACGAAATGGTTGGCAGCGTAGAAAGCAGAGTGTTGCCAACCCTTAGACGCTTTAGTGAGCTAGGTGTTTCCAGTGATGAGTTGCCGGAGGTCAGGCCAGTGGAATCCGCAGCGCGAACCATTACGGCGAACGAGCTTGAAGCCTCACCAAATGCAGAAAATCCAGATATTTCTGAAGCTAACTAATGCTCTGAGCTACTTCGATAAAGGGTTCAATGATTTCTAGATTTGCATCAAGGTGTTTACTCCCTTGCCGCAAAAATGGAATAAGGAGTTGAGTCACGCCCGCTTCTGCGTAGGCCTCGACCATTGAAGCGTCCATTTGGTCGTTGACCGCGCCAACATGAATCTCGATCTCGTCTATCGACCGACCTTCTGACTCCAAAAAAGTTGCCAATCGTGAAACCATCTCACTGCTTTCATGAGGAGAAAGATTGATTCCGTACCAACCTTTGCCGTATCTGGCGGTGCGGCGAAGAGCAGCGTCGGAGTGTCCGCCGATACAGATTGGAATCCCGCCTTCTTGAACAGGTTTCGGGTGCATGCGACACGCCGGCAGGTTGTACATATCTCCGGAGAATGAACTCAACTCGTCATTCCAGAGAGTGCTTATGACCTCAAGGTACTCGTCGCATCTTTTTCCACGGTTTGGCCATGGAGCTCCGCAGGCTTCAAATTCCTCCCAGCTCCACCCAACTCCTACCCCGAAGTCAAGACGCCCATTGGATAAGAAATCCAGCGTGGCGTATTCCTTTGCTGCATAGACCGGGTTGTTCTGGGGAAGAATACAGATTCCAGTTCCCAATCGAAGTTTGGATGTGCAGGCAGCAAGAAATCCTATGCTGCTGACCATATCCATGAGCCCGGAACCATCAGGGAACCTGAAAACACCATCAGAAGAGCCCGGATATTGAGACTCGTATTTGTCGAATATGACGACGTGTTCGCCTAGCCACACTGAATGAATCCCAACCTCTTCAGCCTTTTGCCCGAAGTCCTTGAGGAATTCGGGTGTTGCAACGGGCGAGCGCAATGGGGTGAATAGGCCGATTTTCATCTGTGCACTTCTTTCGGTTAACTGAGTTCATCATGGTCACTGTTGCGGCTAATGACCGCGAAAAGAGCGTAGCCGCGGAGGTGATACCGACTTCGGGTTGAAGCTGGGTACACATCTTGGGCATCTCACAGGCCGGCACGACTACGGTCGGGACATGGCAAGAATCTTTCAACAGATGGTGGCTCGACCCGATTCGAGTAGAACTGCTCTCCAGCTCGAAGATCAAGGTTTTGATGGGGTTTCCTTCGTTGATTCTCAAAATCTTTCTGGCGATGTGTATGTCGCAATGACGACAGCAATTCAAGCAACGGCAGCGCTACAGGTTAGTTCGGGGGTGACCAATCCTGTTACGCGTCACCCCGCAGTAACCGCGGGAGCGGTAGCTAGCGTTAATCGGCTTGCCCCAGGTCGCGTGCAACTAGGTATCGGTAGAGGAGATTCAGCGCTCGCTCATTTAGGAAGGGCGCCCGCTCGCGTGAAGGATTTCGAGCGTTATTTATCGGCTCTTCAGAGCTATCTTCAAGGCGAAGAAATACCGTTTGCGAATTTAAACTTTGGAGAGGCGGTAGCTCCCCCCGTCGGCGAACTTGAACTGGCAGACACTGCTGGAACAAGCAAAATTGCCTGGCTTCCTGGTTCGGTAGAAAAGGTACCGGTAGAGGTCTCGGCGACCGGTCCTAAAGTAATTGGAGCTGCAGCTAGACACGCGGAACGGATCATGTTCGCATTAGGAGCTGACCCAGACCGAATCAGTTGGGGAATAGAAACAGCGCGCAGCGCTCGCAACGAAGCAGGGCTCGACCCCAATGACATCAAATACGGGGCTTATGTGAACGTGGTCTGTCACGGCGACTTAGAACGCGCTCGGAATCTGGTTCGTGGAGGGTTATCAACATTTGCCCGATTTTCGGTTATGCACGGTGAGGTCGTAGGTCCAGTGTCGGAGGCACAACGTAAAGTTATGACTGAACTACACGACAACTACGACATGAACAGTCATACCCGTGCTGATAGCCAGCAAGCATCGGTATTGACACCTGATTTTGTGGACAGTTACGCAATAGTTGGAGCGCCCGACACATGTATAGAACGCATAGCGGCACTTAACCGCTTAGGTTTGGACAAGCTGATATTCGTTGGAGCCACCATGGGGACCAACCGGGAAACAGCTTCTGAGTCTGACGCACTAATTCGGGATGAAGTGCTTCCCAATTTAGACCGCTAAATCGAATCTAGAAGGGCTCTGCTGTACGTATTGGCAGCGTGGTCCCAGGTCAATATCGCATGGGATCGAGCCGCATTTACATCACGCCACAGCCGCTGAATAGGTTCATCGGCGCGCATAGCGTTCGCGCCGCTTGCTTCATATAAACGGTCGACAGCATTTGCTAATGCTCTGACTCCCCAGCCGCAGTCTCGAATTATTGATGCGTTAATTACTGGATCAACTTCTTCGACACCACCCAGATGATCTAATCGAGCGGCAGCGTCATATAGGAGCAGCTCCGCTGCACGAATTTCTGCTGTTGACTCAGCAAGCCTGTATCCCGCGGCGGGATCATTTCTCTGGACGCTGGCGAGTGCAACGAGAAAGTGGTCATCGATTCTCTCTTGGAATCGACGAACCGCTGCCTTAGCGGCGCCTATTACTGGGGCCGCGAGCACCAGTATTGCTGTAGTTCGCCATGGACAGGTGTAGAGAGGGCCCCCATAGTGCAGCTGGCCAGGTGCTTTACGGGTCATAGTTTCACTGACATGTAAGACACGATGAGCGGGCACTGCGACCTCATCGGCTATGACAAGATCTTTGCTTCCAGTGCCACGAAGTCCTACTACATTCCAGGAATTGTGGTCGATAATCACATCTTCCGCCGGTACGGCACAAATAACAGGTGCGGGTTGGTCGCCCGGCAAAAACCCGCCCACGCTCAGCCAGGGAGCGTGGTCGCAACCTGAGCCAAAGCCGAAACGACCCGACACAATTACATCGCTTCCTTCTTGCCGAAATTGTGTCTTAGGCACTATGGAAGCGCTAACGAGATTGGTTGGGTCAGACCAAATCTCATGTTGTCCCTCCGTCGGCATTTGAGCCAACATCCAGCCATGAGCGCTCCAAACAGCTAGACACCATGAAGTTGCCATGCAATATTCACCTGCGACAGCAACAGCTCTCATGTGATCTTCGATTGACGCTTGGGCACCCCCGAAAGCGCTCGGCTGCAGAAGACGGGCGGCGTTGATCGCTCTAATGTCTGCCGCATTTTCGGGATCAATAGAGCCCGCCTCATCAGCTACAGCAGACTTTTTTTCCCAAGACGGGCCCACTGAGTGGAGGCCGTCCACGACAGTTTCGAGATTCACATCCTCTACCCTAGAGACCCGAAAGACGCCTGACCTAGAAACTAGAGAGATTCTTAGCCCAACTCATCGCTAATGTTGCGAGGGAAGAATTCTGATGAGGGGTGTAATGGGACGCTTAGACGGCAAAGTAGCGATAATCACAGGCGGAGCAAGAGGCCAAGGCGCAGCTGAAGCAGAAATGTTTCGAGACGAAGGCGCGCACGTGATCATCACAGATGTTCTTGAAGACGAAGGTGGCAAAACCGCTGGCACATTGGGCGTCGAATTTTTGTCTCATGATGTTTCATCAGCTGAAGCTTGGGAAACCGTTGTTTCAGATGTGATATCCCGTCACGGTCGCATTGATGTCTTAGTCAACAATGCCGGAATTCTGAGAGGGGCCAGACTGGTTAACACGAGCGACGATATTTGGGACCAAACAGTCGCCATCAATCAGACTGGCGTTTTCTATGGAATGAGAGCCGTTGCCCCACAGATGATTGAACAAGACTCGGGATCAATTGTAAACATCAGTTCAGTAGCTGGCTTAGAAGCGACTTTCGCGTCAATGGCCTACGGAGCAACTAAGTGGGCAGTTCGAGGTATGAGTAAAATCGCGGCACTTGAACTTGGTCGACATAACGTGCGGGTTAATTCGATCCACCCGGGGCTAATCAATACAGATATGACTTCTGAGTTCGATAAAGACAGAATGGTCAGAGCAATACCGTTGGGGCGAGAAGCTGACGCTAGCGAAGTTGCCGCCGTGGCGCTGTTCTTAGCGTCGGACGATTCGAGTTACTGCTCTGGTCAAGAGTTCACGGTTGATGGCGGTATGCATCGCTAGGTGACTTCCACCTTCGACGCCCTCAAAGTTCGTCATTTCCCGCTGCTTTTTGCGTCCGGTTGGACGTGGAATCTTTCGCGCTGGGGAGTTTCTTTCATTGGTCCGTTCATAGCCAATGATTTGACTGGATCTGCTCGAATGGTCCAACTAGCAGGGGTAGCTCTGTGGTCACCGCTGTTGTTCGGTGGGGTAGTTGGGGGATGGGTATCTGACCGCTTCGACCGTCGCCGGATCGTAATAGGACAGTTCTTTGTGACAATCCCAGGCCTAGCGATCCTTGGATGGATCGAAATTACAGGCCGCCTCCAACTTTGGATGATTTACCCAGTTCTTTTTGTGACTGGTGTGGGTTGGGTCTTTGACATGGTGGGGCGACGTGTCATCGTCTATGACCTTGTAGGCCCAGAGAAAATAGACAACGCGTTGGCCCTCGAGTCGAGCGGCACGGCAATGGCTTTGGCATTTGGAGCGTTAGCTGGCGGCTCACTTATTCAAGGGGTAGGTGTCGGTTGGGCCCTGATAGTTATGGGGGCATTGCAGATCATTTCATTGGCAACTTTTGCGACGGTTCCATCAGTTAGAGCCCGTAGGAAAGTTGCTGCCGCAGGGTTTACGGCCTTGATAGAAGGCATCAAAATGCTCCGCACCGAAAAAAATCTCATATCAATCCTCGGTGTGACCGCCTTCGTCAACTTCTTCTTCTTTTCATCAACCCCTCTTTTGCAGGTAGTCGGAGGAAAATTTAACGTCGGACCCGCATTGTTAGGCCTCCTCGCAGCAATGCTGGGGATCGGAATGTTTATTGGCTCGATAGGAGTAGCCCGATACCACCCGGTGCGACGCGGCCTTTTATATGTCACCGGTTCCTACATAGCTTTTGCGTTTATGGTCGGGTTCGCCCTATCGCCGTGGTACGCCACATCTGCGATGTTCCTGGTATGTGCCTCTATCGGCATGGGTTTCTTCGGATCGACCCAATCCATTCTGGTTATGGACTCGGTATCTGAGGAACGACGGGGTCGGGCTTTGGGATTGCTTAGTAGTGCTATCGGAGTCTTACCTCTGGGCATGCTGGCAGTTGGAGAGATTGCCGAAGTTTTTGGGGCTTCGCAGGCAGTCGCTATTGGTGTTCTTACCGGAGCGCTGCTGATGACATTGTTCTTGCGTATGAGGCCCGAAGCTATCTACCAACGCCAGATCCTTGAAGAAGTCGTCGCCAGTTCAAGAGAGCTGCCAGATTTACCCGAAAGTCGGCGCCCGAACGTATTTGATTTAAAGGCTTTCTAATTCATGTCGTTGACAGCCAGTCTCTGAGATCGAAGAGCGAAGCATTCGAAATTTCATGACCCATCGGATATTCGACGTAGTGAGGTTCTTGCCCCGCTTCGCTCAATACGTCGCGAATTCGACGACCGCGTTCAATCTCAACCATCGGATCAAGTGAGCCGTGTTGAATCAAGATGTTGGGAACTGATGACAGGTTGTACTCAAAGTCGGGTATGTCTTGGAGCATTCCTGAAAGGCAAGCAATAGCAGACGGTGCAGTGACGATTTCTTGCCCAAGTCCAACGGCAAGAGTCATAGCGCATCCTTGAGAGAAACCGATAATGACTGATTCCGATCGATAAAAGCCTCCTGCCTCGCAAACCCCATCAATTGTTCGATCAATTGCCTGTACCGAGGACTTAAATGTATGAGCATCAACAGTCCCGCTCTCGTCTCGCTCATACCAGGCCGCGCCAAAGGGCACTAAATCGATTGGTGCCCGGAGACAAACCGAGGTGAAACGCCCATCTGGGTCAATATGTTGCACTATTGGCGCCAAGTCGTTTTCGTCTGCACCGAATCCGTGAAGCAGCACCAACAGTCGATCGCCTGGCCCCAAAGAGCCCACCGGATTAATTTTCAACAACCCCTGATTTTCTTCCATCGGACTCCCTCACAACGAACCTAGATCAGCACTCAAGACACGTTAGATGAGAGCGTTGACTGATAGCACGCCGCCCCAGAACTCATTTGAGGCGACGAAACTCAACGACTGCCATACGATGGCGCACGGCATGACTGAAGCAACAGACCACTTTGACACCCCACGGGCATGGGCTGTGGCTGTTGGCGCGTCTATCGCGAACGGAGTCGCGTTCGGGGTTCTTTACACTTTCGGCGCATTCGTCAGTTCTATGGGCCAGGAGTTTGATACGAAACTCGGCCCGACCTCAATTGTTTTTGGTCTATCCATGTTTCTGTTTTTTGGTACCGGAGCAATATCGGGCCGATGGGCCGATCGGTACGGCCCGCGGCCGCTTCTATTGATTGGTGGTGCGCTGTTTTGCGGAGGTCTTGTTGCCACCTCATTTGTTACTGCAATATGGCAGGGCTACATCGTCTACGGAATCGGGTGTGGATTTGGGGGAGGAATCTTTTGCTCCCCGCTTTTCTCGACAGTTGCTACCTTCTTTGTGAAATACAGAGCTTTGGCTCAAGGAGTAGCAGCCACCGGTTCAGGCTTCGGAACCTTGCTTTTAGTTCCATTTGCTAAGGCGATTATTGATACAGAAGGCTGGCGCAATAGCTACCGAATTTTGGCTGTTATTTCAGCTGCTGGTTTTCTGATTGGCCTCGTTATGGTGAGACGATCGCCATCTCAGGCTCCAGGAGTTAGTGGTGGACACGTCCGCAGCGTGATGCGGACCAGAGAATTTAAGACCATTTCTGTTGCTTTTGGTTTGATGTCAATGGCATTGATGGGTTCCTTCGCCTTTGTTATTAAATTCGCCGAAGACGATGGGATCACACCGTCTAACGCCGCGCTGTTGATGAGCGTTGTGGGAGCATCAAGCATCTTGGGCAGGCTTCTACTAACTGCGGTAGCCGGAAAACTGGGTTCTGTGCGCCTGCTTCAGATTGCGTTGATGGCACAACCAGTCGCATATTTTTTCTGGATTATTGCTGACGGTCGCTACTACATGCTTGTGATTTTCGCGGCCTTACTTGGACTTACCTATGGCGGTTTTGTCGCGTTAGCTGGTGACGTCGTTGCCTTCTATTTTGGTTTGGTTGGTATCGGCGCCGTTACTGGAATGCTTTTCTTCTATTCGGGATTTGGCAGCCTCATCGGCCCCCCAATAGTCGGGTTCTTAGCTGATCTTTCTACTCTGCGGATCTTGCCGGTAGGTGCAGTCTTTGTAATGGCCTCGCTAGGTGCAATCGTTCTGCTAACAGCCTCAACCCGACCTGTTGATTTTGGGGTGACTGCTCCGGCAGACCCACCAGCAACTGAAGTAGCCGTTGATACTGGCGCGACCGGCCGGCGACCGACAGTGTTCGAACTTGAAGCAGTCTGAGATACAAAGACCCTAGATAGCGAAAACGGCAAATGTGTAGCCAAATGGATGCAACAATTGGGTTATTGCACAATCACTGGTTCGAGAAGTGATGCTCTGATGAGCGTCAAAGGTCACATAGCCGAAGAGGCCGGTGTTGGGCTTGTCGAAAGCTTCGACCTTTCAACTGATGAGGCCTCTCTTTTACGGCTACTCGAAGCAGTTTTTCAGTTCTGGGAAACCGTGCAGTTCGGCCCCATCATCCAAGGAGCGGCGTACGAAATAAAGGCCCCTTGCGCACCACAGATAACAGTGATGGACGGCTACGCCACCCTCGACTTCGATCAATGGCACATGCATTTATGTATTGGGCCGACAATTGGTAATCCATCAGATCCCACGGACCCCCAGATAGCAGCGAAACGGCCATGTCAGCGAGCACAGCTATATCGTCTGATTAGAGAAGACGCACCTGTTTCGTGGGGAGTCAGACTTTTCAATGGAGACAATGAACAACTGATGACGGTGCTGCTACCAAACCCCTTCCTCGACCAAGACGACCAGCCATGTGAACCTAATTGGGAGCGACTGGCTTTATGGGATCAACTGAGAAGCGAGTTTCTGAATCTCGATTCTGACCCTTTCGACCGTTCTGGCCACAGGTTCGTACACGGCTAGCCCAAGCACGCACACCCATCGGGAAGCTAACTTTCGGAGCTATGGAAAAGCCGCTTTCAGATGTGATGGTTCTGGATTTGACTAGAGCACTAGCTGGGCCAATTTGCGGTCGACTTCTAAGCGACCTGGGCGCCCGCGTAATCAAGGTCGAACCGCCAGATGGAGATTTAACACGATTACTGTTACCCCGAGTTGATGGATTGTCTCCATACTTCGTGCAATACAACGCAGGTAAAGAATGCATTTCAGTTGATCTCTATTCTGAGGCAGGCCGAGAACTTTTTCTGCAACTCGTTCAGCACGCCGACGTTGTCTTAGAAAATTACCGACCCGACGTGATGAACCGGTTAGGGATTGACTTCGAGCAACTTCAGGCCGTAAACCCAAAGATTGTTATGGCGTCAGTCAGCGGCTGGGGACACGATAACTCCCGTTCAGGAAAAGGAGCGTTTGCGTCGGCTATTCATGCCGAAGCAGGTGTCACAGAGATGGTTGCTCGCCGACGTGAAGAGGAACCAAGAAATGATCCGATGTCGCATGCGGATACCTGCACTGGTCTTCACGCTTTAGGAGCAGTGCTCGCAGCACTACACATGAGAGACCGCACGGGGGCAGCCCAGAAAGTCGAAGTATCGATGGCGGAGAGCACCTTGATGGTGAATGACTTAGCGGCCATTGAAATGACAGGACAGGACCCTATGGTTGGGTTCAAAGGCGGCCAAAATTGGTCGCCTGTGCTTCGGATGGCAAATGGTCGCTATGTGAGCATCACGACCGACATAACAACAAATGACGGTTTCCGATACATGATCGAAGCCATGAACCGTCCAGACCTGGCCATTGACTCTCGTTTCGCCCTTATCGAAGATCGTGTAAAGAACCGTGAAGCGCTAACCGAAATTCTTGCCGAGTTTGTCGCCACTTTCGAAGATGCCGACGCAGTTGAAGCAGCTATCGGACCGAGAGGAGTTATCGCCGCTGAAGTGCGATCAGTGAGAGAATTGGCAGCTACCGAGTGGGCGAAAGAACGAGAAGCTTTCGTCGATATTGACAGTGGCCGAGGCGAAATGATTACCGTTCCCCAGTCGCCATGGCGGTTTCGCGGGGCGCTAGCCGGTGTGGAACCACGAATCGGATATCGAGGTCAAGACAATCGCGAGGTTCTCCAGCAAGTGCTTGGCCTAAGTGCCTCCGAGTTAGATGACCTCGAAACCGAAGCAATTATTAGTAGTCGCCCACCTAGATGGGCAAGGGACGCTTCTTAGACTTCTAGATCCCTGGAATCGAAGAGAAGTCTGGGTCACGTTTTTCGACGAATGCCGCTACTGCTTCTGTATTAGCGGGCGCTCCCAAGAGAGTCGCATACGCCGCAATCTCACGTTTGTGAGCCGCCCAGGCTTCCTCGGGTCGGCCGGATCCCATGAGCAGTTCTTTTGTTGCAACCAGCGACGGGATGGGATTCACAGCTAACTCGGTAGCGACCGAGATCGTATCCGCCATGAGGTCTTCTGGATCGCAGACCTTCCAAGCGAGGCCCATCTCAAGGCATTCTTCCGCAGAGAACCAGCGCCCAGACATCAGAACGTAAGCGGCGTTTTGCCAACCCATTCGCGTTGCGAAGGTGTAGCTGCTGCCAGCTTCGGGCGCTAACCCTAACTGGGGGAAAGGAGTGCGAAGCTTCGCTGTATTCGACATCAAAACCAGATCACAATGGGCGAGAAAAGTCATTCCGATGCCAACACCCAAGCCGTTTACAGCCGCAACCAAAGGCTTTTTAAATTCAGTTAGTTGCTTGAGCATGGCCGGGAACTGATGGTCTCCTGCGCCCTCGCCAGATAGCCCATCTTGCATTTCCTGTAGATCTTGACCAGCGGAGAATGCCCGACCCTCTCCGGTGATAACAGCTACAGCGACTTCGTTGTCGGCTTCAGCTGCTGCCAACTCATCTCGAATTCCAGCGAACACGGCGTTGTTCATCGAATTCAAGGCTTGGGGCCTGTTAATTGTTATGACTCTCACTCTGCCATGATCTTCAGTAATGATAACGGGGTCGCTCATAGGAGCATCTTGACATGTTGAGTCACACTTTGCATATAAGAAATTATGAGCCGGCTAGGTGCCCACGGCGACGGATATTTCCCGAATACCATCTCAATATTGATACCCCCCAAATGATCCGGAGATGCATTGCATTACTACTTTGATTCGTGGCGTCGATACACCGATTTCCAAGGTCGCTCGGCAAGGCCTTCTTACTGGTGGCCAACGCTGATCTCAGCGATTGTCACAGTTTTCCTTGGGGGTATTTCGGCTTCCATTTGGAGCCTTGATAGCAATGACGTCGGGCCTCTGGAAGCGATTTACTTCTTAGCGTATTTGTGCCCCAGCATTGCTCTAGGTGTTCGCCGTCTGCATGACGTGGGGCGTAACGGAAAATGGATGTGGCTTATCCTCACTGGAGTTGGTGTAATACCAATCCTGTACTGGGCCGTTCAGCCAAGTACCCCCGAAAATAATCAATGGGGCCCACCACCAGGAACGACGACATAGGCGTCGCGCTACATGGCATCTAAGTTCATGAATCCAACGAGAGATATAGGGCCGACAATTGCAGAACTCCATGTCGGAGACGACCCAAGCGCATGGGAACGACTCGGCTTTTGCATCAACGAAAACCGATCCTTGATTGGTAGGACGGAAGTTGTTTTCAGCGATGGACCGAAGGGGATCCATTCATGGGTACTTCGCAACAGCATGCCGTCGCAATTCGGCCCGATACCCACCACCTTCACCGAGAACCCGGTCCCCAATCCCTCTATTGCTCATCCCAATGGTTCGATTGGTTTTCATCACGTTGTTCTCATGGTCCCAGCATTCGATTTAGGGAAAACAGCGCTAAGCAATGCAGGGGTGCACGTTGAACAAGGTCGACCATTTGGCTCCACCGAAAAAGCGATGCTTCGTTCAGCACCCAAAATGGGCGATATAGAACTAGAACTCATTGGCCCTGAATCTGAAGACCGTTCACGCCACTGGCAATTGTGGGGACTAGTTATCGCTGTCGACGACATAGACGAAACATCGGAACTTCTCGGAGATTTGCTCGGTCAAGTGAAACCGGCGGTGCAACCCCATCGCCGTATCGCCACTCTGAAGAAAGAAGCAGAGTTAGGTGTAGCGGTCGCATTCTTGGGTCCGAAGGAATCTTTTGAGTGATTGGGTCCACGATGTACGGGCGAAATATTTAACGAGAGCTAGGTCGGTTTGGCTATGGTGCGAGCATTCCAACAAATGAAATAGGTGGTGTGAGAATGAAAATTCTTCAACGATTAATTCAGTTTCGTCCCGAATGTTCTCTAGAGGGACCAGCCAAGGTGGCAGAAATGGTGTCCTACTTGAACTCCATTACCGACCTCACCTGGTACGGCTGGCAGAATTTAGCAGGCGCTCCAGTAGGTTCTTGTGGACTCAGCACTCGAGTTGATAGCTGGTCAGATCTGATGGCTGCGCAGCCCGCTATGGTTGAAGACGCTGGCTGGATGAGCAGAGCTGCCGAGCTCGTTGCGATGTACCAAGAGCCAGCGATGGATTGGGTTATGAGCCCAATAGCTGGATCTGAAAATATGCCAGCTGAGCCGACCGAGATTCTGGTCAACACCGTCAATCGCGCTGCTTTCCACAATGTCAG
>Ga0163179_10001412_pt1 | contig 17034 bp, 17 predicted proteins | sample AtlANTMetagenome_FD_109643 | JGI IMG/M metagenome (GOLD analysis project Ga0163179, IMG submission 109643) | Marine eukaryotic phytoplankton communities from the Atlantic Ocean - Atlantic ANT 2 Metagenome | ecosystem: Environmental > Aquatic > Marine > Oceanic | place: North Atlantic Ocean... | reverse complement strand
TGGGTTAATGAACACCCGCATGGAGAATAACACTGAGCACCAGAAAACTCAGATGGCCGCTCAGACTAATCAGCGTAATCAGCAGTTACAAGAGCAGCAGTCTAAAATAGATAACTCTTTGAGCAGTAACATAATGCCTGAAGAGCGTGCTGTGTTAGAGCGGCAGAAGCAGGACATAGCAAACCAGATCTCAGATAACAATTTAATAAATCAAACTTACGAAGACGAGACAGCTGATTGGGATTTGTTTGACCAGCATTACGTGTTTGGCGGCGGTGACTACTTTAGGGATAACGCCGCAGCTAGACGCGACGCGTTAAATAATCAAGTCCATGAAATGCAGCAGATGTCAAACCTGCCTCAAGGCATGACGCAGTTAGACTTGGAAAACATGCAGGCACGGGCTAACGAGTACAAACACAACGTTGAGATGTATGATAGAGTCGGCATGTTTGGAGACTTTAGTAAAGAGGACTACCAGCAAAAAATCAGAGTTAACGTGCAAAAAGCCCAAGAAAGCATTATTGATATTCAGGCTAGAATGCGAGAGCCTGGTGTTCAAAATAACCCTCAATTAATGAATCAACTCGCAGGTGAGGTGGCTCACCACCAGCAGCGACTAGCAGATTACAGGTCGTTTGCTGAAAATGCACAGAATCAAAGAGTAGGTCAGTAGTGTGAAAGTATTGCTAAGTTAATGTATATGCGGATAAACTAAGTATCGGTTATATTTTTAATCTTGCAGCCTACTTTCCCACGTTCCGTAAACCAAGAGCGTTGCCAGTGGAAGGAACCATGTACAAAAACACAATTTCAAAAAGTGCCAATCTAGGCGGATCAGGTGGAGAAACCGAATTCGAACAGGCTTTCTCTAGCCTTGCGTATGCTTACCTGCGAGATAAGGCACCACGTCTTCTCGACTTCATGGTAGGTTTTCAACTTGTTGAGCGTAATGAAGATAACACCAAAGCTATGGGTGTGTTTGGCTTCAACGTAGACAAGCAATGGCTTTACGCTCCTGTCTTTTTCCTAAACGGTGATCTTAAAGGACACGAGTTACTATATGTAAAAGGTAATGACTCGTTTGTTCCTATGAAGGAGAACTGGGTTAATTACATCATGAGTCGTAAGCCTCATGTTTTAGGAGAAGGCGATGCTCGCAGTCTTTCTGACTTAGGCGGCGTTCACCCAGACATCCGATCATTATCTATTCCACCGTCAGTAGGCGGTGGTAAGCGGGCTGCGGATGAGGAGTGGGTAAAAGAAGTATTACCCATGCTTGCTGCATTTAAGACTAAGAAAGCCAGTTCCCTTTTCCGGGGTGTAAAAGACAAAGATATTTCACAAGCTGCTGTTGTTGCCGAGCCTTCGGCTGCTGCGTTGGCTAAGGAAGCTCAAAATCTGGATTTAAACAAAGTAATGCCTACGAGCCTTGCTTTGATGAAGGTAGCTCACAGTATTTCTGAGAACTACCCTACGATTAAACAATCTATGCAGAAGTTTTATGGCGTAGACTGCTTTAGCCGTTGGGCTAGTCAGTACAAAGACCAGGCAGAAAAAAGTGCTTCTAACATTACAGAGAAGCAGGCTTCTGTTAAGGAAAGTCCTTACATGCCAGGTAGCCTGCTAGTTCCTACAGATAAGCCTGCTGGTCCAGTTGACCACGAGAAATCTGGCAAGCTTAGAATGTATGTTTATGAGCATGTAACCGTCTCTGCCGCACCTGAGCTTACTGAGGATGACAGAGAAAAGCTTTTAGAAGACACAGTTCTAATCAAAGATCATCGTAAGGGTGAAGAAGTTAGTCGAGCGTACAACGAGCAAGTCGAAGCACAGCTCACAAACCCTTCTGAAACAGCCCTTTACCGCGTGTTAGTTAAGCCAGGCGAATTCAAGAAAATGCTTATCGCCATGCACGGTGCTACCAACAGAGGCCGTGAGCCTATGGCTACTGTTGTTCGGTTAGAAGACAATGGTGGCGGGGAAGATAAGGCATGGTTGAACACACATCCTACAAACGTCTTTGCAGATCAAGTATCTGAAAGAGAAGAGTGGAAGGAGTGGTTTAACGGCAGTGATTGTTGCGAAGCTGGCGACCTAAAAGAAGGTGGCGAGTACCTTGCAATTTCTGAAACTGGTTCTGCTAGTGCTCCTTTCCACATTCAGTCGGATTACGGTGAAGGACGCTACCGCGTAGATTTCCGCTGTCATATCGACTGGAATGAAACACGACCTGCAACAATGCCCAGGTTAGACAATGCTTATTCATCTACAGGCGATGAACCTTCTACTTACGGAGCTATGCTTTACGTAGACAAAGAAGGCAAAAAAGGAACTAAGATAAAAGCTATCGCTGGTGAGCTTCGGGTTCCCGGCGATTTTAAGTTTGTTAAGCTTAGTAGCCCGCAAAAGCCTGAACCTGGTGAAATCATGCCTTGTTCAAGTTATGGTAGTCGTAGTGACATGCCGCCAATCAATTTAGGCAAGATTGATGACATTCAGCTTCTGTTCCATGAAAAAACGTCAGCGTTAAAGGTTTACAACAACGGCACAGACGTTTACATGACTACAGGTGAAGGTACAAATAGGCTTTCACAGAAGTCTGCATTCCTTCACCTTATTGGCGGTTTTGGACTTACAGAGAAAGTTGCTAGAGATATTTTAGATCACTCACAGCAAAAGACTCAGGTTCGTTATCGCATTAGCTTTGCTCCAGGTTACAGCTTAGAAAAAGCTGCTGCACCTAATATCAGCATGCTGGCAAATGGCCCATCTGTACCACTGCCAGAAGATTTTGGTGATGAGCGTACCGTTGAGAACTACGGACCAAATACGTCTGTATCTACTCAAATGGGCGGTGAGCAGTCTATCCGCATTGATGATATGTCAGCGGACAATACTGATCCTGCTGTTTATGATAACTTCCAAAATTATCAGGCAGAGGATTTACAGACTAGTTTGCAAATCGCTCAAAGAGCCGGGCAAGAAGGTCAAAAAGAAGTATTTGACACTACAATGGTAGCTGGCATGCTTAAGTCAGTTAGGCAGGACTCAATTATCGAGCGTTATTTAGGTTCTTTGGTAGAAGCCTTAGATTCTCTAGGACGTTTGTTAATGAATTTTTATTGGCACCAGGAAGAGTTTGAAGACCGTTACGGTAAGAGCGATCTTCCTGAGCTTGAAGATAGCATTCGAAACGCCTTCGAGAGTCTCGGTGACATTACGTTGTTCTTGAAAGAGAAAACGATTGAGTCTCCATTCGATGAAGGTGATGTTTCTCTAGACGAAAGTGCAAGGAATTAAACCATGGCCGTAGGATACTCAAGAATTGTTGAATTTAGCGGTACATCAAGTACAAAGACTTGTGTAGAGTTGCCTGCCTGTCCGCGAGGTATGCTGGAGCGTTTAGTTATTACTCAGCTAACCGGCACTTCTGCTGGCGGTGACTTCAAAGTCTACGACCGCAAAGGTGCTTGTGTTAACGCTAATGACTTAAACGTATCTTTGTCTGGTGGCGTTACTTCTGTTGCAGACAGCTCTGGTCAAGCTCGGATTACTACTGATGCTGACCACGGACTAAAGGTAGGCGACACGATTGAAGTTAAAGGGAATACAGTCAGTGCTTACAACGTAACTCATACTGTTACAGTTGTAGTTAGTGCAACTGAAGTAGATACCGATATTGCTTATACGTCTGGTGGCACTGGAGGTCTTTGGCAGACTTCACCGTACTTGGAAACTCGTAACCCTGCTTCTCACGTTGTATTTAATGGGACAGTCGCTTCAGGCTCATTCGCAGATTACAACATAGACCGAGGTTACGAAAACCGAGATAACCAAAGCGAAACAATGCGAGCTAGATACCAAGCTCTTTGGTTGGAATTTGAGCCTGACCAGACAGGGACGTTTGAAGTCGCAGTCACTACCGAAGCCTCGAGTGCGATGCTCTAAGGAGAGAGACTTTTGAAGGTCTACAGGGACGTAAGATTAGCTGACCCTTTTTTAAAGCCCAACTGGCGACACGAGCGTGTCGTACAGATGTTAGCTAGTGTGCCTCCACAGAGATGCAAAAGGCATGATGATAAGTGGGTGCAAGGCTACAAAAAGTTCTTATTTCAATGGAATAAAAGCGAAGACAACCGCGACCGTTTAATGCACGATAATCCAGGCTTGTATTTCGCTTACTTGCTGTTTGATCGCATGTATGTAGAGCCAGAACTTCGCCTAATGGTTGAAGCTAGGCTACTTGCGGGCATACATTACGCTGAAATAGCCAACGAATGCAAAACAATACCAGAAACCATTGAATGGTATGAGCGAATATTCTTTAATGTGCTGGAATTCTTGCCACATCATGACTGGATTCTAAAGCATGTATTACTTCCAGCCTCAGATCGTTATATTGGTGATGATGAGGATGATGATGAGGAGCAGGCGAGAGCCCAAGCTAACTCAGCAATCGTAAAACCACACTTTGACCTAACCTTAAAGTTTTTCTCTTACTATGGTGGCCCACTAGCCTGTGATGTTATGATTAGTGGTTTCCGCAGGGATAGAAAAGTTTTAAGTCATGACGACTTACCCGATTACTTCCATGACCAGTTTATGACACAGATAACTAGGCGTAGTGCTCAGGCATCAGGCCAATTTGAAATAAACAAATATAACGTTATGGAATTATTTGCCACACACTCTCGAATTATTGAAATTCAGAGGTCGGTAGATAGCTCGGAAGGCCGCCATACCGAGGTTGAGAAACATCTAAGTGCTATGCTCTCTGAATTCCCATGGACTGTGGGTCGCGAAGGGGCAAAACTTTATGCAGGATCTAAGTTAGGTGAGCTTGATAACCTCGCCGCTGAGCTTGAGCCTGAAGAAACTATGTTAATAGAAGCAGGCAAAGAGCCTGACTCCATTAAGGGGATAACCGGTATATCAATTTCAAGCCGGAAGGAGCCGGAAACTAATGCAAAGTCTAAATAGTTCTGACGAGAAAAAACTGCTCGATGGCGTTAAAACCGCAGTTTCTCTTGTGGATAACGAGGGTATGTCACCTAACGATGCCTTGAAAAAGGTAGCCGAAGAGTATCAGTACAGCCCTGGTTTCCTAAAATCTGCTTGTAACGCGTTCAACAATGGACGCCAACTGGCTCAATGGGATGCTAATGATTCCGTCCTTGATAAGTTAGCTAGTTTTCCTTTAGCGAATTATGACGCCATCCATGATTCACTCTGGGGCAACGAGCAAGAGAAAGTTGCTTCTGTGAGTCACACCTCGCCTAAGTTCAATACTTACGACGCTGCTTATAAGCAAGACCTTTTAAATCTAGATTTAGGGAGTTTTGAAAAAGCAGCAAGTGATAATCAAGAAGAAGTACATCCTCTAGTTGCTGATGAGCACGCCACGATTAAGTCGGCTAAAGTGCATGCTCAAGCAGAGTACGCTAGGAGAAAGCTTGAGGAATGCCGCAGAGTTAAAACTGCTGCTGAAGACAAACTTAACTTCAAGATTCACCTGGTTGAAAACTACTTTAAGAAGTTTGCTTACGACCGCCTGCCTTTTGCTCAGGTAGACCACGGAGTCTCTGTTTACTACGGAGAAGCCGGTAAAGCCCTTATGGATCATGTTGCAGGTTCTTTTCCAAGCGAAAAGCGGGCATCAGACCATCAGGCTACTTGGGAAGGCTTTGGCAAGAAGGTTGACCGCACAAAAGAGCCTTACACTCTAGTTGCAGACTGCATTAAGCAGGCTAACGACTTATTTAAGGCTGTGGGAGATTTAGACGCAGCAAAAGCTGAGTTTAAGCAAGCGGAAGAGACTTTGGCCCCTTTTACACAAGCCCCTCACGCAAACCACAGTGGGAGCCAGTCTATCCTGACTCCCTCATTGATGAGTGATGATGGGGGGCAAAAAGAGGCTAGCATCTTAGGCGGGCTTGCTGGCGGTGCTGGTTTAGGTATGGCTAGGTCAATAGGCGACGCTGCTAGCGGCGAAGCTCCTAAGCAATTAGAAAACCAGATTAACGAGCTTGATAGCCCTGAGCACCTCAACGAGATGCGTAAGATTCGAGCTCAGACGGTACTCACTCAACTTTTAAGTGACCCTGATAACCCGTTAAGTGGTTACGACCCTGAAGAAGTCTTAACTGCTTATAACGATTTAATTCAGTTGTCTCCTCGTTTGGCCGACCAGCCTTCTGCAATTGCTCCTTTACTTAACAAGCGACTCATGGGTAACACCGAGCCGTTTGAAGTTGGCGAGCAGTTGAAGTTAGAGCAGGGTCTTAAGCAGGTACAAGACTCCGGCGAAAAGAGATCACCAACGGACTTGATGAAAAATGAAGCCAGTATCATTAGCTAATATTAGTTATGAGCAAGGCCTAGAACTTCTAAGCCTTCGAAAACAAGCACTAGACTCCGGGGAAGCTAAACGGCTTCCTTCGGATGTTTTACGTAAGTCTCAAATGCTACAAAGCATTGGCGAGAAGGCCGCAGCAGAGGGCGGGTTTTTAAATAACCTTACTGGTTCTTTAAGTAATCTTGGCAGTTCTGTTAAGGGTTCACTCAAAAACATGGACCCCGCACTTAAGCGAACGTTGTTGACGGGAGCTACTGGTGCTGGCCTTGGTGCCATTGGCGGTGCTTTTTCTGATGACAAGAATCGCCTTAGAAACATGCTTATGGGCGGTATTGCTGGTGGTGCTCTTGGCGGAGGGATTGGTTTAGCCACTAATCGCGGTGTACTTGATAAAGCTATTGATGCTGCGGTTCCTAGTTTTAAGGACAGAGCGAGAGATGCGATTGGCGGCGGTGGCGGTTCTAAGGGGCCTGCCGGTTCTGCTAAGCCGGGAGAACTATCTGAGTTTGGAATTGATATAACGCCAGAACGTATGGCCGAAATTGAAGCGAATAGGATTCCTAACCTTACAGACTTCACAGACAACAACTTATCTCAGCTCGAGCCTTATGCTACTGGGGCTGGTGCGATAAGTGCGGGTGAGTACGCGAGGCGAAAGTTTGGACCGAAAACGCTAGACCCGTCTGAAGTGTCGCCTGCTTTATTCGATAAAATTGACGGGCTTCGCAGAGGTTCTTTGAGCGTGCCAGGCCAGAAGCCGCCGCTTCCTTCAGAAATAGCTAATGCTTTTAGAGGCAGTGGCCTCAGCCAAGCAGAGCTTCAAAGTTTGGTAAATGCTCAGAACTCTGATGAACTTGCTAGAGCACTAGCTAAAACGCCGCTAGATACAGATAAGATGATACAAGTTCTAAAAAACTTTGCTAGTGGAACTGACGATAAAGCCCTCAGCGAGGTTATTAAATCTTTAAGGGCCAGTGCTGGTAAGCCTATGGGTTATATCCAAGGGGCTAAATCGCTAGGACGTCGTGTTCCCATGAAAGGCAAGTTAGGTTTACTTTTGGCGGCACTTGGATTGGGATATGGCGGTTCCAGAATGGGCGTCGGAGCCTACGAGCAGGCTAAAAACACAGTAGTTTGGAACAAGCTTAAAAACAGACTAGAACAGGTAGCGGAGTAACAGTTACATGGGAATGGTAAAATTTGTATCTCCGAGCGGCTGGGACTTTGATAGCCAAATTGTTACTCCTGTTAAGTGGAGTAGTCGTGGCTTGATTGGTGCTGATCGCCAAGAGTTTATGAAGTCTGCGAGCGACTCTTTCGCTGACCAGCTTGACAGAATTAAGTTTGCTAAGGATGAGGTGCCAGTGCATCTTATCGCACTTGGTTCTAGCGAAGCATACGGACCTAACAGAAACGGCGACGGCTTTAAAGAAGCTACCTGTCGCCAACATCACGATACATTTGTTAAGTTTGCTAAGTTCTTCCGTAATCACAAAAACAAAGCAGAGCGGGGCGACCCATTCTTCGGCGTAGTGAAGGCTTCTGCCTATAACGAAGACATGCGACGAGTAGAGCTGTTATGTGCTCTCAATGCCGAAAAGTCCGCAGCTGACCGCAATGGCGGTTTTGTTGCAGATACCGAGTTAGAGAAGATTGCCCGTGGCGAAGACTTACCTGTTAGTATGGCTTGCCGAGTCCCGAATGATGTTTGTTCTTTCTGCAAGCATGCTGCGAGGAACAGAGGTGAGTATTGCACCAGCGAAAAATGTGCTGCTGGTGGGTGCCAAACTAACTTAACTAGATTAGTTAAGGTTGGCGGTGACTTACATCACTTGCACGTAGATAACCCTAACCCTACCTGGTTTGACATTAGCAGAGTATTTCGACCTGCTGACAGGATTGCTTATGGGGCTAAGGCCGATTACCTAACAAAGTCAGCTTCTGACTCCACCTGGTTCGACCTTCAAGATTATGTAAAGGCTGCAAATCACTCATCTGCCCCGCTAGATGTGATTTTGTACCAAACCGGACATCATGGATTCTGGTCTGAGAAGTATGCTTCCCAGGTCAAATTAGGCTATGCTTTAGCTTCTTTGGAGCAGGAAAACATCAAAACGGCGGGAGATACGAACATCTACCGACAAACAGTAACTTCCAGGTTCCCAGTAGAGAAGTTAGCCGCATTCAGGTCGGCTGAGTGTGATACTCAACTTGCGGCTATGGCTGAAAGAGGTATTATCCTTAACTTAAGGGACTATGCCCGACTGGCAGATAACGAGAGCCATGTTAAATTAGCCTCTAATTTGTTACCATCAATCTATACACTAATGACAGAAGATGAGTCTTTGCCGCTTCGCGTAGAAGCTGGCGGTTGCTCATTTGTAGAAAAAACATCAAATGAGAACTCTCGCATGCTTGCAGCTGCGACTTATGCCGAGCATTCTTTGCATAAGCACGCCGCAGAAGATCGAGGTTTTCTAAGTTGTATTCGGGGGCATAGTGCTCCTGAGTTAGTTTCGTTTGAGAAGTCAGCATCCGCAGATGACGATGCTATGAAGTTGGCAAAAGATTACGCTATGTATAAACTTGCCTCTTTGTGGAAAATTGCAGCTACGGATGTTAACTTTCCATTGACAGTCAGGACAAGCCTTCGTCAAAATCAAGTACTTTAGAGCACTTGAAACTAGACGGAGATTTTCCGTATTAACTAAGGAGTACGTAAATGACCAACTCTGCGATTCAGTCGATGCAATCCATCGACCGGTTTTTGCAGGAGGTCGCGGCTACCGAAAAGAAGGCTGCCGAAGCTCATACCGAGCCAGGTAGTGTCGGTGGCCCGACTCAGCATCCTGTAAAGGACGTCGATGACTCGACAGAAGACGCCCAGGAAGGCGAACGATCAGCTGAAAACGAAGCTGATGTTTCCGCCGACCAGGGTCCACCTTCCGTTGATAATACTGAAGATAACGTTGCTGCTAAAAAAGCAGTTGACGGGAAATCAGAAGATGGTTCTGTAAACCCACCGGGTACTGCTTCAGCTGACCAGCTCCAGATTGGCACTAAGAAAGAGCCAACCGGTGAAGAGCCAGCAGTTGAAACATCATCGGCTAAGGGCGGTAAGGAAGACCCAGGGTCTTCTCACCCAGCTCGTACCGATAATGAGCAGCTTGATAGCCTTAAGTATGCAGAAATGAATACTGAGGAACTATCTAAAGTTGCTGCTGACCTTGGTAATGTTCTTTTGGCAGGTTTATCGAAATCGGCAGCTAGTTGTTCCGCCCATGATGGCGACAGCGACAGCGACGACGATGACGATGATTCTGACGAAAAGGAGGCCGAGCTGAAAGGTGATCAAGACAAACTTGATGCTGACGGCGACGGCAAAATTGAAGGTTCCGACCTTGCAGAACTTCGTAACGACGACGATGACGACGATGACGAAAAAGAAGCAACAGACTTAGCCGGTCAAGCTGGCTGGGAACTAGCTGGGCTTCTTTCTGGCGACTTCGATAAAGAAGCCGCTAACAGTCTTGTCCACGCTTCGCTCGTTGACATGATTTCCACTGCTTCTTCGGATGCTGAAAAGGTAGCTGAATTTGTTACAGCATACACGAAAGCAACAGAAGAAAAGGAAGCCGCTGAGATGCCTGCTGGAATTGATCCCGCAGCAATGATGGGCGGTGAGGAAGCACCTATGGAAGCCGACGAAGCTGCTATGGCTGATGCTATGGCTGGTGGAGAAGGCGGATCTGAAGTTGAAGAACTTGCAGCAGTTCTCGAATCTATTGGAATTAGTCCAGAAGAATTGGAAGCTGCTATGGCAGAAGAAGCTGGCGGTATGGGTGAAGAAGCCCCTATCGAAGAAGCAGCTGATGAAGCCCCAGGCATGGAAGTTGAAGCTTCAGAAAAAGAAGCAGTAGCTAAAAAGGGTGCTGCCAAAAAAGCGACGAAAGATTACATCCAAGAAGTCTTGGAGCGGTCTCGTCGATAACCGTTTTATCAACAACTCACGGAGGTTTCCGTAATGGATACAAAATTAGCAGCCCAAGCAGTTGAGTATGTTGCTGCCTCGTCAGCACTTACCGACCGCCTTCAGGGCGAATTGAATTCATACCGTGAACAAGAAAAGTCTGCTGCTGCAAAGCAGGATTCGGTTCTTGACCTCATGGTTGAAACTGGCTGTGTAGCCGCTCATCAAAAACAGGCAGCTGTTGAGATGTTAGGCAATCATGGTCAGAGTCTGGATCTCCTTGTCAACGCAATTAATAAGATGCAAGCCTACAAGCAAGCATCTGAAAAATCTGCGGCTGACCTGGGGCAGGCTGTTTCTGAGAAGGAAGCTGGCGTTCACGCTCAGCCCCAAGTTCGGGATAGTCTCAATGATCCTTATGTTGGACGTCGCACTTCTGAGAAGAAGGCTTCCGACTTGGCGATTTTAGCAGTTCTGGACGCCCCGCGTTCCTAATATTAACAAAGAAAAGGCCTCGTGCCTGTTTTTGGTCTAAGGAGGACTAACTATGGCCGCTCCACGGCAGATGACAGCCAACACCCTCAATGCGTTGAAGGGTTGGCCGCAGATGAATGCAGTGGATTACCACGCTGAACTTGACTCCAGCATCACTGATGCTGTTCTTGCTGGTTCTGTGGTATCCCTGAACAGTTCGGGTAAATTTATCCAGGGCGTTGGTGATACAGCAGTTATGCCAATGTTCTTATTCAGTAACTCAGATGATCCTGATGTCGCAAATGATGGCGGAGACGCTTCAACCGACGCTGGGGTTTTCGTACCAATCTCACCTACCGGTCAGGCTATGGCTTTGGTTGCAGTTGGTGCTTACGAGCTCGTTAGTACAGCTTATGTAAGTGCTTCCTACAGCATTAATCAGCCATTAACTGCTGACCTTGCAGCTGGAGGCAATCCAGGCCTGCTTCAAGGTGGCACACTGTATACCAACATGATTGTTGGTTTTGTTTCACGTGGCGTTGTGGACAACGGTTACGGAAAGAATGCTTTGGCATTCTGGCCGCATCCGGTATTCCCCACCTAAGCCGTTTACTCAGTTCTTTATCCGATCTGAGTAGTCAGAACGGAACTATACAAGGAGGTTTCCTCAATGTCTAATTCGACAGTGATGACTCAAGAAGAATCCAAGCTTCTGAGTCAAGCAATTTTTGAGAAGCTCTCGTCACGAGATCCTGGCTTGGAAAAGCAGGCCGTTGACGCTGTCAACGATTTTACTCGTACGAAGATGCGTGAAGATGGTTTCTATCGCCGTATTATGCCACCAATTCCGATCAGCAATGATGATCTGGATCGGCAGGTTGATACCGATAAACCTGTGAAGATCGTGGACAAGGAACCAGATAGCCCAGCTGCTGTCTCGATTCCTTTCGCGACGCTTCCTACTAACCTTTACATTAAAGGTGACCGGTACCGAGTTCATTTCGACCGAATCGTAACTCCTAAGTTTACTAAGGACGTCGATGAGCTTCGAACTTGGTACATGGATATTCGTCAAGTTCTCTCTGATAATGCCATCAAAGATATGTTGGCAGAAGAAGATGGGAAGTTTATTAGTGCAGTTAACACTGCCCTCGTTGGGGCTGGTCTTACTGTTCCTACATCTGGTACTGTTCAGTACCAACAGATCGCTGGTGGAATCACCCGTGATACGTTGTGGGATTCGTTGAAGATCATGCCTAACACGCCTTCGAACCTTGAAGTTCACTGCGTGCTCCTCAACAACATCACCATCAAAGAAGTAGCTAAATTTAGCCGCAACGAGATGGGTGGTGACCTCAGCGAAGAAATCATGCGAAATGGTTGGACGTTGAGTGAGGCAATGGGCGTAAAGTGGGTCATCACTATTAAGAAGGGACTTGTCCCAACTAACACGATGTATCACTTTGCTGATCCTAAGTTCATCGGTAAGAGCTACATGTTGGAAGACACCACGATGTACATTCGTCGTGAAGCTTACTTCATCGAGTTCTTCGCTTATGAATCTTTGGGTGGTACTCTTGGTCATACCTCTGGTTTGGCTCGAGTAGACTTCACCTAATCGTTTAGCTGGTTGTGGCCCCATCAGGAAACTGGTGGGGCCTACACCTGGCTATAAACTATCCCGTCTAAAATCTAGATTTTGGAGAATAACGCAATGTCGAATGAAAAACTGCCAGAACCGGCAGATGCTTACAATCATTTGTTCGACGGCGTGCATACTCAGGTGTTTTTTGGCAAACTTGCAAGTTACGGGATTCGACCCGAGACTGAAAAGGAAGCCCAAGACTTGCTGCAACTTGCAGGACAACTGAGGCACGTCGAGGGCTCTGAAAAGCAAGCAGCAGAACAGAGTCGATTTCAAGGTGCTACGTCGGCACTGGGCTCAATTATCGGAGAGACTCCTGCCGGTCGTCAGCAACAAGCTGCCGCCTCTGAGCAGGCGGTTAAGCAAGCAGCAGAAGAGCTGATGCAAGATGCAGACATTTATAACTCTGTGTTGTCGCTGAAAGCCGCTGAAGCTGCAATTTTAGCTGGCAACGAATAAGGAGGTTTGATAAATGTCTCACTCTTTTGATAGTGACGGTCACGTGATGGATACCTCGTGCCTGTACTCAACAGTTAAGAATATCTCGGGTGGAGCGAAAATCTTTGGTTTTCTTCCTCCACACGGTCGTGAATTGGCTTCCGCCGAAGAGTTTACGGTGTTTGGTGACATTCGCCAGAACTTAGGTGGAAATCGTGGATCTGAAAGAAGCGTTCACCGACGCGACAATGCTGCTTTTGAAGCTGCTGTCGAAGCTGGTGATCTGGAAATCATTTCCACACCTAGCCCAATCCTGGAAGATGTTACGCTTGAAATTCCTAAGATGTTGAAGCTTGACAGCGGAACTCTTAGCACCGTTGATCCCTGCTGGCACAATAGTATCAGCTAACTAAAAGGAGATTAACATGGCCGCAGCATTTTCAGGAGCCTATACCGACACTAGCGTCACTACACGAGGGCCTTTTAGCCAGTCGTCTACAGCAGTAGACGTCAAGAACGTTCGCGATCTTGGCAACGACCGGTCTTACACAAAAACCCGCTCTCAAGTACGTGGTCAGGATTATGCAAGTCAGCAGACTGATCCTAAGCCTTTCCCAGGCGAAGATTCAGACAAAGTGGCTTACGATCCTTATGCAGTCGGTGGCGGCGTAGCTAGCTACCTTTCACACTAAAAGATAGCGTAGTCAGGAAGGCGGTCTCATTTACAATAAGTGGGGCCGCCTTTCTTTTTATACCTAGGAAGTACAATGGCAAAGTTAGACCCGTATAAAGACCCAAACAAAACTCAAGATGGTCCTTTCTCTCAAGAAAGCACTGCTGAGGTATTTAAGGCACCTACCGATGGTGGCGTTGGCCCTGCCTACACTAAAGACGCTAATAGTGTAGACCCACCACGTAAGCTAAATTTAAGTTCCCAGCAGAGAGAGCCATATCAAGCCCCTTCCGAATTTAAAGCAGGGGTTAATCTTTATTTTCCAACGCACAAAAACCCTTCATTCTTAAGAAATTCTTGGCACGCAGAAGTACCTGATCCGCCTAAAGGTATTAGTGCTGTTTATGAGCAGGGAGGTCCAACTTCTGTAGCATTAAGTTTACTGCAAACTGGATATATCAATCAGTTGACTAAATGGAAGAACTCAATTAGCGACGCGAAGACGCATTCGTCGCACACAATTGGGATGACTAACGCTGACGACATGCCTTACGGAACAAGGTACGGGGATTACCTATCCAGCCTTTTCTTGCGTCCTGCTTTTATATTCAGCACTGACGGACTTGGTCCAGGGAATATTTCAAGTGCAACTTTGACTCTTACTCCAATTGATATTGGGTCAGATTCTCAGCGTCCAGACTACCTCGCAATAAATGCGGGGATGAATCACTTTCAGGACTTTAACCTCGGCACGCTCTCTGATGGCGATTCTTTAGATGTATCCGGAGGGCCTTTTACAAACTCTGGTTCTTATCGCCCTACCTCCTTAACAATAAACGCAACGAATCTAGCTAACCATAACTTCGAACAAGACAACTATGACTTTGATGCTTATGGCGTTCCTTATGATCTTACGTCGCATACTTGGGAAGCTAATACTCCCATTTCGTTTGACGTTACAGCTATTCTTAATGGTTATTTTGCAAGTCCAACAAGAAGCACAAACACAGAAATATGCTTTAAGTTAGGCATAGCGACCCATAACGATATAGGTTATGGATACACGCCGAGTTACAGCAGTAATAGTTCTAACTACCCGGTGTTTGGCGGTAAAACAGGCAGTTATGCACCTACTTTGACGGTTCTACACACGCCGCTTACGAGAACAAACCTAACAGTAGCTACTGGAAATATCGGGTCAGTAGCTTCCGGTGGTCAGACTATTTCTGAGCGGGCGGCTAACGGAGGATCATCCAGTTCTACCACTGACGTAGCAGTAAGTAGGTACATTAGTGGCGAGTACATTTCAAATCATCACACACAAGGCTTTTTGTATTTCCCTATTTCAGACGAGCTAGAGCAGGGAACTGCTATAACTAAAGCTTACTTGCTAGGGGGTAATTATTACGACCCTGCGGATGCGGATGATGATCGACGCATATACGGCGATAACTCAGGGACGTCTGCAAAAGTCACAGACTACTCAGACTTTGATACTAAGACCTTGACCACAGCGTTTAAGTACGTTGCTCCTGGCGGTGCATATCATTCACTCCTTCAAGCCACAAAAGTTAAGAACCAGACTTCTGTTATAGATGTTACAGACATTGTAAATGAAATAATTGCTAACGGTAGTTGGGACGGAAACGCTGTTCAACTCTTAATACCCGATACAAGTGGTACTTATACTTCTGTTCAAATCAACAGGTATGTCAATCCCGTGACGGGGCTAACAGACTACCCCATACTCTCAATACTGAAGTGAGATAATAATGAAAGTAATCGGAACTCCATTAAAATCAGACAATGTCAATGCGGTGTTGTTTGATACTAGCAACAGTAATTCGCTAGTTATACCTAGGCTTGCTCATCATAAAGACGAGGGATACCGGCAAGATATTATTGGCGGATGGTCTCACCGACCTTACGGGATCACCTGGGACGCTGATAATATCTTTATTGCTTGTCGTAGAAACATGATAGTTTACGATAACCAGCTGCAAGAAGTTGAAATGCTGGAAGGTATTTTAGGTGACAATACCCATCAAATTTCTTATTGGAATGGCAGCATTATAAGCGTACAGACGACAAAGGAATGCCTAGGTTTCTATGATTTAGCTACAGGCGAGAGTAAGCTGCTACATATACGAGACGGGTGGGTTGAAGACTCTGATACTCTTTATAAAGAAGATCGTGTTTTCCGCATGAACGACATTTTAGTAAAAGGCGACTACCTTTACGTTTTGGCTAATAGTAGCGAAGCCGGAAACGAGGGCATGTTACTCTTAAAAATAAACCCTAGTTCAGGTGCAATCGTTGAGTCTTTAGAAGTAGGCACAGGCGACAAGTGTCACGGAATCTATTCTTTATCGGCTGGCTTTTTTACGCTTGGCGTTAACGGTTCTATTGGTGCGACAGAAGACGCGATTAATTTGCCTATTATTGAGAAGCCTGCTTCGTTTATTGCTAAAGGTATGTGCGGCGACGAGCTTTCGTTCTGCTTTGGCATGTCGGATAATCTTCTTGAAGGTAGCGGTTGTTACTTACAGGAATATTCTGATTTTTTAAATAACGAACCACCAAGAAGCGTTTGGGTTGAAGGTTTGGTAATGCCTCAAGGTCTGCGTCGTATTGACGGTGCTGACAAGTGCCATTTAAATCCATTTCCTTTCCCCTATGCTGGGTTTTAAGGGTGATATATGTCAAAGCTAGATCCTTACGCAGATCCTGACAAAACAGAAAGTGGACCTTTTTCCCAGGAGTCCACGGCTGAGGTATTTAGAGCACCTAAAGACGGTGGCTCCGGGCCAGCTTACGTTAAGGATGCCAACGTCGTACAGCCTCCGCGTCAGTTAGACTTAACTTCTCAGCAGAGAGAACCTTACGACGCCCCTTCTGAATACTCCATGAAAGCGGGATACAGTCCCTACTTCGCTTCAAAAGCAAATCCCCCTTACGTTCGTAATGTAAATGACCCAGAAGTTCCAGACGCTCCACCAGAGATCACAGCGAGCTTCGTAGAGGACGGGCCGCAAAGTATGCGAATGCCTTTAGACTCTAACGGCTATAACCCACACATATAGGTGCTAACATGGCAGATTTATTAAAGGTTGTAATTACTCCTCCAGATGATGACGGCGGAGCTGCAATAACTTCATATACCGTAGAAATAATTGACACTTCAGATGACAGTGTTTTTGCAACAGTTACGGGCATATCTACTGTAAACTATGATATATCCGAAGACGCTGTTGGAAGCTTTGGAGGTAAGACTTTTAAACTTAGAGTTAAAGCAGTCAACAGCGTAGGTGAGGGACAATACAGTGTGTTGTCGCCTGCTGTTTCCACTGCTTGATAGAAAGTTTTAAATGCTTTTAAGTTTAATTACGCCTACCCATAACCCGAAGTACTTGGGCGAGGCTTAGACTTCTCTTAAATACCAACAAAATGCTAACTGGGAATGGGTTATTGCTCCG
>Ga0163179_10001411_pt1 | contig 17035 bp, 15 predicted proteins | sample AtlANTMetagenome_FD_109643 | JGI IMG/M metagenome (GOLD analysis project Ga0163179, IMG submission 109643) | Marine eukaryotic phytoplankton communities from the Atlantic Ocean - Atlantic ANT 2 Metagenome | ecosystem: Environmental > Aquatic > Marine > Oceanic | place: North Atlantic Ocean... | reverse complement strand
GCACATGATCTGCAGACCGCACGCGTGCGTTTCGCTGAAGTGCCTGTCGAGGGAAACCGGTGGGGGATCGCCGCGAGTAATTTGGTCGTCGCCCTTGAAGAGCCGTTGCCTTCTCGGTCGCCTGTGCTCGCATCTGGCCTGTCTACTCTGATACCCGGTTTGGGCAAAGTCTACGCCGGTCAGGGACGAGACGGGCTCATGAGCTTTGTGGTCAACGGCGCACTGGGCCTGTGGTCTTACACTCTCGTGCGGCAGGGCCTTGAGCAGGATCGCGCTTGGCAAATCGGTATGGGCGCGGCAGTCGGCACAACATTCGCGTTTGCTTATAGCGCCAATATTGTGGGCAGTTGGCGTGCTGCCGTTCGTTTTTCGGACCAGAAAGCACGAGACCGAGCAGCAGAGCTGCTCGGTCAACTGTACGATCCCTCGCTCGAACTCGACGCGCGGGACGTTTCTTTAGACTAGGTCGCTATAGACCGCTATTTGGCGGGCGGAGACCAGAAGTCGAAGCGCATCTCGCGATCGTCTACACCGGCTGCGGCGTCGATGATCGAAGAGAAGTAGAACGGGAAGCAGAACCCGGAGACAAGGCATTCCACGACAGGGAATCCACCATCAAAGTCGCTGTTGTACCACTCACCAGTACCCGGAAAGAAGAACGAAAATAGCGCGGGTGTCAGGCCGCCTTTGTCTCCCGCTGTGGCCTCTTGAACAGGCGCGAAAGCCGAGGTGCCAATGACAGCAGCGAATGCAGTAGCAGCAAGCAATTTCTTGAACACGATCCCTCCAGGGAGCAAATGAACAGACAGGTTTAGGGATATTTCTCGATAGACACGGACTTGTCTAGAGAGAGCGAAAACATACTATCATCGGTGTTCACGTTTGCGGTCCATCGGGTCAATGAAAAGTTCACGCGGACCTCTCCAGACGCGTCAGTAGTGATGAGCTCCACGCGGGTCGGAAACCAAACCCCAGGTTGAACCTCGACATGGTCCTGCCCCTCGACGCTGACCAAGAAGCGCTCGTTCACACGCAAATCAGTTCGCAAAACATGATGTTTTTTGGCGTCCAGTGTCACGGTCAATACGCCACCTTGGGCATCTCGTCCGATGGCTGTCAACGACTCCGCATCGGGGACTCCCTGCGCTGACTCACTCCATTGCCACGACATTTGAGCGGCCGCGACGCCTACGCGTACGCCAGGAACAAACACGTGCTTGCCGATGGCTGTGAGAATCTCTTGGCGGCCTTGTTCGGAGAGTTCCGGCATGTCGTATTGGCGTGCAGCGCGTAGCGCGGGAACGTAGTCTGTGAGGATCCGGCCGTTGTACGCGATCTGTCGCGCGGTGTCGCCGCTATAATCTACGCGGAAGCTGCCTTTGCGACCTTGTACGAAGCTCCATCTTTCGACTGTGCGGGCGCCCGCACGCTCCGTGGTCCGTATCGCGCCGTACCGTAGGGGTCCGAGCGCGTCGACCCGTTGGTCAATCGACAGAAGAACAGCTTCGGGGCTTTGGGCGCGAAGGTCTTCATTTAGAGCTGGTCGCGTCTCAATGGGTTCCGACGATTGACTGTTCGCTTGGGGGCTACTGAAAAGTAAAACGACTAACGACCAGGCATAGATATTCTTCACGTTCGTGCGCTCCCGTGAAGTCTTTAATCAGCTGGCCTCGACTGCCAACCCTTACGCACATCAAGCCTATGGCGTCGCTACGACCGTTCTTCTGCCAACGCTGTCCCAACGGATGATGTCATCTCCGACTTTTCGTTCTTGGTAGACGTCAGAAGGGTAGGTGTCGACGAGGGCGTTCAGAATTCGCCCTGCGGTGTCGTGCGCTGTGCCACCTGGACTTTGTACGTAGATCACGAGGTTCCTATCTCTCAATACCAACAAGCCTTCACCGTCTCCGGTGGCCTCTTCACCTGGCAGCGCGCGTGTTGTTGGGCGATCTGACCAGATGGAGCTCGAGGCTACCGCGTGAAAACGGAAGGCTTCTTTGGCTTCAGTGACCGTAGCGTAGGTGTGTACCCTCACGAGTCCTCCGCTTTCAATCCCAGCCCGCCATTCGTTCTCGTAATCGTTGAGCGCCAAGTCTTTCAGTCCCAGGCGACTCATCTCTTTGAGCGGTAGACCTGCCCAGAGCTTCTCTTCGGCGACCGCGGGTGCGGGTGCGGGTGCGGGTGTTTCCACGCGTGTCTGCTCGTCGGCGCCTACGTCTATGTTTTCATTCTGGCTGGCGCTTTGGGCGGCTAATGCCGTCGCAGCGTCAGGCGCTATCGCGCCGCTTTGTTCGGCAGGCTCGCATCCAGCGAGTGAAAACCCCGCGATGAGGACGGCCGAGATCAGCGCACAGATAAGGATCATGTCTTGAAGTGGCGCGGACAGTGCGCCCGGTCTTCTGCGTAAATTGGGGTTCATTGCAGTGTCCCCTGTGACTCGTAGTAGTACCCAGCGTTTCCAGACCTCACGAGTCGATCAAGGTACTCCTGACCGTCTATTGCTTCGACCATCAACACCTCGCTGGGACTTGCACCAGGATTGTCGTCTCCGTCGAGAGCAAGTGTGGCGTCCCAGATCGTCTGACCGGCGTCGTCAGTGGTGACCGCGTGGTAGCTGAATCCACAGCCTCCACTGCCGAACGGACAGCTTGTGAAGTCTGGCTGACCGATCGCTAAGATCTCGTTGAGTCCAAAATTAGAGAGAATTATAAGGTGGTTAAGCTCGGCGCCGACCATGTTGCAGAACGCGGCCAAAATCACCGCGCAGTCTGAACAGTTGACGGTGTATCCATACTGTCGCTTCAGGAACTGCGAGAGGTAAAAGTGCGGTCGGTTCCAGCCTGAACCTGCGTAGTTCATGTAGTAGCTGGCGCCGTAGTTGATATCGTAGCGAAGGCCTAGATCGTCGAACACGTGGTTTACGATGGCGTTTGTCACAGCGTCGTGTGTGGGGTCTACCCCATCGATAGCGCGCAAGACGGGATCTACGACCGCAACCCAAGGGTTGTAACGCTCACCGTTTTCTTGGAAAGAGGGTTCGTCATAGAGCATATAGATCCGGATCGGAAGTACCTGACTTCCCACTTCCCATTCGGTGCCTGACTCGGATTCCACCACGAAGCTCAAGAGCAGTTTCGTGTCGTATACGCCTGGTCCGTTCGAGAGCGCCTCATCGGGTTGCAGCACAACGGGGGTCTCACCATCGAGGGGTACGTCCTCCGAGATGACTGTCCAACCGTCTACTTGCAGGTCTACAGTCGTGTTTTCGAGGTTTAGATCGCCCAGGAGCGATGTATTTCCGGGAACGAGTGTCAAGATGGGGCGGCTGTCCCAGACAAACGCGGCGGGTTGCCCCATCCCCAGTTCGGGGATGTCCAGTGCTTCTGTGATCTCTGGGAAGTCTTGTGCGTTGCCTTCTTCATCTTCGAGGCTCTGCAACTCGCTCATTGGCGCGGTGACGTCTTGGAGTTCACCGATTTCATGCCAATAAAGTGGTGTACGTGTCGCCGTCGTGCCGTCGTCGTCCTCTAAATAGGAGGTCAGAAATCCCGCACGAACGACCTCCAACGCGTGAGTGGCTACGGCAACGCTCTCGCCGAGGTCGTTTGATAGCGTCGCGACGATGGTGAAACTGCCGGTTCCTGCGTACTCGCCGGATGTGTCTCGGCCGTCCCAGCTGCCAGATACGACACCGTCTTCCGGGATCTCATGTTCCGACGAGATCACGATGGTGCCGTCCGACGATTCGATGTCTACACGTAAGGACTCTGCCCCTTGCGACTGGACAAGCCATGTCGCAGAGCCGCGCAGGAGGGGGTCGAAGGCTGGCGCTGCAGAGATCGTAGCGTTCGGCTCGATAGGCTCTGGACCTGTGTCTGCCGTTTCCTGCGTGAGCTTATTTGTACACGCGCAGAGCATTAGGCACGCCGCCAACAATAGGCGCCGCGTGAACGGTCCGGTGCGAGCGAAGGTTCCGTGCATGGCCATAGCGTAGCGTTCTTGCGCTTCGCGCTTGCAAGGTCGGTGTCAACGACCTGTTTGGGGGATGTGAATAAGCGTCACAGGACTCGGATTGGAGTGAATAAATCCGGGGTCTATGCGTCGATGTTCTGGCGGTTTTTTGATCTTTCCGCTAAACGGCGGCCCAACTGACCCTAGCGTGGGAGTCTTTCGATGCGATTCTTTTTCTGGATTATGTCCGTGGCGTTTTTACTCGCGGGCTTTGGAGGGGCTTTCGGCACGGCGCACGCCGCGGATGCGACGAAGTCTCATGAGCATCGAGGGATCGCACCCAAGTTTGATGGAAAGCCCGCGGCGCAGAGTCTGACCGCCAAAGAGCATGAGGCGCTCCTACGAGGGGAGGCTGTGCAAAAACAGATTCGGTACGAATCCGGCGGACGTGGTGTTTGTGTTCAGTACATCCGGGCCGAGTCTGATGAAATCATGAGCATTGTTGCTGACTTCAAGCGTTTCCCGGAGTGGGTTGAGCAGATGAAGTCTGCGCGAATCTATGGTCGTCGAGGTTCGGACGTTTACGTCGACTTCCTGATCAGTTCTTTCGGTGTGGATGTTCGGTATTACATCCGCCATACGGTCATGGCTGAAGATGGCTATTTAACTTGGGAATTGGACTACAACCGCTTGTCTGACCTGGACGACTCGGTAGGCTACTGGTTGACGCTCCCGGTCGAGGGACACCCCGGATTGACGCGGCTCGAATATAGTGTCGACCTACGCATGAAGGGCTGGGTCCCGGCGGTGATCGAAAACGCCCTCGCGAAAAAAGGGCTTACCCTCGCGACGGCTTGGGTAAAGCGTGCTGCTGAAGAATAGCGGGCAGACCCTATAGATTCTAGCCTGTTGCGCTTGATTCGATGGCGTTTTGCTTCGGGGTGTTAGAGACACGCGAGCGACAGTTCTTCTGGAGGTTCGGGTGCGTAAATTGGCATGTTTGCTTTTGGCCGGGATGGCTTTGATCGGTTTCACCAGCTGCGGTGGGGGCTACCACGAAGTCCAGCAGGCCGACTCGATTGAGGCGTACGAAGGGTGGATTGCCACTGCCAATGAGCACGATCCGAACTTTTTTACCGCGACGATTCGGTTGGAAGAGCTGCGGTTAGCGGCCGCTCGCGAGGCGGGGACGCTCGAAGCCTTCGATGGCTATCTCGAAGCCTATCCCGCGGGGTCGGGCGCGAAGCACCGCGAAAAGGCGCTCAAGGATCGGGAAGAGTTTCTATTTACTTGGGCCGATGAGACCAACACTGAAGCCGGGTGGCAGAAGTTTGTTGATGAGTACCCCAAAGCGGAAAGAAAGCGTCGTAAGCAGGCGCGTCGGCGTTTGAAGATGGCGCAGAATGAAGGCAAGATCACGCTTGGCGAGACACGCCAGGAGCGCGTGAACCTTGCTGAAGATCCGGATGGTCCGCTGAATGGTTGGGGATTCTGGGTGGATGTGACCAATCAGGCAGAAAAGCCCATTGAGCGCTGTGTCTTGCGCATTCGATATTTGAACGATCAGCGCGTAGCCGTCGCGCATGACGAGTACCCTGTCGTGGCGAAGAGCCTGCCCGGAAATCTTCCCTTTGCTGAAGGCTGGGACAAGCCCATCGGGCCTGGTGAGACGCGCGTTTGGGAGTGGACGACCGGGGATCTTCCAGACACCTGGAGTCAAAAGGTGGAAGTCGTACCAGTGGATTTGACCTTTGTTGGCGAATCACGCGACTAACTGTCTTGTACTCGCAGCAGCCGTGGCTGCTGGCTTGGGTTGTGTTCCGGCCGTATTGGACGTGGCGTCTGATTGCGATGCGCGGACTCTAAATGTCGGAGAGTTACGCGTCCGTCGCGCTGCTTGTACCGCTGAACTCATAGACGGCGGCGAAGGACGAACGCAAGACTGGCTTGTCGAGAATGCGTATATCCGCGCTATTTTTCGGCATGAGGGTTCCGCGCTGACCCAGGTCGATGCCGGTGGCGGTACATTGCTTGATGTCGCTGCTGTGGGCGAGGAAGATGTGTTGGCTGAAGCGCTCCCGTTGCTTGAGGGGGCTTGGCTCACGGAGGTCACCGTCGAACCGATCAGCGAATCCGGTTCGGTTGGGATTGATGTGATAGGCGCGGAAGGTACTGTGCGTTGGCGTTTAGGCGTAGAGGACCGTGCGCTTTCGGTAAGTGGTCTAGACGCGCTTTGGGTCTTGCCCGGTGAAGGAAGCGAGCGCTTTGGTAATGTGCTTACCCGAGATGACGGCGTGCTGGCCGTCGACGGCAGTCCAGAGGATCTTGGTGGCGCGGTACGTTTTGAAGGCGCCGCATCATTGAGTGTAGGTGCGCCCGCGGATGTGTTCGAGGCGGTATGGCCTGAAGGTCAGAGTGTGGACGGCACCTCCGATGGCGAGCGCGTTGAATTGTTGCGTGACACCGAAGTGCTTGGGTGGTTGCCTGTAGAGGATGGGGCTTTTGCGGGCCGTGTGCCGAGTGGGGTGGATGGTGTGCGCGCGATCGCAGCAGGCCACGCCCCTGGTGATGTAGAGCCCGTAGGTTCTGGCGTTTCGCTTGAACGCGGTGCGCTCGGCGCGTTGGCTGTGCGCGTGGTGGATGACGAAGGCGGAGCGCTCGCTTCGACCGTTTTTGTACGCCCATCGGGTTCGACGGATCTCTTTCAGGTGTGGCCTATTTCCACTCATGGTGCCACGCTCCCGTTAGGCGCGGGGAGTTTTGAGTTGCTGGTTTATAGTGGTTTTGCCCATGAGTTTTGGCATGCTGATGAATTCGTTGTGCAGAACTCGACGGGACTTTCGGTGGTATTGGATCGCGCGTACGATCAGACCACTTGGGTCCTCGCTGATGTGCGTTTACAGGCATGGCCAGATCGGCAAGCACGCGGGTTTATATCGGATGCTTTTGCTACGGCTGCAGCGCAGGGTGTGGGTTTTGCGGTGTGTGTCGCGCGCGATGAAATCTGTACCGCCGATGTCGATGCGCGCTGGGCGTCGGAGATTCAGGGGCGATCAGGGTCTTTGACGATGACGGATGCTGTCGGTGAGATCATCAGCTGGGAGTGGACGGCGAACAGCAAACGGCCGGGACATGGTGCTGTCGATTGGACAGGCCAAAGCGCCGAAGACGTTTTGGCGTTGGCCGAGGGTGGGCCGAATCAGGAGCGTCTGCTCGTGGTGAACGGTATTTGGCTTGAGTCGGCGGGGCCTTCGTACGGCTGGTCACCCTCTCCGGACGCAGTACGTTTGGATGCGTTTAGCGATCGCGTCGGTTTGGTGGAGTTTGCGGCCACGGGTGTGGACGCTTGGCTTGGCCCCTATTCTTGGGTTTCGGTGGACAACAAAGCCTCGTACTCTGCGGTCGATGTCGAGCGCGGGATCGTTTCGGGTGCCACTGTCGCGACCAATGGACCATGGGTTTCTTTGTCGGTTGATGGCGCAGGACCCGGTGAGACCTCACCTTCTACTGGGGCCGTGAGTGTCCAGGTGGAAGTGGCCGCGCCGTTGTGGATGGGGGTTTACGCCGCCGGCCTAGATGTAGATGGACAGACCGTGGCGACATGGCAGTTTGACGAAGTGTTGGATGGGGTCACGACCGAGCAATCTGTTGTCGAACTAGACTTTGGCGTTGTTCAGGCCTGGGTCTTGGGTACCGGAGCGGATGCGTCTCCTTTGAGCGGAGAAAGATGGGCGATTACCAGTCCGGTTTGGGTTGGTCAGCCCGTTGGAACCCGGCCAGGGGACACAGCTGTGCAATAGTATGTGTCGCCTGGACGTATAAATGTGTGGATACCGAAGAAGGGGTAAGTAAATGGTCGCGAAGCTCTATCGGAAGCCGTCAGAGGCCATGATTTCTGGCGTGTGTGCTGGGCTATCAGACCATCTCGGGGTCGACGTCACGTTGATCCGCGTGTGCTTTTTACTAGGGGCCTTGTTTTCGTTCGGCACCCTGATTCCTATGATCTACCTCGCACTCTGGTTTTTGTTGCCCGTGCGGTAGCGGATTTTGTGCGGCCTAGTTTTCGCCTGTCCAGTCAGCGGGTCTGCCTTGATCGTCCGCGAACTCCATGCCGTCGTTGTGTTCGCCGCCCCTCGCGTGAAGATTTGCACCCTCGGTGACCGGCGGACCTACCCAAACGAATCCGTCTTGTTCGCGAATAGCGTAGGTCGCAACATCTCGATTTTCCATCTCAAGACACTTTCCTGATGTGAAATCGAAACGCCAGTCGTGGTACGGGCAGGCAATCACCGTGCCGTCCACGTCGCCTTCTCCGATCGGGCCGTCTTCGTGTGTGCACGTGTTGTTGATGGCGTAAAGACTGCCTTCGTGCCTGAATACAACGACGATTACGTCTCCGGCGTAGTAGGTGCCACGTCCCCCTTCGGGCAGCCCAGCAGCGCTCACCACAGCGTGGAAACCATCACCGGTCGGTTCGGTCGGAAGTTCTTGTGACACTGCAGGCTCTGCCGCTGCTTCTGCAGGGGGCGTTGCTATTTTGGACTCCGCACCCGCTGCTGGGGGCGGTGTCCCCAGTGCCTTCTTAATTTTGTTCTTGAGTCGGCTTCGAATCCCCACGATTCCTCCAAACGCTCATGCTCTTAATGCTTACGGTATCGGTTGGCGGGCAACTTGGCAGGAATCTTCGCCTGTTGCGACACTGATTTTGGGTGGGCTAGTTCTTCGCGCGGTCAGCGATGTGACTCGCGAGGACAATCGAGAGGTCGCGCAATTGCTGTGGTGCTTTGTCATCTCCTGCAACCAAAGTGTAGAGCAGAAACGCTTCGCGGAAGCGGTCTCGTCTTCGCAGTGTGTCGGCGAGCAGATAGCTGATGCGTAGGACGCGCATTGGCGAGTGGTCGGGTTCATTGAGCCACGCCCGAAACAGTTTTATTGCCTCGTCTTGGTAAGCGGGCTCCACCTTCTGGGTCATTTTTCTCATGCGCGCGATGGCCGCTTTTTCTTCTGCATCGAGAGGCGAAAGCGTTTCGAATTCATCCAGATAAGCGTCACGTTTTTGATTTTCGCCAGCGCGTTGCGCAACCCTCGCCATGTTGTAGAGGACCGTCTTGCGTTGCGCTTTGGTGAGCGGTTTTTTTAGCTCTTCATCTCCCGCGGCGAGAAGATTGATCGCGGCGATCGGTCCGTCCAGTCCCTCGTAGATACCTACCGCTTCATCTCTTGCCAGCCATGCCGCTGTCAGCGTCAATTCTCCAAGCGTCGCGTTGTCTTCCCCAATCACTTTATAAAATCGGACGGCGAAGGCTTGACGCTCCCAAGGAGTGAGGGTGTCGAGGTCAGGGGCGGTCGCGAGGATCGCTTGAGACTCTGAGAGAAGTGCTTTCGTGACTGTTTCATCCCGGACGCGCTCGAAGTCTTGAGAGAGCAGGGAAAAAAGATCTTTTTCGCATGTTGTGACGGCGTGTGTGCGCCATTGGCCATTGCTTGCGTAGCTGACGAGGTCGCTGTCGTATCCGCCATAGGTGTTGGTGGAGATCTGTCGGTTGATTTTTACCGGTGCGCCGTCCAGCGGGCAGGTGCCTGCCTGTACGCCTATCTGCGTCGCGCTGGCGGGTGTTGCCAGCAGAATGAGTCCGAAGAGTACGAGCGTTTTGTGCATCATAGCGCCGCGTTTAACGCGATCTCTGCGCGGGATCAGAACCAGTAGGTAAAGCTCGCTGTCGCGGCGTCGTTCTGATCAAAGACTCCAAGCGCGCCCCCTTCGTAAGTCAGCAGCGCTTCTGTGGTGCTTGGTGTGTCATCTGGTGAGTGAAACAAGAAGCCGCCGACGTTGAATTGCACATGGTCTGAATACCGCCATGCAATGTCCAAAATTATCGCCGCCTCTGTACGTATTGGGTCGATTTGCGCAATGAGTTGTGGCTTGAGTTGGTTGCGAAACAGGTTGCTGCTGACTTGGGCGAAAATGGCGTATTCGTTTTGATTTCTGATGAGGAGCATAGACTCATCGACGTCGACCAAGTGTCTCCAGCTCGCTTCCACAGTGGCTTGAATATTGGGGTTCGTCAGCCAGTCCAGACCGAATCCAGCGCCGACTTCGTCGCTGGTTGAAAGCGACATGTCACGGGTCAGAAGCGCCCGCCCTTTGAACGCGGCCGCTTCGCCGCGAACCGTGAACACGCCTAGCGTGCTGGAGGCGTCCAAACCGGCGTAGAAAAACCTGGGATGTACAAATTCGAGCGCGTCGCCAATGCCTTCGATCAGCCCGCCCAACTCCGAGGTGGTGGGGAAGGCTTGATTGGACAGGCTTTGGAGTAAGGTCGGGTCCGCGATGATGGTGGTCGTGTCCTCCAGTACGGATCCCCCCTGCAGTGCCAGATCAAAGCCGGGCCCGTACCACTGCCATCGGATAGCGGCCTCGGAGCCCTGACCTAAAGCGGTGGGTGTACCCGCTTGGCCCAGGGTTCGATCGAGACCGTTCATCAGCGCGCTATCTGCTTGTTGGAGGGCGTCTGAAAGCCCTGTGACGACCGCTTGGTTGAAACCCTCGGTAAGCGCGTCGCTCTCCCAATTTTTAGCCGATTCAAGCGTGCGTTCTAAGAGTCCAGGGGGAAAAAGGGACCAGTCTGATCCCAGGAAACTTTGGCGTGCCGGGACGAAAAACGGGATGAAGATGGCATCAAGCCCGATAGCTCCCCAGTCTCTCCTGGCGCGGAGCATAGGGATGGCGATTCTACGGTCCTCGATCGGACTGAGTACGCCATGTCGTAAATCCGTGGGGTTGAGCACGTCGAGTAGCGCTGTGCTCTCGAGTTTTCCCCAGCGTACGACCTGGTTGCCGATCCGGAGCTTGGTCTGGCCCACCTTGTGGTCGATGTACGCGTCATCCACCCAGGACAGCCATTCTGCCTCGACATCCTCGCCGACTCGCGCGTTGTGTTCACCCACCACGGAAAGCACCACACGGTCGCCACTGGGGAGTTTCCACTTGAGTTCAGTTCGCGCCTGAGACAGCGTTTCGAATATGTCTTCGTAGGCGTTTTCCTGTGCGAGATCGGTCGCGGTGGTCGTCCGCCATGAAGCCTTCAATTCAGGAGGCTTATCGGCGGCCATGGCCGCCCCAAAGAGGGCGCAGAGCAGCATGGTCTAGCCGTTCTCTTCCATATACGAGGTGGTGAACACCTCTTCTGGGATCTCGTTCGCGTCGACATTTACACGAATGTCCAAGACCTCCATGCGGGTAGAGGTGCCGCGCCGTTTGTTTTTCATGACCGTCAGTGTCGGTGCGGGAATGCCGTTTACGACGCGCACCTTCTCGATGGTCAACTCTCTCGAAAGATTTCCTGCTTTGTCGAAGTACTCGACTTTGCGGGGCAGTTTGTCAGCCTTGGGGATCGTTGTTCGAATTTTCGTGTAGCTTGAGCTTGGACCAGGTGTGGTCTCTATCTTCCATTCGCTCTCTGATTCGGAGAGTAGAGCGTGTCGTGCTTGAGGATCGCTTTCGATCTCAAAGTCTTCATATTTGAAGTCGCTTCCCATAAATGAGCCGCTCCGGCCTTTGCCAGAGATCCGGGTGACACGGCCTAAGGCGGGTAGGTACATCAGCTGTTCGTCGACTTGATTCGGGTTGTCGACCAGCACGAACTGGGTGCCGGCCACATCGCTTGGCTCCAAGAAACGGGCATAGGTGCGAACCACATCGCCGTCACGGCGCGCTCTCATATCGAGTGTACGTGTCTGCTCTCGCCCAGATTTCGAAACCAAGACCATCTTCACGGTTTGCATTGAGTTGGAAAGCCGCTGGGCGTCCCGTGCTTCATCGATGATGTCTTTGGCATCTTTGGCATGCACCGGGTTGGCGCAGATGAGCAATGCAAGAAGGAGTGTTCGCATGGTCGTTACCTCCGGTCGTCGTGACGCATTTACAGGGGAATTTAGTCCGTATCCAGATCGAGAATTTCTTCACCGCCGACGTAATTCGTCGTCCGAAACCGCGTCACGCTGGACAGTTGACGGACGATCTCCGCGATGCGATCGAGCTGGTGGTACACCTGGTCAATTCGTTCTTTCATGTCTTCGTTCACCGGAGGTTGCACGGCGAGGATCTCAAGTAGGCCCATGGCGACTGTCAGGGGTTGATTGAGTTCGTGAGCAGTGGCGCCGGCGACGGCGGCAGTCGCGGCTTTTTTCTCGACATGAATCAATTGTTTGGTGGCTTCTTCTAGTCGACTTGAGAGCGAGATCTGCTCTCTTAAGTCGCGAAATATGGTAGCGGTGGCCAAGAGAGTACCCCCGTCATTTCGCAGACCAGAAGCCCAAGCACGTACGGGAATAATGTCACCGTTGCGCGCACGAAGACGAAGCGCCATGCCTGGGACGCAGTTGTCTGGGGCCTCGTCGATGGCCTCGATAAGCTGCCCGCGATCGTTGGGGTCCATGTAGAAATCGCTGGCGTGACACTGACGGACGGCGTCTTCCGAGTTGTATCCGAGGAGTTTTTGCGCCGCGGCGTTGAAGTGCATCACGCGCCCGCGTTGATCGGCGACGATGATGGGCTCAGGGCTCACATGGAGCAGTTGGTCAAAGAGGCGTCCTTGAAGGAATAGGGCCTGTTCGGCGCGTTCGAGTGCTCTTGATGCGACCCGGCCGGAGGTGCGTTCTATGTGTGCGCCAAGGCGAATCGCGAGATCTGCGCCAGCGGCAGGCCATCGGATGTGATCTGTCGCTCCGGAGGCGAGGTAGCGAGATGGAGAGTCTCCAGGAGGTGGAGGGCCGAGCACGATGATTGGCCTTCCCAGGTCGCGTTTCCTGATGGCGCGCAAGACGCCAAGCCCTGTACTTTCGTCTTCGTCTGCGACCACCAATACAAGATCCGTTTCTTGCGGAATCTCGGCAACGGTGTCCACCTCATCAACGGTGTGCCCGTGTTGAGCAAACCAGTCAGAGGTGGGGCCGGGTTCTATTCCCGCCAATATTTGTGCGATCCGCGACATGGTTCCGTCGTTGGATTGAGACGTGGTGAAGCAATGTATCTCAAAAGCTCAGGAGGCCACGGTGGAAACCGCCACAAGTACTGCCCGATAGACCTCTGCGATCGAGACCCCGTATTTTTTTGCGGCGCGCGCGCAGTCGTCGTGCTCTGGGGTCCAACGGGGCGGTCCATCGGGGAGAGTGGCTTTTTTCGCGCTTAGGTCTCCATATGCGGTCGAAACGACAACGATTTCCCGGGGTAAAATCCACCTGCTGCTCTGACGATGTCGTACGCCTAAGGTTGAGGAGTGTGTCAGCAGCGCAGTGACTGTACTGCGGGTGTCTGTAGGATGAACCAAGGCGGTGATCAGGAGGCCGGGCCGGCCCTTTTTCATGACGATCGGTGTCCCGAACACGTCGATAGCTCCTGTAGCGAATAGTGCTTCGAGCAGGTCAGGGAAGGCCTCTCCGGTGAGGTCGTCGACCTGGCACTCGAGGATATCGATCAGATCCTGCTCCAGATCGGGCGCTGTGTTTTGAGTCTCGCCTAGCATCGCTCGAACCACATTGGCTACGGGGCGGTTCTCTTTCGTACCTGCACCATGCCCAACGCCGATAAGCGTCATCGACGGCATCTCGCCATGTCGTGCCAGTGCCCGGAGGAGTCCTGCTCCTGTGGGTGTGACCCACTCACCGGGCCCTGCGGCCGGTCTCACAGGCCAGCCTTCGAGGAGCCTGACCGTCGCAGGCGCAGGAAGAGGCATGACTCCGTGCGCGGTTTTTTGCTGGCCAGATCCCAACGGCACCGATCCGGCGACGATCTCGTCCACTCCGAGCTGTTCGAGCGCTACACATGCTCCCACGATGTCGGCGATGGAATCCACCGCGCCCACTTCATGGAAGTGAACCTCCTCTATTGAGACACCATGCAGGGCCGCTTCCGCTTCTGCAATGTGTCTAAAGACGTTCAAGGCGCGTTCTTTGGCGCGTGCTGGAAGATCTGCGTCTTCGATGTGTTTGGCGATTGTGGAATGCTTGCGATGTGTATGCTGATCTTTTGCGTCGGCAACGTCGAATTTGGTCGCTGCGAAAACCCCGCGTTGGGTCGTTTTCGAGGTGAGTGGGATCTCGCCGAAACCGAGCCCATTTACCGCTGCTTGAATCTCGCTTAAATCTGCGCCGAGCTCAATGAGTGCGCCGATGAGCATGTCTCCTGCAATGCCTGCTGGAAGATCTAGGTACAGGATTCGCACGGGGCTTTCCTAGTCTTCGTGGCTGTGTAGGATAAGCGCGGCTTGGCACGCAGCGCCGAACCCGTTGTCGATATTGACGACGCTGACGCCGGGTGCGCAGCTGTTCATCATCCCTAGTAGGGCTGCCAATCCGTCGAAGGCGGCACCATAGCCAACAGAGGTGGGGACCGCTATCACCGGTCGATCTGACAGGCCTGCGATGACGCTCGCGAGCGCGCCTTCCATCCCGGCGATCACAATCAGTACGCGACATGCTTCGATTTCTGGAAGCGCGTTGAACAGTCGGTGGATTCCTGCAACACCGACGTCGTGGACACGCTTTATCGGATATCCCAGGCTTTCCAGAGTGGTAGCGGCTTCGTCTGCGACGGGAAGATCGCTTGTTCCGGCGCAGAGAATACCTATGGGTCCCGTCACCTCTTTGGGGTCGGAAACACCGATACGGACGATCCGCGCGCGTTCAAAGTATTCCGCCTCCGGACAACTGCCGCAGATCTGCGCCGCTTTTTCTTTAGAGACACGAGTTGCGATCGCTGTTTCGCCAGTGCTCGCCATGGTTTGAAGAAGGCGTGCGATCTGATCTGCCGTTTTAGATTCTCCGAATACAACTTCCGGGATGCGGGTTCTATCCGTGCGCGAAAAGTCGATTCGCGCATCGCTCCATCCGGCCGCGCTTTGGATGGTTTGAATGACATCTTGGGGGTCGCGCTCACCGTTTTGCATCGCGATGAGCAGGTCCTTCAGCGTGTTGTTGTCCATCTCGTCCTAGGGTTTGGGCTGTCATTCAGCGAGCGTTGTGGTACGTCACCGTATCCCGAACATTTCGGGGAAGGGGCAGAATGAGGCGCTGCTTTTGGATTTTCTTGGCCCTCCTTGTTGGAGGATTGCCGCTCCGCACAGCGGTTAGCGGCGAAAGTGACCTGCGCGCCTCAGCGCTAAGATTGATTGAGGATAGATATCTTTATCCTGATGCGCTCAGCCCAGAGCGTCTCCTTGACGCCTCTCTTGTCCACCTCAAGGGAAGAATTGAGTGGCTCATGGGGCGGGTCGACGGAAATGTGGCGATTCTCCAGCGCGGCGATGGGGTTGAGATTGGCCGGGTGTCTGTTGGAGGTTTCGACGATCTGCCGAATGCATTGGAGGACATGGAAAAAGTCATCCGATCTGCAGGGCTGCCTGTACCAGACGATCTGTCCAGTGAGGTGCTACGCGGGGCTGTTCGCGCTTTAGACCGTCACAGCACACTCCTTGTAGGGGCACGATTAGAGAGTTTTGAAGAGCGCCTCAAGGGCACAATGTCGGGGATCGGAGCCCGTATCGGTGTCGATGACCAGGCTCTATTGATTCGCACTGTGTTTGCTGGAGGGCCCGCGGAGGAAGGCGGGCTTCGTGTAGACGATGAGGTTGTCCGGGTGGACGGCGTGTCCACGCTTGGGATGGATCTTGAGCGTGTGATTGAGCGCATACGTGGTCCTCGAGGAACCAGGGTGTCCTTGGAGGTTCGGCGAGATGAGCAGCTGATCACGCTTGAGTTGCGGCGTGACAAAATTCAGATCCCGAATCTTGAGCACCGCATTCTGAAGTCGGGGGTGGGCTACCTCGCTATCTCTCATTTCTCGGAACAAACCGTCGCGAATCTTCGCAGAGGTCTCGCTGAAATGGCCTCTTCTGGCGGGCTTGAGCGGGGGTTGATCATCGACCTTCGCGGAAACACTGGCGGCTCGATGATCCAGGCGGCTCGAAGCGCGGATCAGTTCCTGAAGGAGGGCCTACTCGTTCGCACGGTCGGACGAGATGGTGCGCCGGTAAGCAACCTGATTCGTAGAATGGCGGCAGACGATGAACGCACGGAGCCTCCGGTACCGATAGTGATTCTCACCGACAGCAAAACAGCGTCTGGTAGCGAGATCATGGCGGGCGCGATGTTGTTGCTCGATCGCGCGGTGGTGATCGGTGAGCGTACCTATGGAAAAGGGACGGTTCAGAAGGTCTACAACCTTCGATCAGACGTGCGATTAAAGCTGACGGTGGCCGAATACCTACTTTCCGGAGACTTTGCTGTGGCAGGCAAGGGCGTCGACCCCGATGTGCCGTTGGGCCGAGTTGTGCTCGATCGCAACGGCATGTGGGTGCAAAATGACTACGCCGTTGGAGATCAACCAGCACTTCTGTTCGTCGATGAGCGTACGGGGTGGGCTGGACATGAACGCGACGAGGCGTCGGAGTCCCCACAGGTCCTTTTTGCGGAGCGGGTTCTTTTAGAAGCCAAGGGGACAAGTCGCGATGATGTGCTTGAGGCGCTGCGCCTGGTCGAGTCCAGGGTTCGCGCCGAGCAAGGGTTTTTGCTCGTACAAGGAATGGACCGGAATCAGATCGACTGGACTGGTGCGACGGTGGACGGTCCGGCGCCAGAGGTGACAGTGCGCCTCGAGACAGATGGTCCTATTCGGAGCGGTGAGGCGGTTTCGCTGCGGGCGCATGTCACCAATATTGGACCCGATAGTCTGTATCGTACGAAAGTCCGGATCGTCTCTGGCAACTCGACCTGGAATGGGATTGTCTTACCTGTTGGGACGTTGAAGTCGGGCGCCTCAGCGGAGGGCCGGCGGGTCGTTAACCTTCGCGCTGGGCTTTCGGGGCGGTTGGATGAGGTCTCGGTGATCGTCGAAGCGGACAGGCGGCCCCCGTCTTCTACTGTCCGTCAGCAGTTGGAAATAGAGCCGCGGATAAAGCCACAACTGCATGTACGGGGGCGGCTTGTCCCTCACGAAAGCCACCACCGTGTAGAACTCGAGGTCACCAACAAGGGGAAAGATGCGCTTCATGCCCTTCGGTTTCGCTTTGATTTTCCAGCGCGCGAG
>Ga0163179_10001410_pt1 | contig 17038 bp, 9 predicted proteins | sample AtlANTMetagenome_FD_109643 | JGI IMG/M metagenome (GOLD analysis project Ga0163179, IMG submission 109643) | Marine eukaryotic phytoplankton communities from the Atlantic Ocean - Atlantic ANT 2 Metagenome | ecosystem: Environmental > Aquatic > Marine > Oceanic | place: North Atlantic Ocean... | reverse complement strand
TGTCTTTGCGCTTGAAATAGACAGCATCCAAATTGCGAATTTTTTGGAGTGCTCGGGTCTAAAGACGAGCACAGAAGTATTTGAGATCGAGGAGGGCGGGAACAATCAGTTCACGCACAAGCTGCCTGGTCGTTCGAAATGGGAAAACATCGTGCTGAAGTACGGTGTGACCTCGGACATTTCGTTGTTGAGTTGGCGAAATGAAGTCCTCGCTGGGGAATTGAGTTCTGAACAGCGCCGTAGCGGTGCCGTCTTGATGAAAAACCTCAAGGGCGAGGTGATTCGCCGGTACAGCTTCACAAACGCCTGGCCTGTGTCGTGGGAGGGACCTTCCTTCAATGCGTCGAGCGCCGAGTTGGCGATTGAGACGCTTGAGATCGCCCATGAGGGTTTGGCTGTAAGTATCGAAGGGTAGCAACGGCCGCGATCATGCGGTGATCGCGGTGAATAGGCAGGTTGGGAAGAACGGTGACGAGTCGAAAGAGCGGAAAACAGGCAGCGATGAGCTTCGGTAGCGGTTTGCTACGAAGTTCGGGTCCGTCTGCACGCATTGTGGCGCGTTCTTACTCCGCGCCCGGCAATACCCGTGGCGGTTATCGGTCGACAGGCGTGGGCGCCCGCCGCGAGACGCTTGATCAGTCGCGCGTTCGAGACGTCCTTGGCGGTTGGGAGCCAGTAGAGTGGACGCCTGATGTTGAAGCCGATCCAGGTCCTAACGACGCGCTCGTACCGCGCTATTCTGGAGGAGGCCTGGTTGATAGGCTCTTTCGGGCCGCGCGTATGTCGCCTGTCGCTCAGATGTTTTGGGATGAAGACGTTGTAGATGAAGAATGGGAGCCCACCTTCTTGATTCCCCCCGAAGAAGAGGGGTGGGATTATTCGCAGTGGGCGCCTCACCGCCATCGTCGAAGGGCATCACGCGCGCGCAAGAAACGGGGTTGGGCACGCCGATGGCCAGGAGAAAGCGGGCGTCGCGCTTCGCCATTTGGTGCGCTCTCTCTGTATTCAGCAGATTTCGTCTTTCCAGATCCGCTTTTGGCGCCAGATGTGGATGACAGCGAAGCGTTGGTTGCACCTCGCCGTCGCAGCAAGTTGACTGTGAGTCGCCCGAGAGTCAGTGGTTGGGCCGCGACTGGACAGAAGAGCGCCGTGCGTGCAGAACGGGCACCGGTGACTCCTCAAGACCAGCCTGTATCGCAGTCTGATAGCGGTGTGGCAGCAGTCTCTCCGTCGTTGCCAGCATTAGCTTCGCGTGCGGCGCAGTCACCAGTTCTTGGGTCGCGACCCAGCGCGGTTGATCCAACATCTCGGCGGTCTCGTCCAATGGACAGGGTGGGCGAGCGACTTCCTGTTGGGCGTTCGCGCGAATCGATTGATTTAGAGCGCGCGGCGCACTTAGTCTCTCGGAGCGAGCATGCGCGGGTTCGCGAGGTGCTTCGAACTGCAGAAGCGCTGCCACCGGAAACGCGAGAGCGAATCGTAGAGATCGTTGTCTCTGAGCTAGGTGTTCGCGGAAGGATTGTGAAGTCTGACGCAGATCAGCAAAACCGAGGCAAGGGACGTGCGATAGACATCGCCGTACGTCGCCAAGATGTCGAGCGCCCATCAGGCCTACGACCCGTGATGCATACGTCTCCGCTGATGCAGGCCATACACCCTCAGCCCGCAGGGTTGTCTGTTGGGCCGTCCGAGCTCCCCACTGCCTCCCCGCGTCGTTCTCTCACGCCAAGAGTTGTGCCGCCCTCCCGAAAGGCGTTTTCGCGACCTGGCGCGGGCCGGCCTATGCGCGAACCGTCGCCGACCAGTTCGCAAAAAACTCCTGATTCTACGCGTTTCGATACAGGCTCCACGTCTTCGCCCGCTCCAGATCGGGCCGATATCCCCAAAACATCGCCCTTGAGATCCACGGGTGGTGCGGAACGTGCCCCTTCCCCCCAGTCGACCGGCTCTAAAGCCATCGTCACTCCCGTAGAAACGGGTGCTCTACTGGGAACGGAGCCTCGTCGGTTGTCACCCGACGTTGCGCCAACAAGCTCCGCGCGTCCTGCGTCGGAAGAAGCCGTGTTTCGTAGTGCCTCTACCGCTCATGCTGCGGCCAGAATGGGACTGGAAACCTCTTCTCCAGTAGAAGCGGGTCGCACCTCGTTAATTCCGTCGCTTTCCGATCAAAGCATTGGCGCTTCGTTGCGAACAGAACCTTCGCTGCGCTCCGCACGGACGCCTTACGATGAAGATCGGGTGTATATCTCTCCTGATACTGGTGCAGTGTCCTCCGAGGACGATGTCGCTGAAGTCGTATCAGAGGCTTCGTTAGTTCCTCGTGACTCGCCTGTGTCCTCGACGCCAGCGCGCTTGCCCGACGAAGAAGTCCCTGTGACACCCGCAGCGTCTCCCGCTGTGCATGCGGCGGGAAGATTGGAGCGTGATTGGGTGCGGTCGGAGTTTATCTCTTCTGTCGAACACCAAATCACGGGAGGCCCAGTCCGCAGTTCGGAAGTCATCGGCGAACGGGCTGATACCGCGTCGTTTTCTCGAGGAGAAGTGCGCCGAATGGACGTCTCTCGTCCTGAAACGACGGCTCTCGAGCCTTTGGGTGTAGGTGTTCAAGAAGACATCGAATCTGAGCAGCAGCGGCCTACGCCAGCCAGCGGCCGAAAAGGGGCTTTGCGCCGTCAGGATCGCTCGTCGGCAGTAAAGAATGCGTCGCAAACGGTGCCTGAAGGGCTACCGGCAGCGCTCGAGACAGCGATTCAAGCGGCTCCTGAGCGAGCGCCTACGGCGCCTTCCAGGCCAAGCGCCGTTCAAGAGGCCGCTTCACGTCAAGATCGAAGCGGTGAGTTTGCATCGCGTGCGGAGCGTCTTGTCTCTCGTGCGCTCGCTTCTGGATCTCCGAACCGTGAAGCATTGTTGAAGTCATTGCGGTCTGGATCGGTCGTTGTTGCGGGCCGACATGCGTTGACTCGGAGATGGGTCGGCAGTCGACCCACCGAGGTCTTGCTCCAGTCTGCACCGGGTTCTTTTGCCTCTCCGGAAGACGCTGGTGTGGTGTCTTCCAGGAATAAGCCAACCATGTTGGCGCGTACCGAAGCGCGCAGCGCCGCAGTACTCGGTGTGTCTTCAGGGCCTGGGGCCACTGGCTCAAGAACCAATGAGGGCGTGGCCGATAAGGTGAGCGCTCGAGGCGTCGATGGCGCTTGGGAGCAAATGCTCAGCGCGCTTTGGGACCGGGACGGCTGGATTCAATCTCGTGCGGCTCCAGAAGATCGTAAAGCAAACGTGGGTTCGCGGCCGGCAAGCACGCGTCTGGGATCTTGGGAACTGGTGGCGCCTCCATCCGCTACAGCAGGTACAGCTGCGCAAGATGCGCAGCGGGCTGGGCCTGTCGTTGGGTCGGGAATGGGCAATCAGGCGCAGGTCGCTTCAGCTGCTGGAGCACTTCGAGGCCAAGCGAGCGCGCCGTCCACTCGCCGAAGATTTGTCTCGAGTCGTACCGCTGAACCGGCGGAGCTGGCCGGCGGAGTACTTCCTTCAACGCGAGCGCCTCGACAGGACAGGTTTGGCCGGGTCGTTGAAGGTCGCGACGAAGCCGTACAGGTCCCGTCCGAGGGAGCCCGTGCAGCCGCTGATCTACGGCGTGCCTTTATGGGGGCTAGGTCCACTGACGACATGCTTCGGCTGATCCAGGCTCAGCCCGCTCGACTCGAAGCGCCTGTACGTTCAGCGCTCGCGCCACCGGTCGTGCGTCTGATTGAGCGCCTGCGGGACGAGGTCGTCGCAGGAGAGCAGGAGTCGTTCACGCGCTATGCGCCAGCCGGGCAGTTTGGCCGTGCCAGAAGATCTAGTGGTGGCGCGCGCGCAATCGCGGGATTTCAGGCTTTGCCCGCCTCCGCTGCAGCGACGGCTACCGATGGTATGGGCGTCGACCGCATCGAGCGTCTCGCTCGGAAATTGAAGCAACTCGTCTATTTGGCGAACGTAGAGCAGAATCGGGCGGGTGCGCAGCAGATGGTGCGGATGGCTGAAGACTCGAGCGAGGCTCGGGCAGAAGGCTCTGCACCTCCGGAAGAGGGCGCACCAGGAGATGATCAAAAAGTCGATATCAACGCGCTTGGCCAAGAGGTCTTGGGCACGGTGATGCGCGAAATGGAATTGAGAAAGGAGCGTCGTCAAGAAGACGGCGATGGGTCGAGTATCTGGTGGTAGCGCCGGATCAGGATCGCGTGGAGTGAGCATGGGTGAATTTAAGAAAGCGACACTGAACTGCTTGGACGACACCTCAAAGTCGTTCACTTTTCAGTTCAATCCCAAGGAAGTGAAGCTCAACAAGAAGCTCACCTGGAAGGTCCCGGAAGAATCCGGTCAGGACAAGAACCTGCCTGAGTTTCAGAAGGGCGATCCCATCTTGATGCAGTTTGATGCTTATTTCGACACAACGTTGGAACAGGGTACCGCCTCGGTCAACGAGCGATGGATCAACGGCCTGCTCGATCTGACGAAGCCAGACTTTGATCCTGCGTCTGGAGAGGGCGCGGAGCTCGATAAAAAACGCCCTGCGCGTTTGCAGTTTTGTTGGGCTGGATTTGAGATGACCTGCGTCATCGAAAGCTTGATGACGACGTATTTGATGTTTGGCACCGACGGGACGCCGCTACGCGCCAAGGTCAAGGTGAAGCTCAAACAGTTCGAAGAAGACACGACGTATACGACGTCAGCAGGCACCCCTGTCACCCCGCAGTTTGTTGGGTTGATCAGTGGCTCTTCTGCTGCTGGTTCGTCTTCATCATCAGGTGCGTCCAGTGCCAGTTCCGTGCAGGTCGTTCAGGCCTCTGCGGGCGATACGGTGACTTCGCTGGCGTCTGATTACGGTGCTGACTGGCGCGATCTTGCAGATGCAAACGGCATCGATGATCCCATGCAGGATTTGGCGGGCATGGTAATCGCCATATTTACCTGATCCGAGGCCGCCGGAGCCTATCGTTTATTGGACCACTCATTGTTTATTTTAGGGACCGCCTAAATGGCTGAAACCAAACGCAGCGCACCCAGTTTTCAACTCGTCATCGGGTCTGACACCTATAAGCAGACAGATCGCAAGGGTATGGAGACCTTGGTCATTGAAGATCACGTCGACATGGTGGACTTGCTGACCGTGCGCTTTGGTGGGGGTGAGAGCCAGCCCGCTTGGGAGTTCGAGATCGGTGACGAGGTTGAAGCCAAGCTCGGCGCTGGCGAACATGTTTTGTTTAGGGGCCAAGTCACGGCGCTCGAGCCCGCGTTTAGTACGGAAGGTCGCACCTCGATGACCGTGCGAGCGTTGGACTATGCGCACCTGCTAGGGCGTGGTCGCTACACGCGTTTTTGGGAGGACACCAAGGACTCCGATATCGTTCAAGAGGTCGCGGATGACTGCGGTCTCGATGTGGAGTGTGACGCCACTGATGACACGCCGCCATATGTCTTACAGCGTAATGAAACGAACGTGGCTTTTTTGAAGCGTTTGGCGGCACGGAACAACTTTTTGCTCCGTGTGGAAGAAGGCGTTTTGAAATTTAAGAAGTCCGAATACTCCGGCGATGAAATCGATTTGTCGCTCGGCGGTGGTTTGCAGTCGCTGAAGGTGTCGTTCAACAGTTTGGAGCAGGTCGACGAAGTCATCGTTCGTGGGTGGGACATTACCGCCAAAGAAGAAGTTGTAGGGACCGCGACAACCGGAGACATCAATCAGATCGGCGGCGGCGAGCTCGGCGCAAGCGTTGCGTCGACACATTTCGGATCGAGCACCGCCTATGTGACCGATGTGCCAGTGAGTTCGCAAGATCAAGCAGACGGCATTGCACTGGCGGAGATCGAGCGCTCAGCACGTCGCTTCGCGCGTGGCAGGGGCGTCTGCGTCGGAAACGATGCGATCCGCGCAGGTACGCTCATCAACTTGAGCGGGCTCGGTTCTCCTATCGATGGCGCCTATTACATCCTGGCTACCCGCCATATCGTCAGTGCCCAGACGGGTTACACCACCGAGTTCACCTTCTGTAGCAACAGCTTCGGAAGCTAGCGGAAACGAAACTATGAGTCTTGCGAAGGAAATCCTTGGCCGCGGTTGGTCTTTTCCATTCGGGTTTGATCACTCCAAAGGTGGCGTGTCGCTCTCCGAATATGAGGAGAATATCCGTCAGGCGATCACAGTTATTTTGAGTACACGTCCCGGCGAGCGTCAGATGCTTCCGGAGTTTGGCTGCCGCCTACACGAGCTGCTCTTTGCGCCGAATAATCGCGTCACGAGCGCGCTCGTAGCGCTCCACGTCACAGAGGCGCTCCAGCGCTGGGAGCCGCGCATTGTTGTTGAAGGGGTGTCCGCTTCTCCGGAGACGACGGGTTCCATTAAGGTCAGCGTCGATTATCGAATCGCTGCTACCAAGAGCCCACAAAACCTCGTTTACACTTTCTCGAACACGAAGTAGTCCATTATGCCGATTCGCCCGCCTAATTTGGATGATCGGCGCTACGCCGACATCGTCGCTGAAGCGCGTTCGCTCATCCCCCAGTATTGCCCGGAATGGACCAACCTGAACGACGCAGACCCAGGGATGACCTTGGTGCAGTTGTTCAGTTGGATGACGGAGATGGTCGTCTACCGGCTCAACCGTGTTCCGGACAAGACCTACATCCATTTTCTGAACTTTATCGGAGAAGAGCGTCGGCCTGCGATGCCTGCTGTCGCACCCATCACCTTCACGTTGCGTGGTGAGGACCCACTAGAGATCCCGGCCTTCTCGAAGTGTTCCACGCGTCAGCGCGAAGATGAGCGTGCGTTAGCATTTCTCACGACAGATCGTCTGACCGTACATGACGCCTCCATCCAGCGCGTGATGGCGGTTCGCGGCGGAGGCAGCCCCGCTGTTCGCGATGTGCCGTTTCGTTACGCCGACGGGAACTCGTCCGTGCTTCAGTTCGGTGGGGGCCGCGGTGCAGAGATCTTCGATTTAGACCCGGTTGAACACGGTCCGGAAGCCTACACGCCCCACCAGTACCTTTACATCGCGCATGACGATTTCCGTTTGATGGATGTCGGTACCGACGAAGGCCGGCCTCTTGGACGTCTTCGTATCCGCCGCAGCGCGGAAGAAGATGAAGAAGGCCTTTCAATCGTTGACTTCTTCAAGTGGGAATACCCCACGGAAGAGGGATGGTTGCCCGTTCAGACGGATGAAGAACCTGAAGAAATGCTCGGCATGATCGAGCGTTCCATCGTGACGTCCATGCCGGGAATTCGTCCTATAGAGGGCTTCGGCGTTCAGGACGACGAGATCACGCTCCCCAAGCCAGTCGCGGATAACAAATGGTGGATTCGTGGACGGTTGGACTACGAGGCCTGGTTGGCTGCGCGGATGCACGAAGATCTTGAGGTCTCCTGGTCCGACGATCGGGGCGGCGAAGAGCGGAAGTTGAACAATTGGGAAGTTCGTGCGTCTGGTCGAACCGTTGAGTTGTTCTTGCAAGACGTACCGCCGATCCGTGGTGGTTGGAAGATCCGACTGGCGCTCGTTGATCGGAACCTGCCGGCGGGTCGCCGGGGATACCTGCCCAACTACCGCTGGTACTACCGTCGAGGAGAGACCTGGGAGCGGATCTCAGACGATCACGTCACAACCCAAGGTCCCTTGATCACACTCACAGGTCCTCTCACGGATATGGCTACCGACGGCTACAATATCCGCGCAGAACGGATCGAGACGGTGTTTGTGCGCGGGTTCTGTCCCGATCTCGAGGTCGCCGTCGATTGGGTGCGTCCCATCGAGATCAAGATGTACGCGGGAGACGATCCGCGTCGTGTGGAAGAGGTGCTCATGGGTGAAGCGCCCTGGTCCCCCTTCCAGATCAGTGCGACGTTGCCACCGACCGTAGGGCGCATGTGGTACGTCGGGTCGGATCTGTTCGAGAACCGTCGCCAAGCGCCTATCTTGGTGGAAATGGACCTGTCTTTTGAGGTCAACGGTGAGATCGTCGCCGAGCCTGTAGACGACTACATGCTGCAACTGACCTACCGCGCCGATGATAACTGGCGCGTTGTTTGGAGTAAAAACAAGGTCTACACAGGCTTTACCTTCTCCAAACTCGACAAAGAAGGGGCGAAGAAGAAAACAATTCGTCGCATTCGCTTCGTGCTTGATCCCGCCAAACAGCTGAAGGGTCTCGCCCGACACACGGTTGGCGACAGAGAGACCACCTGGATCCGGTTTGAGCTCATCAAAGCGACCTTGAGCGTCACCGATGATGACAATCAGATCCACCCTGTCGCTCCGAAGATCCACGCCATTCGTTTGGGCGCGGATAAGACTCTGGGTGACGGGACTTACGACGAGCCGATGCCCGCACCAAAGAGCTCGCAGCTGGAGTACCGCCAGGCAAATCGTCGACTCACTCGAGTCGTGACACGCGCTCGGGGGCGGTTGTCCGAAGACTTCCCGTTCTATCCGTTCATTGAACTCGATGAAGACAACCAGTCGCTGTATTTGTTTTTCGACAAACCACTCCCGAAAGGCGCGCGACATGTGCTTCAGTTCCGATGTCGGGGTGAGGCCTATCTTCCCGCGGGTACAACCGTTGATTGGGAGATGTTGGAAAAGCGAGGATCCGCGAAACGCGCAGCATGGCAGCGGATCAAGGTCGCTGACCAAGGCGAGTCCGCCGAGGACCCCTATGCCCTGACCGGCTCCGGAGAGTTGGAGTTTCCACTACCAAGGACGCCCAACGTAGGCGACGAAGGTTTTTGGCTGCGGGCGCGTTTCAATCTGCCGGATGGTATGAGGCCGGAACAGCTTCCAAGCTTGCCCCCTGTCACGCACATCCTGTTGAACTCGGTGAACGCGGTAAACCTGACGACCGTGCGAATGGAGCGCTTCAGCGGGTACGGGGTACCGAATCAAGTGATTCAGTTGCGTCGTAAGCCGGTGTTTTTGCACTCCTCCGAACGAGAGAGACCGCTTTTCCCGAGATCTGAGAGCTTCACAGATATCTCGGTGTACGTGGAAGACTCAAACGGCGAAAAGGAAGAATGGACGAGCGTTCAGGACCTGCTAACAGCGGATAAGGATGATCGTGTCTTTGTTGCTGACCCAGTGGACGGTACGCTGACCTTTGGAAATGGCATCCGCGGGAAGATGCTCCCAGTAGGGACCAACAACATCGTCGTGGATTGTTACCACGTGGTGCCTGGAGCGGACGGAAACGTCGCAGCCGGTGAAGTGCAGATCAGCGAACTTGGGGGCAGCGTTGTCGTCACCAATATGCTCTCGGCGAGTGGTGGCAGAAATGCGGAGACGATTGATGAGATAGTTCGTCGCGCACCCAGTCTGTTGACGAGCCGTGATCGGGCGGTGACCGCCAGCGACTTCGAAGTGATCGCGCAAGAGGCTTCCGGTGAAGTCGCGCGTGCTTCTTGCAGCGGCGCGATGACGCGCGCCGGAAATGTTGATGTCACGATTCTACCGCGTCGGCGGCAGGGCGAGATTGTCCCCGACCCGTTCCTCGCGCTCGGTCTCCGGGATCATGTGCAAGCGTATTTGAAGCGTCGTTGTCTCATCAACGTGACGCCAGTCGTCAAACTCGCCCGTTTCTTGGTCATCGACGTATCCCTACATTTACGCCTGAGGCCGGGTGCAAACCTCATCGTTGCCCGTGAGCAGGCCGCTCAATGGGTGCAGCGGTTCTTGGACCCGTATCAAGGGGGCTTGGACGGCGAAGGTTGGCCTTTTGGCGGCACGCTGTACGCGCCTGACTTTGGACGCTTGGTCTCCGATCTTCCCGATGTTCGACATGTCAGTGGGGTAGAACTCTACGACTTGCGTGGCGACAGGGCGGACCGACCCACTCCAGGGTGGGAGCAAGGTCAAGGTCAGGATGTCTTGCACCTCGATGAACACGATCTCTTCGTTGTCCGTCGGGTTCGGGTAACCGCCGAGGATGATGGGCGATGAGTGAGTCTACCGAGGTAGAGGTACGCGCTGCGCAGCGTGTAGTTCGCGCTGCGCACGGCGACTACCACTACATCGAACAGGTGGTCTGCGTGGGTTTCCCTATCCACGCTGCTCGGACCTATTTGCGTAGACACATGGGCAATGTTGTTCGGTTTCAATTGGTTGAAGCGGAACGAGGCGAACGCCTCGGGCATGTGCGTGCGGCAGAGGTTCATCCTTCTGGTGGTGCGGAGCCTGTGCTTATTCGCGCGCAGCGCGTTTATGAAGACGGAACGCCTGCGAGCTATTTCGCAGACGAAGATGAGATTTCGGTTGTCGCCGAGGTGGTGACTCCGACAGGCGATCCGGCGCCGGGGCTCACGCCGAGAGATGAGATTGTGCTGCACGTTCCCGTGCGTGGGTATCAGCGGTATATGCCGGCTGTTTTCCGCGGGGCTGTCCCGTCAACGCGTCGAGATGTTCCGCCTGCAGATGAGGTCTCCGCGCGTCGTTGGGGCCATCAGACCCCGCAAGAAATCGCGGTGGATGCCGCGGCTACAGATGCGATGGAGCGGTTTCTGTTCATCTTCCAACACATGATGACCGGAGTCACTGATCGCGTCGATGACATCGTCAACCTCACCGATCCAATCGCTGCAGATCCTAAATTCCTTCCATGGATTGCGAGTTGGGTGAGTTTTCCGCTCGATGGATCTCTGCCTGTGCACCAGCAGCGGGAATTGGTGCGTCGCGCGATTCGGCTGTACCGTTCGCGCGGTACGAAAGAGGGTGTCGAGGAGATGATCAAGGTGCTCACCAGCGCCTCTGTTCGCGTCGCTGAAAAAGAAAAGCCGCTCCCCATGGTGTTGGGTGCTGCTTGTTTGGCTGGTGGGGCAACGATCGAAGATCGTTATGACCGCGGTGCGCCTCCGGCGTTTTTTGTGAGCAATCCAACGCGTCCAGCGACGTCTTTTTTCTCGCTTGTTCTTGAAGATAGAGATCGATTTGCTCGCCGGTTCGGAGAGCGCGCTCGGAATGTCCTGCGGCAGATCGCCCGCGTAGTGACCGAAGAGCGGCCCGGACACGTGTCGTTTACCATTCAGTTTGAGGAGCCCGAATAGCGCGCTAACTATCGAATAGCGCACTTTTTAGGATTTTGGGGAAATAGATTATGACCGTGGAATTCACGCAGAAACGCCTTCGACCGTTTGAGGGTCTCTGCTTGCTCGCTGCCGATCTCGCTGCCGAGCAGACCTATCATCGACAAAACCTTCATCGACACACGTTGTATCTGCACGGGCATGGCATCGTACAGGGCCTGCAGGTCGAGTTGCAGCAGAGCAAAAAGCAATACGTGGCTCTGGTCCAAGCAGGCTACGGCGTCACCTCGATGGGGCAAGGCGTTCAGCTTTCAGAGCCCGCCAAGATCCCGTTGAAGGTACCGAAAGACGACGGCGAGTATATGCTTTGGCTGTTTCATACCGAAACGCCGGATGAATCAGAGTCCCGCCCTGTCTATGACACGACCGAGACCAAACCGGTTCGTACGGTTGAAGGGGCCGCTCCACGATTGCATCCCGCTGGAGAGAGCCAGGCAGACGCTGTTGCACTTTGTCGGATCAACGTACGATTGGGTCGTATGGTGCAAGTGCCGCTTCCGGTGCCTCGTGCCGGTCGGCAGACTCGCGCCGCTGAGAGCTACCTGAAACCCCGCGTTGCGGATTTCATTCGTTTGAATCGTAAGGTGCTCCAGTATGTGTTTCGTACCGCCCTGCTCAAGGAACTTGATATTTTCGCCCTGCAGTTTTCTTCGGCGTTGGTCAGCTCCGAGTTTCTTTTGATCGAAGAAGGCACGACCGACCGCGTTTTGTATCAGACCGCGGGTTCGCTCATCACCTACGGCCACGACTTTTATTCACCGCTTCCGAAGACCACGAGCCGTATCGATAAGTTCAAGGGGTTCATCCAGCGCGTCCACGCAGAGATTCCTGCGGCGGACCAGAATGACGAGGTGTGGCTGAAGTGGTTTGACAAGTTCGAGCGACTTCTGCAGCCTTTGGAGAAGATCGTCGCTGAACTCGAAAAGACGATCGAGGCTAAGCGCTAATCAGGAACTCAAGAAGTTCGGGGGTTGAACGGTAATGTCGGTCGCGCAAGAGGCATCAACCGTTCGAATTCGGGTGCAGGTCATCGACATGCGCTCTTTTACCCTCGATCTTGAGGTGCCTACCTACCGGCCCGCCAAAGACGTCACGCAGCGTATCGCTCGAGACGCAGGTCTCGCTGCGCACTGGGAAGATCGGAGTCGCCGTCTCTATTGGCTCCGGGCGCGCGGTAGGGTCATGCAAGACGAAGAGACGCTCGCCGATCTCGGCGTGGTGAACGGAGAGTTGGTTTACTTGCTGCCTGAGCCACGCGCAGGCAGTTCTATTCAACAGCAACCTCCAGAATATCCTCGTCCGACCAGCTGGGAGCCTGCCGGTTGGTTGGTTTTGGGTGCCGCGCTCTTTTGGGCGGTCGCCTGGAGTGTTGGTTGGGGCTTTGCGCTGCTTTATGGTGAAGGCAGCCCCCTTGTGTTGATGCTGCCATCTTTTGGGCTTGGGCTGCTCTCCGCAGGTTTGGCGCGACATGCCTGGGGCGGTCGAGGCAATCAGTTTCGCATCGGCGGAACCGGGGCGTTTTTATTCCTGTTGTTTGCTGTTCTGGCTATTTTACCTGGTGCTCAAGAAACCGGCGCCGGTCTCGGTACCGCATTTATTGATGCGGCGCCTTCCTTTTTGACAGGGCTTGCTGGCGTCCTGATCGGTTGGTTGGCATGGTGGGGGCCTGTAGAGCCGCTGCCAGAGGGAGCGGGTGTTGTTGAGCAGGTGAGCGATGCGCAGCCCGCGCAAGCCGTCGAGTCTTGCGCGATTTGCTCGCTGCCGGTTGGCGCCGACGTGATGGTTCGTTGCCCGAACGGTTGCGGCTCGGTCTTTCATACCGGTTGTCACCGCGCGCGCGCTTCCCTCGCGCGAGAGGGCGAATATCGCTGCCCAGTCTGTCAGCAGATGATGTAAACGCGTGAACTCAAGGCGCGCGTTCGTTCTTTAGCGTACTCATCGCCGTTTCGAAGAGCGGGTTGAATAGCGTCTCTCCCCAGTTCGCGCGCAGTTCTTCGATTCGTCGAATGATCATGTCTAGGGCTGACTTTTCCGAGTGAAGTGCCAAGATTTCACTGAACTGCAGGAGTGATTTCAGCGCATCAAGTTTTCCGTGGATAAGTTCGAGTTGATTGGCCCGTATACACGCCCCAGCTCCCGCCAGATGCCAGCAGCCTAGCGTTCTTCCCATTGCGGCTAACGCGACACCTGATTGGTGATCAGACTCCTCTTCTACGTCATTTATGCAGTTGGCGATCAGGACTTTCAGCGGCTCGAGGTCTTGGTTTGGGGCATTTGTTTCGAGCAGGTTTAGACTCGTTTCGTACTGTCCTTGTTTGAGACTCTCCAGGATCGGGCGCCACTGAGTGTTTTTGTCCGACTGTTTTACGGACATAGGTTGTGGAAGCGCACCAGCTAATCGTGCGATGCCGTCGTCCCGGAGTGTATTCAGACGGGCGCATGCATTGCCGAGTTGGTGAGTCACGCCGTGTTGTGGTTCGCTGTGAAACCAGCGGACAAGTGTGGTTCCTTCTCTTCGGAATTCCCTAGCGATTTGGACGAGGGTTGCGTCTATGTCGTCTTGGGCGTCTGGATGGTACGCGGCGAGCGCTGCTGCGCAGAGTTCGATTTGCGCGGTCGCGGCGAACCCTAGCAATCGCTCAACATTTTTTTGGGTGATATTCGGTTGTTCGTGCTCATCTTTGGGTGTTGGCGGGTCCTCGCCGAGGATCGCTCTCAACGCGTCGTCTGCTGCACGCAAAGCGGATGACTTTTGGGGCGCGTTGTTGACCGGTTCTTGGGCGCTGACGGGCAATGCGATGATGTGGGGTGCCGCGGAAGGTCTTACCGCGAGCGTTAATGCGTGAACCCTTTCGTCAACGCTGTTCCAGGTCAAACTTCTTGCGGCGGATTTCGGGTCTCCGACGACTTGGCGGAAAAGTTTGGCGGCGCTGGGTACTGGGCTGCCGAGCTTTGCGGCGGTCTGTAGTGCGAGCGCGCGCGGTGTGTCGGATACAGCGATGACGGCTATCGGCCGGCGACTGTCTTCAGGATCGTACAGCGCGAGCTCAAGGATCGCCGCGATCCGAAGCAGACTCTCCGCCGGCGAATCGGGGCTGCACATTGCGCCTATAGGTCCGTTGAGGAGCGCGCCAGCACCTCGCGCTGTGTTTGACCAGCCTGATGTTGTGGACCAGATACCCGCCACGCTCGCTTTTTGCAGAGCTTTAGGAAAGTCGGGCCCCATCAGGTCTTCACGTGTCTGCAGAGCTTCGCGCAGTGGGGACAGGAATACCCCGAAGGGATCGGGCGTGATCGCAGCGGCACGTTTCGCGAGTTGTTTTTGCCTGGCTGTGACACTGTTTTTATCGATCAGTCCGCGTTGCGCGAGCGCTGCGATCAGTGTGGCGTTCGCAATTTCGCCTCTGCTTGGTGTGTAGTTTTGATCCGACGCGTCGGGAGAATCCGCTGGATCGTCAGGGGGATCTCCTCCGTGGAGGATGTTCACCCCGCCAGCTCCTCCTTTCTGTCCAAGCCCAGCGACGCGGGGCAGCATTCTCGGGGAGGCCGCAGGGCTTTGCCCTTCGTCGGCTTCAACCTCCAGATCTGCCGTCGATTGCCCGTCTTCGATCTCCGTTTCTTCTTCCTCTCCTCCTTGTTTTTCTTGAAGTTGAAGAAGATGTTGAAGCGCCTGGTTTCCGAGTTGGTCCTGCAGCGCTTGTGCGCGCTCGGGACTTAAGTCGACCCGGTTTTCTGCGAGGAGTTTTGCCCAGTCGACCCCTCCGCCTTGCTCGTTTTGGCCAGGTCTTTTCTTTGCGCCGGGTTCGGCTTGTCGAATGCGACGATCTATGGGCACGATATTGTCCGTAAAAGCGCGCTAAACGCGACATGTGATGAGCGGTTTCGTTGTGTCTCTATATGCTGTATCTCGCTTCTGATAGGCTACGCCGGACGGAGAGTTTGGCGCATGGATGAAATAGGGGGCTTCAAGCCCACAGGGCGGGTCTTTCATGGTCCCGCTGCCGATTTGGTAGAACTTGTGGACGAAGATGATCTGCGGCATACCGCGATCGTTTTTCGGTCGGAGTACTCTGATCACCCCGCGATCAACACAGCTCTCGAAGTCGTTCTTGGGTTTGTCGAGTCTCCGATGGTCACCGGTCTGGTGGAAATGGTTCACCATGACGTGGAAAATTCAGCCTTCGTTTATCCGACGGGGCAGGCTTATTCGGTTGGCGAAGTCATTCGTACCTACGCGGACCTGGGTCAGGTCGCTGGAGTGCGTGCTGGTCTGGAATTTATGTTCGCCGCGGGTGAGATTCTCGTTGAAGGCGCAGAAGCAGGTGAACTTCAAGGGATTTACTCTCACGGCGGTTTGACGCCTTGGCGCACACTGATCAAGCCAGACGGTCAGGCACAGATCATTGGCTATGCCTTGCCCCAGGTCGAGATCTTGCAGTTCCACGCAGATCCCAAGCTTGTCCCCAGCGAAGATTCTTTTCGTTATTGTCCGCCAGAGCGCATTGAAGCCGAAGGCGAAGACCTCTCTTCTGACCTGTTTGGCTTGGCGCTCATCGCGTTTGAGTTGATGACAGGCAAGCCGATGTATGACGGCTTGGTCAACGATATCCGCGCTCAAGCGGGCCGTGCTGAAGCGTCTCGCCGATTGTATCGTTTTAAAGACAAGCTCCCACAGGCCGTACAAGACGTTTTGAAGGGTGCACTTCGGCGAGAGCCGGAGGATCGATTTGAAGACGGCGAAGCGTTTTTGGACGCGGTTCGATCCGCTTTGGGACGTCGAGATGTGGATGGCCCACCGCTAATGGATGTCATGGAGCAGATGGGGACGGTCCAGAGTCGGGTTGGCGTAGAACTTGAGGCCGGTGCGACGATGGCGGTCTCTCGTGATCAGCTTCGCGCGATGGCCGAGGCGGAAATGGCCGCTGAAGAAGAGGCGGAACGACGCAGTAAGTTTCAGGCGCCATCTCGTAAGCGCCGCGCGGCTCCCAAGAGTCGTGGTCGTCGAGAGGATGACGAGGCTGTTGAAGTTGAAGGTTCAGAAGATCCTGTCGAGCCCGCGGAAGAAGCGGCGGAGGCTGAAGTAGCCGACGAGCGATGGGGAAGTCCTGCGCGTCGCCGCCGACCTCGCAGTCGATCTGCGGCGCGCGATGGAAGCGCTGAAACCTCGGCAGAAGATCTTATGGCGTCTTTGCGCACCTCACAGGAAGAAGGAACGTCTCGTCGCAGAGGCCCTTCGCGGAAGAGTGAGATCGCCTCGATGCTTGGTAATGAGCAAGGGGAGTCGCAACCCTCGGAAGCTGTCGAGACGCAGGAGATAGCGGCTCCAACCATAGCTCCGCCCGTTGTTGAAGAGGTGGAAGACGTCGAAACGCGACCTGTCGCAGGACCGCCGCGAAGACGCCCACGACGCGCGGCATCAGAAGAAGCGCCCGCTGTCGCACCTGCTCCGGTCGAGCAAGAGGCTTCTCCCCCGGTAGCACCTCCATCAGCCGAGCAGGTCGAGGAGGAACCCACGCCTCCCACTTCGCGAATTTCTCGGCCGCCTCGGATGCGCAGACCTCCGCGTCGTAAGGGCAAGGTCACAGAAGAGACACAGGCCGTGACGCCGCCGGAAGGCTTGTCAACCACACAGATTGACGCTGACGCTGCCGAATTAGAGGCGCAGTTGAATGCAGAGTTGCTGGCCGCCGCAGAAGAGAAAGCCGCTGAAGAGGCGTTGGCTGCGGAGGCCGCCGCCGCAGAGGCCGCCATTGCGGCAGAGCTTGAGGCAGCAGCAGAAGAGAAAGCCGCTGAAGAGGCGTTGGCTGCGGAGGCCGCCGTCGCAGAGGCCGCCATTGCGGCAGAGCTTGAGGCAGCAGCAGAAGAGAAAGCCGCTGAAGAGGCGTTGGCTGCGGAGGCCGCCGTCGCAGAGGCCGCCATCGCGGC
>Ga0163179_10001409_pt1 | contig 17038 bp, 16 predicted proteins | sample AtlANTMetagenome_FD_109643 | JGI IMG/M metagenome (GOLD analysis project Ga0163179, IMG submission 109643) | Marine eukaryotic phytoplankton communities from the Atlantic Ocean - Atlantic ANT 2 Metagenome | ecosystem: Environmental > Aquatic > Marine > Oceanic | place: North Atlantic Ocean... | reverse complement strand
TGAACCACCAGGTACATAAGGTTTTAATAGCCATCCGAGATTAACTTTTTTACCCGAGTCGTCATAACCAACGGTGATGTTGTTAATTTCTTTTGGTAATTTTTTGTTGGGGTCAGCTAGGTTTTTTAAAACCGTCTCTACAGGTACGCCTTGTACCCCTATTTCGTACCCGCGTGTTTGCAATTCCGCCAACATTGTAAGCAAACCTTCCCTAGCTGACTGGGCGGCTCCTTCTCCCATAAACGTTCCGGTCAATGCTTCATTCAACCTTCGACCAGCATTCATTAAATCCATAGGGTTAACGGTTATAAAGTCATCAGTACCCGGAATTCTCAGTTCAAACGTTCGCCACTCTTGTTTACTTTGGCTCGCTTGACTTACAGATCGCCGAATAAATTCTTCTATAGAAACTTCAATCTCGTTGCCTTTACCGTCCCTGAGTCTGATTGTTTCTGTATCGGGTGTGGATTCAATCCATATAGTGTAGGTGGGTTTATCTCGAACGCCTTCCTGTACCGGATTGCTTCTTATGCTTACTATTTCACTTCGGGTCTGCTGTTGTAATCTTGTTGCTGTCTGCAGTGTGCTCTTTGAAACCTGAGACCATTCCGGATCAGTCCAGTCTATAGTTTGACCTGTTACTTCTTCATAATTTCGTCGAGCTTCGTCTATACCGCTAAACTTATTTTCACCTTCTACCGCTGAGTATTCCTCTTTTCGCACGCCGTCTTGTACAAAAGAATGGGGAGAAGCTTCGGTTTCAAACTCCTGATCGGCTCCAGCAGTTGCAGCACCCTCATTAGTATCCTGACCTGTTTCCAGATCATCCCTATCACCAACCGCATCAGTATCATCATCTTCCATGAACTTAACGTCTGGCCCCGACCTACGTTTCCGATCAGCTAGTGCCTCGTCAATTGGGAGGATCTCACGACGCCCGCCTTCAGGCATTAGCTTTTCAGCAGCGTCCCATGCAGCAGCCTGTCTTTCTGGTGTTGTTGTTTCTTCTGAAACAATGCCGCCTGTTGAATCGTAAACCCGGACAACAATGGAGTCTGCGTCAGTCTTTACGGCACTATACCCAAGGGCTGCAGCAAGAACTGCGTCACTGGCTTCACCTTTTATTACCTCTTCAACAACTGCTCTATCAGTCGATACAATTGTTCCGCGACCCTGAACAAAAGCCGCGAACGCTTCTTTACCATCTATAAAGATTCTTGAGATGCCGCTTTTTTTAGTTGTAAAACGGGAGTCAGGTTCTGTGCCCGCTACCCAAACAGCTTTTTTATCGCTGGTATCATTTACCATCGCGGATAGCTGGGAGTTTATATCTAACTCGGATTCGGCGGTTGTCTGTCCAGCCGGTGCATCGCTAATATCTTTTCCTGCCTGGTGTGCAGCCCAACGTTCTTTGATGGTGTCAGCCATCCGGCTAGCCCGTTCAGTGACTCCTGCTGCTGCATCTAATGCACTGGAAGGGAGATTACCAAGTTCTTTTGCGGCTTGTATTGAAGTCGAACCCGCCCCTCCAATAGCGCCACCTCCGAAGAACGCGACAAAACCCGCATTCAGTCTTCGCATATTGGCATCGGCATCAGTAAAGTCTGAGTCCATCGACATACGATTTCGTATGGCAATTTCTTCTTGGGTAAGTTCAGTAGCTGCTTCTATTGCGCCACCTTTTAGAGTGCCTTTTACAAGGGTATCTGCAAGGCGTCCCATAACAGTTTCAGGCCCGCCTGATTTTTTCTTAGCCTGGTTTGCAAGCAATTTAACGAGTCCGTATTCACCAAGCACACCAACGCTGGCTTGCGGTAAGGCTACAAGCGCCGCCCGCATTGCATTTGCGTCATCCAATGTTCGCCCTGACTCTAGTGCTTCGCCGACATTGCTACCTCCTAAGGGGACGTATTCAGCACCAAAAGCACCTGCTATACCCCCTCGCTTGAATGATTTACCAGTGCCTTCTGTTGCGCTTAATACTTTACGACCTCCAGCCACAACTGCATTACGTGTTAAACCTGCGGCTTCTTTTGCTGCTTCGTAAGCTGCTTGTGCAATATTCCTTTGCTCGTTAGTTGCAGTTTTATTAGCGACTGCCTCTATTGATTCTTTTATAAGTGCCTTCGATGCTTGCCGTGCTTCTTGAGTAATTATTTGTTTACCCAACGTTACGCCCATCGATGCTATACCGCCACCAGTGAAAAACCCGATAATAGAAGTTAGTGCGCTAGGGACAATTTGCCCGGTCCCTTGTGCAACCTGATCTAAGAACCCTTCTACAGTTTTTTCTTCCCAGAACTCAGAAAACGTTTCCAGTCCCTGCATGGGTATTGCTGCTAACTCTTCGGTTATTCGTGCGTTAGCAATTGAATCCTGTTTACCCTGTTCATCTCCTTGCAGCTGATCAATGGCTGCACCAAACATATAAGTATCAGCCACAAGCGTTTGTGCGCCGCTAGTAAGACTGCGTCGAAAGCCATCAAAAAACCCATCTGAAGGCATAGGTCCAAGACCACCGGAAAAGAAAGAAGAGCCTCTTTCTTCAGAAGAAGGCGTTTCCTCGTTTTGTCTTTGAGTTGCAAAAAAATTCGATAGAACTTCATCGGAAACGTTTCGTAGCGGCGGCGCATCCGTAGCAGAAACAGAATTTGCCTGATCAATAATACTCTGGGTATTATCAGCAGACGCAAGAATATCAGAGCCATTAAACGCATCAACGCCTAGATTAAAGTAGTCATAACCCGAAGTGCCATTTGCGTCTACATTAGTTAGATTTTTTGCCCCGTTGGGTCCGAGTAAATGGGCGGCTGCTAAATAGCCTGAAACTTTATCCTCTGGTGTATTAGGATCTATTGTTCCGTTTGAACTTAATACACCGTGATTAAATTTAAGGTTTTCCTGAAACGCAAGATCCTGCACATCGGGGTTATTTAAAAAATCCTCTTTACTATATACCCCGTTTTTACCGGTCCAGTTCATTGCATTATCTAAACCGCTGTTACCTGAATGCTGTTGAGAGGTTCCGGATTTTAAATAGCCAAGCGTTTCTAACGCCAACTGCCCAAACTGGTAGCCGCCTATATAATTAAGTGGGTTTACACTGCTATAGTCACCAGACGATTCTTGCTGAAGTAGGGCTTGTTGGAGACTAAAAGACACTCTCTATGTTACTCCGCGTCTGCAAACTTCATATTATTTTTAGCGGCTGTTCTAAGAAGTTGTGCTAAAATTCCTCCGCTTTCTCTTTCTATCATCTTCAATTTAAAAGACTGACTTAGCTGGCCGTCACCGGTAACGTAAGCAATATCGGTAATTACTCCTTTCTCCGTTCTCGCTACACGGATTTTATTTAGATCATAGTCAATAACACCCTGAGGTTCTGTAGTAAATAAGTCTATAAAGCCCTGCCCAAAACGTCCTCTATCAGATATTGCCATTCCTTGCGCATAAAAATTCGCTGCAAGATTCAATGCATCCATATGTAGTCTTAATTCTTGTTGACTTTTTGCAGCGTTAATTTTACGGATATAGTCTGTTATTGTTCTACCCAGCCTTTTAGTTACTTTCTCTGAGCCTTTTGGAGTGCGAGCAGTGAACTTTTTTAACCGCCCCGTGTCTTCATTAATATTCCCTATGCCTACAATGTCATATACTTGATCTACAAAAGGGTCGATTACTTCCTTCTGGATTTTTTGTGCATCGCCCCACTGTTTATCTTTTAGTTTGTCTGCCTCAGTTCGTTCCCCTTTTGCAGCGTTCCGAGCCCTCTGTAACTGGGTCTCTGCTATTGTCTTATCGACAGCGTCTTTTCTTTGTTGCGAAATTATCGCGGCTGCTTTGTAACCGTCAATCTCCTGATCACCGTGCTTTATTAAATTCAGGGTCTTTCCAAATAAAGCCGCCTGTTTATCTGTCCCGCCTGTTTGAGTCATGGCAATTGCCAGAGCAGTCTGAATTGCATCGCTTTCGCTGATTTTCTTGTCTACTACTGCTTGAGCCAATTCAGTATCGTTAGTTATATTATTTTTTTGTAGAAACCCGTTTATTACTTCCATCTGTTGGGCATTAGGCTTTTTAGCTGATTCTTTAATTGCTGCGAGCCAGTCACCTTGAGTTAGTTCTATATTAGAAGCTGCAAATTCACCGGTCCCAATACTGTCGTAATTTGTTATAGCATTCCTTATATCTTCTTCTGTATACCGCTTCTTGGCATCAGAAGGTCCGTACCTCTCTTCCAGATCCGCCTCGAACGCTTTTCCAGCTTTTCCGGTTTCCTCCCTTGCTGGCACCGGATCATCAATACTTCCAAGAAACTTGTTAAGAATCCCGATATTTGAAACAGCAAGATCGAATCCATATGTAACCGCACTTGCGCCGTCGTTCCAAATATCAACTCCCTTCGCAGCTAGGCTCGCTGGAACCGCATCCCAGAATTTTCTCCCAGGGCCGGTCAGTCGTGTTCTAATACGTTTTGCTATTTCGGCTCTTTGCTCGGGAGTCTTTTTATCCCAGGCTTCTAGCGTCATCGGTGGGTCCAACTCAGAAAGGAGTTGTTCCAGATTTCCTAACTTTGCTTTCTCTGGCCCGACTTCTGCTTCCCATTTTTCTCTCGCATCCCCCTCTACGGTTTCTAACAGAGCATTAACGTCTACCCCCATTTGGACGGCAAGCCCTCTAAGTTCTTCTGAAGGCATATCACCGACTACATCGTAGAAATTAGTCAAGTTTGCAGGAGTCAGGGTGCCGTTGTTTCCCGAGTCATTTTTATATTGAGAAACTATTTCCCGCCGTAACACAGCGTCTTGTCGCGCTTCAATTCCATCCGCAAGATTACTGTAGCCAGTAAGTATCTGCCCCTGATTATCTAGTAACCCGTTTTTTGAAATACCGTCTTGGAATGCCCCTCTTAGCTTAGTGTTTAGTTGTTCTGCACTAAGAGAAGTAATCTGATCTGTACCATCGGGAGTTCTAAAATGCGTCATAGGTGCCCGCGTACCATCTGTACGTTCTATTATCGGGATATATCGAACAGATGTTTTTCCCGTTTCAGGATCAGTAAATTCTTTTTCCTCAAGGTCAACTAATTTTCCCTGGACAGTTTCACCCGCTTCATTCGTATATAAATTAACATCTCTAGTGGCAAGGTTTAATACCTCAATCCCTGCGCGCTTTGCATTTGGATTGCTAAATAAATCCGTAACTAAATCTCTCTTATTTACATCAGTTATGGTTTGGCCGGTTGCTAGAGTAAAGTTCGATATGGATATCCTGTAATCATTTGTTTGATTCGCACGGTCTTTTTCAAGTAACTCCTGTGTAAATTTCTTTTGTTCTCTATCCGCTGCTTCGCGCCGCATCAGCAAGTCTTCTCGTGCGACATTCTTTCTAAAGCGGTCGTCGGATGCCGCTCGAAAAGAACCTAAGGCAGATTGTATACCCGCTCCAAAACCTTCGTATGCCATATAAATAGCCCTCTAAAATGCCAACGCAAAAATAGCAGCAGCCCCTAGACCACCGATGGTGCTAAAAGTATTAGCACGAGAAGCTGCTTTGGCTTGCTGATATGCAGCATCTAATTGAGCAGCGTTCTGCGCTGCAGTACCCATTGAACTTAATGCACTCCGGTTAACGCCTTGTCCTATATTGATAAGGTCATTAAGTAATTCTTCGTTAGCCGCTTTCTGATCGATACGGGCAGTATTAACCGCCTGAGTACGTCCAAGCGTAGTGTTTCTGTTCAAAGCTCGCTCCAACTCGGCTTTCTGCGCGTTTGTTAACGCTCCCGTGCTTTCTAATCCGTACCGCTCCTTATTCCGGTCTGCGATACCCCTTGTAAGTGCTGACGCTGTCTCAGAATCTTCCACTGCTTGATCGATTAAAGATGTATCTGTTTTCGCTTTTTCAACAAGTTCACGTTCTTTGTCAGCCCAGTTTTTGCGCCATTCCAGGTAATCATCTCTGGTCATATCGGCATAGGCTTTTTCCGGATCAGCTACAGCAGGGAGCCCTAGAGAATTAGTAGAAGCCCCACCACTGTAACCCCAAGGACCACTTCCGCCAGACTCTTGCCATCGTCTTATGCCCTCTTGCTGTTCTGGCGTTAACGCACTTTCGTTTGCGGGAGGGTTTTCTCCGGTGCCTTCAACGCCGCCTGTTGTACCGTCTTGTGGTTCGTTGAGATTTTCAGATTCTTCAGACATTAATTAGCTCCACTGCCAAGCGCGAGTAGCAGCGCGTTTAGGGTCACTATAAGGGTTAGTATCAAAATATCTTTTCATTCTCTCCTTGAAGCTACCTCCACGCTTTCCTGGTCCGCCCCCCTCAGACTCAGGCGCACCTCCGTGCCAATTTTCTCCAGCCATTTTATTACTTATACCTTGAACAACATAAGCCGTGCCTAGTTCACCAAGCATCGCGTTTCTTGCCGCTCGTGTTTTGTTATTAGCGTCTGCTTGCGCTAATTGTTTGGTTGTTTGTATTGACGATAGATTTGCCAGACCACTTGCATTATCTGATCCCTGTCCTCGACGCATTCCAACTGCTTCGGTAGCAGCTTTATTCGAGATATTTGCACCGATACGATTCGCCTGATTGTACTGACCAGTTAACGCCATAGTCCGATCATAAGAAGAGGCTGTATTAGTCCGTGACAGATCATTATAAGTCTGCCCACCTGCTCCGGTTTTAGTTAAGGCTTGCATTGCATCTGCGTTTGAAACGCGCCTTGCTATTTCGGTCGCGTCCCTGCTATCAAGCGCCTTCTCTGCTTTATCTAACAGCAAAGGACCGTAGAGATTGTTAAAATCGGTTTTATTTGCAAGCGCAACCGATGCATTCATTTTTTGTGACTCGGATGGTTTATAATCTTGTTGTGAAGGTCCACAGCCCATAACTAAATCCTTTTTACTAAAGTAGCGCCAGCGTAGTTATACCCTCTGGCTTCTAGTTTTTCTTCTGTTCGCCGCGTTCTAATGCGACTGGTTATGTCAAAAACAAGTGCCTTCGCACCTTCCTCTAATGCCCACGCTTCAAAAGCATCAAGCAACTTATCAAAACCGCCCCGGCTTCTTGCTTCCGGAAGGATGTAACAAGTCTCTTCGTAAGCAACTAAGTCATTACCAAGAAAAGTCGGTCCGACTGAAGCAAACAAAACGCCGACAGGACTTCCTTCTTGTGCTATGACAAACAGTTTTTTCTGTTCGTCTGCCATAAAGTCAATAACCCTTGCAGCCATCTTCTCTCGATCAAAGTCCATATGTGAATAAACGGACTCTTTCCAGAAGACTTCTGCTCCATAAAGGATTACCTGCATATCATCAGGTATTGCATCTCTAACAACGAGCCATTTAGGATCGTGTAAAGACTTATCCCCGTTCTCTTCCGTAACGATTTCTTCTTGTTGCTCTACCAATACCACCATAATTAACCTTCCAAACCACTCCTTGATCTGCCTGTCTTGCTCTCCGCTCGGCAATCTCTACCGCCTCTGCAAAAAGCCCACTGTAAATTCCTGCCCCTTGTAAATCCGACCAGTCTCGCCCAGGCATTCTTAACAACCGGAATAAAGCACCGTTCACAACTGCATCACGGTATTCATTCATTACCTGTTCATCGCAGGAAGTTGAACTATGCGTCGGTTTTAACTGAGCCCGGATTATGACGCTTGACGTTGTTGTGTCACTTGGAACAGGTGCTAGCCAGACTAGCGATCCACTTTGCTGCACATAAAATTCCGGATCACCGTAATGATCACTGTCGCGCCATTTAGGTTTTCGTTGTTCCAGTAACTCGGTGCTTACTGGTTCTAATGTATTACCCTCGAAAGTAGCCCAGGTTATTCTGTGTACAGTTGTTCCTGTAGGTGCCTCAAGGTCATACTCGTAAGTATTTGCTACAGTAGTAATCGGATCGAGTTCAAGTTGATAGACGCCAGTTCTTTCACAGAAATCAATAGCCGAAGCTCGGACGGTACTTTCTATTAAAGTATCGGGGCACCCAATAACCATCGGTAGGATTTCGGGGAGTAATGTCTCGTAACTAATAGCCATGTTATACCGCCGTTAGTTGTTGTTGTTCGATGTTAGGATTACCTGTTGCGTCAAGTTGTCCTTTACCGGTAACGGATACTGTAAACAATTGATAATGTGAAGCTGCCCGTTGTTGACTCGGAGCAAATTCCGAATCCTTCATGTACGCCATATACAGCACGTAATTTAATAACGCATTAGCATAAACATCCGGAACCCCGAGATTGCCGTTTAAAGCAACTGTTGCAGGGTTTGCAGAATAAACAATCTCAAGATAGGCGTTACCCGCTACTCCGGGATAAACGTAGTAGTCTCGCGGATTGTTCGGGTCATAAACCCAGTGTTTAACGACCGTTGTATGTGCTGCACTTCCAGTAACTGCAGGGTCATGCCAATCAGGTGTTTGAGAATCCAGAACCGAGCGGTCTACTAACCGGACAGACCTTCCTCCTGTACCGCTGCTCGCTGCGGACATATTTCGGACAACACCAAGTAATCGGTTCCCTCCTGCGGGTATTGCTTGTTTGGTGCCAGTAACCAATGTAACAGTAGCATTAGTCGCAGTAGCATCAGGTTTCATCAAGGCAATTTCGCGTTGTGCATCATTAACCCAGAGTACAAGTTCACTGGTTACAGGCCATCGAACTCCTGCTGTGTCTTGCAATACTGCTTGTGCCCTATCAACAACACTTTGAACCGTTACAGTCATACGCTACCTATGAATTAAGAATTGATTCCCACGCGGCCTTTCGAGTATCTCCGTCAATGGTCTCACCCATAATCTTGTTAACGACTGCGGCTTTAGGTACACCGTCAGCGTTGAAATTTTCAGGATTGCCATCTTCCATTAGCACTAGCAATGCTTTAGTAAGCTCATCAGCAATAGGATCGGGAACGGGTTCTTCTGAAGTATCGCTCTGTTCAGGCGGAGTTATTTCAGCTTCCGCTTTTACTTCAACAGATTCGTCATTAGCAGAGGTTACTTCCCTAGCACCCATCTGGATTGCAATAAGACCGATTTCCTCACTAAGCTCTCGTGGAACGCCGGGTTCAAACAAAACCGCAGAGCCTCCGAGCGTTGTTACTCTTAAAGGTTCATCACTGATTATCTTCATGATTTTTTATATCTCCAGAAATGAAACCCCCCCTCCGGTGATTAAAGAGGGGGGGATCAAGGGGGTCATTACCCTACAATAAGGTACATAGTTAACGTACCAGTTGTAGCGCCAGTAGCAGGTGCTGCTTGTACTGTCACATCAATTGTGTCATCAGCAGTAAATGTTACTGGGGCGGTTGCTGTACTACCATGAGTAGCGTTACCTATTGCAAGGCTAGAGGCGGTGCCTCCAGCTTGACCAATAGTTGAGCCATCAATCATAGAAGCAGCTGCGCCACCATATCCAACGTCTAAGACGATAGAAGGTGAACCACCCGTGTCAAGGTCAGTTGTAGTTAAAATAACTCCGTAAACTGTCTCGCCTTTAAATACATCACACAGCTGGACTATGTCATTTCCAGCAAGTGCGGCAGAGATTGAATACGATCCTATCCGAACCCCAAGGTTTCCCTGGGGAAAGTTTTGGAATGCTGAGTTCCCAGATATAGCATCAGATGTAAAAGTCGCCATTAGTCAGTCCTCCTATTGGGCAGTGTCAAGTGCGATCACGCCAAAGTCCTGTACTGAGCCACTTGTGTCGCTGTTGTACTTAGGCTTTCGGAGACCGAAAATTTTACCAACACTGATACCCGACTGATTTCCATAGTCAAAAGTATCTTCGACCATTTCAGGTAAGCCAATGTCAGCAAGGGCTAATGCTTGTGCTCCGCAGAATAGGGCACGTCCACCGACTATGTCAGCGTTGGCTCCCCATTTGTAACCGGCAGCACCAGCGTTAGAGCTAGTTCCAGTAGTAGCGCCAGATGTATTAAATACATGACGGAACTCGTGGATCATTACGCCGTCAACCATCAATGAACTTGTTCCTGCGAACAAACCGTTTGAAGGTCCACGAACGCCAGCGTTTCTTACATTCGCCAGAAAGTCAGAATCAAGTTTCAGATCCGCCATCTGTTGAGGAGTAACAAACATATGGAAAGTTTCCTGATTACCCGCGCCTCTGATACCACGGATATAGTTGTCCTTGGCGTAAGCTTTCAGGTTTACGATGGTCTTGTACTGTATGACATCAGCAGCTACGACAGCAGTAGTGTCACCAGCTACCAGCCCGCTAGAGTTATCCCAACGTCTGTGCCTGTCAGCTGTAGGAGCAGAAACGTCTGATGCAAACTCAAGATCCACAAGCTCATGTCCGGCACTAGCTGAAGTGTTTCTCAGCGCACCAGTATTCTTGTGTGTATAAGCAACACCTGACAGTGTTAAGAATGCTAGCTGGTCGCAACGATCAGCCATTGCATATGCTAAAGCATCACGAGACTGCTCACGAAAATTAACAACAGTCTTCTGATCAGTCATACGACCAGCGATCCTGTTTGCAAATCTCAGTTGGTCTAGCTCGATGCTAATGTCAAAGGCACGCAATGCTTCTTCATTACCTTCCAACGTGTTGTCTCCGGTAATACCATCTCCGGTCATGTCAGCAAGCAATGTAATATTTGCTTTTGTACCTTTCTGGTTCTTTGTCAACTCAGTGACACGCTGAACCATTGCGTTAGAACCTGAACCAGCGAACTGGTTTATGAAAGACTGGTTTCTTGCGACTTTCCAAAAGTCACGAGACCACGTCTGTAATTGGTCGCCAGTAAGCGTACCAAAATTAGTTGTAGCCATAATGGGCCTCCAAAAAATAGACAAATTTATGCAGCACACACTGCATCTCATTAGCCGACTTAAAGGAGCGGCTAATCCGTTATTCACGTATCGTGTGAAGACGAATCAGCGATTTTTAACGAGGTACGGCCTCGACAGGTTTAACGTCTTATGTGCAGACGAAAGTACGTTTTTTACGGCTACGGGCCGATCAGTTATCGTACTGATAGACGAAGGTAGTAAAATATTAGTTTAGTATTATTTTAAATGCAACACCTTATTTTTCTTTAAAGGCTTCCTTGTACTCTTCATATGCTTCGTTCTCAGGCGTACTCGGATCATCTGCAACATACCGTCCTTTTTCATCTCTCGCCCGCTTACGAGGGCCGACGTTCAATACTTCGGGTCGCACATTTTCATTAACCGGTTTTTTCTTAAACCCTATAATCGGTAAGCTCGCCAGCCAATCAAATAACGCCATTAATTCTCTCCTTTCAATTACGAACTATCCTTGCAAATGCATATCCAATGACAATTCCAACGCATAACTCTATACCTACCATTTTTCACGGTCCGCCCAATAAGCTGCTGACATTTTTCCTTTAGCTATATTCTTACGGTGCCTCGCTTTAAACGAAGCTCTTTTATTTTTCATCTTTTCAGACTCACCTGCCTTGGGTTTACCCGCTGTAGACGCACCCTGTTCTCCGAACCTGATTAACTTAGTCCTATCACCCTCTTTTGCTACAACAACGTGGGATTTAGTGGGATGTTTGGGAGTACGCTTCGGCTTGTTGTATCCTGTTACGCCCGCTGCTTCAAGTTGCCTTTCCGTCATTAGATAATATCTCCTCTAAGGCGTTTCAAAGTAGCTTCAGGGAGCGCATCAAACTCTTCCTCGGTCATAGTCGAAAGATCAATTGATTTTTCGCCGTGCTGAGAAGAACTTTCGCCGGGTAATTCCGGAGGTTGCGCCTCTGCAGCTTTCAGTTTTTTATTAACCTGCGCCCGTTTCTTGGAAACCTCATCCGTTTTAACCGCACTTTGAGACAAAGCGGGTGCGTCACTGTCTACTGCATCAAGATCGTGGTCTTTAACGACGTACTTAACGGCTTTTCCTAACGCATCAACTGCCTCATAACCTTTCATAATGAACGCATCACGCAATTCAATTACTTCGTTGGTGTATTCCTCGTTAAAGGATTCGGCATTTCTGTCAAAAACAGGGTACGCTTCTTCCATTGCGTTGGCAGCTTGCTGTAAAGCTGTCATCTGGCGGTCTTGATTTACGGTCTGGTTCATTTCCTGCCGCATTTCAAACTCAAGCGCCTTCCTTTCGGCCTGACGAATCTCTCTTCGTAGTGCTACCGCCTTATCTGTTTCGCCATCGAGCACCATATTCTGGTATTCAGTCTCTTTAACGTCGAAGTCGTACTCTTCTGGGGCTTCTTCACTCTTCTGACTTGCTGCATTTATCTCATCAAGCTGTTTTTGTAGGGCTTTCTGCTTTGCAAGCACCTCATCAAGCCGCGCTTTCGGCACCATAGGCGATTTTTTCGCTGTTTCCGGCTCCGGTTTTGCAGGTTCTTCCTCTACTTCGGCAGTTTCTTCAGCTTCTGCTTCCGTTTCTGCGGGTTCTTCAGCTTCTTCTTCGGCTTCTGCTTCCGTTTCTGCCTCTGCCTCCGTTTCATCTTCCGATTCTGCGGTTTCTTCGGCCTCGGATTCCGCAACTTCGGCTTCTTCTTCCGTTTCTTCCGGCTTTTCTTCTGCTACTTCTTCAAAACTTAGGTCTAACGCAGGAGTATCGTCGTCATCAGGTACATCTGCCCCAGGCATAACCATAAATTGCATATCATTTTGTTCCTCGGTAGAGGCTTCTTCCTTTTTCTTACTCATTTAAGAACTCCTGTTAGAATTTTGAAAAGCAGCGGTTGCCAATTTCGTAGCCGCAGCTGTCTGAGACTGCTCGCTTCGTGACGCATTAGTTGCGGATGCAAGTTCTCTGCGAAGATCCAGCTGATCCTGATTCATCTGGATCTGTGCTTGCAGTTCTGCCATCTTGATCTGAGGATCGACCTCGGACATATCCTGTACCTTCGCAATATTGACAGCCGATTCGGTCTGAATCTTACGAACTTCAGCTTCCAGCTTCGCAATTTCAAGCTGCAGCTGCTGCATCGCAGCCTGTTGCTGTATCGCCATTGCTTCTGCCTCTTCGGGCGATGGTGGTTCCTGGCCGGTAGCGACTCTTATGCGTTGTGCTAGCTCGCCTTTTCTAGCGAGATGGCTATATTCAACGATTGCATCGTCAGGTATCTGAACACCGACCTGCCGCAAGTTAAGTGCTTCGGCAAACTGCACTTCATCAAACGAATCACGAGCAGGTGCTGTGGCAATAATTACGTCGTACTCACCAACCATCAAGTTGTTAATAATCTCGCCTTCAGGTGTGACTTCATTCAGTACCATTTCTTCCCGAGGTTTAAGAGGGCTGTCCTCATTCGTTACCTGAACAACCCGTTCCTCTGTATAGAAAGTCTGAATAAGGTTCAGAATTTTTTCAGCAAGGTACTGACGCGCTTTTTTAAGATTATCAAGCGGCACCTGTATCATAACTGCGCCACGATTCTGTTTCGCCTGAATAGCAACCCCTGAAACCTCGGCACTGTCGGTGCCTAACATCGAATCATTGATACCACTAATAGCCTGGATATTAGCCGCTGCTTTTTGTGCAATACGGTCCAGTCCGGTCGGAATCTGATTCGCACCAATTTTTACTGGCGGGTTTGTACCACGGGCATACTCAAGTACCAGACCGGTTTGCGCTCCGTGTTCTTCGAGATCATCCGGTGTCATACCAACTAAAGAACCGCTTTCTACCATCCAGCCGCTGTTCGCAGTGGTATTCACAATATGCAGTTCCTGACTCGCAATCTTATTGAGTTGTTCCTGCGGAGACAGGAGGTTACGCACTACACCAAAAGGTCTGCCTCTTCTGAAATAACAGAAGAACGGGACAATAGTAAAATCAGAATAAGGAGACCAGTCATCGTGCAATACCACACGGTCGCAAGTGACAGTCCATCTGATTTTGCGGATCACTTTGCTGATAATCATCAGGCCATATTCTTTTGCAAATTTTTTACACTTGTTTTCTTTCCAAGCATCGGGGCACTGCCGTTGATCTCCTGTATTCGGGTCTACGAAAAAAGATGCACGGGTCAGCTTCTTTTGCTGCCGCTCGATTACGCGCAGGGCTTTTACATTTCTGTATTCTTCATCACCCGGAACACCCGCCCCGTAATGACCGTCACCGTTTTCAGTATCGCCGTAACGGGTTTCCTGATACTCAACTGAATCAGGGCCGAAGGACATACCGTTCTCGGCAACGAACAACAGACGTTCTGCTTTCTTCTTGCCGTAAATCTCTTCAATCTCATCGAGGGTCATCCACTTTGTCTCGAAGACTTCGCTCCAGGTCTTGGGATCAGAGTCCTTCGCATCCGGATCGATCAGAATATCTAACGGGTCTTTAGCCGTGATACGGATCTCACCTTCGACGTGGTCACTGAAGTCCATGCGAACGTCAAAATATCCGCGCCCGTCCATAATGAGTCCGTCGCTGAATACCTGTTGCTCAACCCAATCCAGTTTATTGTTGTCAGCAATCTGCATATACAGTTTGGTCAACGTATGTGCGACTTCTTCGCTGCCGCCTCTTCGCGGTTTAAACTGAACATCGGCACGGCGAGTAGACTGCTCACCGAGTATTGTATTGATAGTAGGAAGAATCGTGTTCACCGTAAGAGCAGGGCGGCCTTCCTGTTCCAATGCCGACTCATCTTCCGGGTCCCATTGTTCACCCTGATAATAGGAATCACATCTTTGAGCCATACGGACATAATCCAGATGGCCGTTGTCTCGTGCGCGTTCGTATCTCGCCCACTGTGAACGTGTGATCTCTTCTTCTTTAGCTGGGGAAATTTTCTGTTCTTTCATGATTATGCGCTCATTGCAGATTTAGTGCGTTGCTCACTTTTTAATAATCGAGGTAGACGGTCTCGCCAGGATGGGATGTGTTCGATTTTTTCAACAAACGTTGAAAACTCCGTCATCATCAAACCAATCCAAGCCAACGCGTCAACCTGATCGTCATGGACACCATTTGGAAATCGCAACAGTTCAGCCACCAAAGGTCCGGTAAAATGTTCTTCTCTCGGCACAAACACCATGCCTTGTTGCATCCGACCCTGGATTGCTCTGGCACGCGCTTCCTTATCTCTCCGGCCAGTTTTTAAATCTTTAAAATATGCTTCGTAGAGTCCACGTTCCCTAACTCTTTTTTCAAGAAACGGCCCAAGCGCCATTTCAATATGTCCTTTCTCTATCCCTATGATCGAAGGCTTCCATACTTCGTAGAGATCGAGAATCTGTTCAACCAGTTCAAACCCGTCGAACCTGCCTCTGACCATATCGACCACGTACATCTCATCCGCTTCACTGACACCAACAACGATGCCTACGGTCCAGTCATTACGATCCTGTTTACCGATAGCCAGATCCCACGCGCAATAAAACTTCATGCGGTCCAGATCGATATCATCGCGGTCGTAATACTTGATCATGCTACGCGTAAAGTAATCACCGTCATCTGCAACGGGATTCTGTTGATACAGTGCAGACCAGTCTCGCGGTCCGACTGCTTTTTCAATTCGCGCCAATGCTCCCTCATCGTAACGTTCAGCATGAAGCGGTTCGCCAGCCTTCCTGAATTCTTCATCAACCTCGGCACGGGCAGGGTAGTTCACGACTTCCCACTGCTCTCCGTGGTCCGATGCTGCTTTTAATAACCGACCTGCAAGATCGTCATCGTGCCATCTTGTTAAAATTACCAAGACGCCGCCGCCCGGTGCTAGCCGGGTGTACGCAGTTGACGTATACCAATCCCAGGTGCTATCCCGTGCGTTCGTGGATTCTGCATCGTCACGGTTTTTAATCGGATCATCGATTACGAGAACATGCGCTCCCTTACCCGTGATACCGCCCCCGACGCCCGCTGCCACATAGCCTCCGCCAGTGGTAGTAAGCCACGCTTCTGCACTCTGGCTTTGAGGGTCGAGCCGAGTTTTAAAAGCGGTTCGGTAACCTTCTTCACGAAGGAGACCACGGACTTTACGAGAGAACGCCATTGCGAGCGAACCCGAATAAGAGCAAGAGATAAATTCGTGCGTTGGGTTTCTACCCAGATGCCAAGCTGGGAACGCCACCGACGCAAGCGTGCTTTTACCATGTCGGGGCGGCATGAATAACATAAGTCTAGGACTTTTCTTTTCAGCGACATCACGGGAGAACTCCTCTAGTCGTTTACAGATATCTTTGTGAACCCATCCTGCTAGGTAATCAGGATTAAACCGTTCTACAAAAGGTAATAATCGTTTGCGTGTCAGGAACCGCAGAGCAAGTTCCGCACGCGCTTTCTCTTCTACTGTTTCTTCTTTTGGTGTTTCCGGTTCGGGGCTTGCGGGCAGTGGTACTTGCTCCGCGATCTCCGCTTTGCAATACACGCAGAGTCGGTCGTCGCCCGAATACAACGTTTCGGAATGGAGCTTTTTACAGCGAACGCATTCGACCTTTTTGATTTCTGTCATAAAGGGTTTATTTTACTTACCCTTTTTGGGGAAAAACTTATGGTCTTTAAGAACTTTTTTAACGGTTCTTGCAACAGTCTTATAATCTAAATTCGGGTAGTCCAGTATAACTTCAGTACCGTCTTTCCCTTTCATCGTTCTTAATTTGCTATCCGACCTATTTATATCCGGATCGTTTTTTTCTTTAGCCATAATGCGCCTCTGTAAGTTTAAGTAATCAGACTCCGTATTCTTTCGCCATACCCTGATCGACAAGCGCCGTATTCAGATTCTTTCCGTCTGCAATAAGCTCCCCAAGCAACCGACCGTACTTACCGGATTTGTCTTTATGGGTACGGATCAATACTTCTTCTGCCGAGTCGAGGTGTTCATGCAACCAGTCCCGCGCTTGCCGCGCCTTCTCTTTCTCTTCCTCAGTACCGCCTCTTATCTCAGGCGTGTTAATACCGAAAAGACGTATCTTTTCTTTACGGATAACGATATTGAGTCCAAGGTCGATGTCTACGGTGCAAGTATCGCCGTCATAAACGGAGTGAACTTTTGACACTTTATATGTATACAATGTATGGAGCATCAATACGGCTTATACGGAC
>Ga0163179_10001406_pt1 | contig 17048 bp, 12 predicted proteins | sample AtlANTMetagenome_FD_109643 | JGI IMG/M metagenome (GOLD analysis project Ga0163179, IMG submission 109643) | Marine eukaryotic phytoplankton communities from the Atlantic Ocean - Atlantic ANT 2 Metagenome | ecosystem: Environmental > Aquatic > Marine > Oceanic | place: North Atlantic Ocean... | reverse complement strand
GTAATATCTGCACTAGTATATGATCCTGCAGTAACTGCTGTATTGTCTAGATTAATAGTTCCAGATGCAGTGATTGGTCCTCCACTTAGACCAGTTCCAGTTGAGATACTAGTAACTGTTCCACCACCACCAGCATCAATCCAATCCAATTCAGTACCAGTACTACTTAATATCTGACCTGCTGTTCCTAGTTGATCATCCTTATCTAAGATTCCACCACTAACTTTCATTCCTGTTGCACTGGTCGCAATCTTAGGACCAGATCCAGCATGATATAAATTAACAGCTCCTCCAGCAGTGCAATAGACGGCATCAGCACCACCCATATGTCTTATCTGAATATCACCGTATGCTTGCAACTGTAATGCTTTATTCCAACTAGCAGAACCAGTTTGATTATTATTCTGGATAGCAAATACACCAGTACCAGAACTTCTTACACCACTGGTGTTATTACTAGTATGGAATATTTCTAATTCTCCAGAAGCACCAACACTTATCTTAGAACCAGTACCAGTAGCACTACTATTTGCTGCTACATTTAAAGAAGCTTTAGTTGAAAGAGTACCAGCACCATCAATAGTTAGACATGATAGATCACTAAAGTTTCCTATCTGAAGTGCGTTTATACTAGTTCCATCACTATTAGGTCCGTCTGCTCTAGAAATTGCACCGCCATTACTATCAAATTTCCATCCTATACTAGTAGCACCAGCATATATTCCAAATCCACCAGGGAAAAAACCTTCAGTATCAGTGATAGAAGTTCTAGTTATTCCACCACCATTACCAAAGATAATCTTACCATTTATATCTAAATTACCACCAAGTACAGGTGTCGTATCATCTACAACATCAGAGATACCTCCTCCACCACCGCCACCACCAGCAGCATCAACCCACTGTGAACTACTACCATCGTTATAGTATATCTTTAACTGACCAGCGTTAGAGTTCCACCATAGATCACCACTGCTAGGTGAACCAGGTGCTGCATCATTAATAGTAACACTAGATCCTCCACCGCCTACAGCAGAACCGTTAACAGTTAATGCACCAATTATATTTACACCACTAGCGTTAGTCTCAAGACGCTTTACTCCTCCTTGGTACAACTCAGCACTTGAAACAGGAACAGAATCATTGCTCCAGTTAAATTTAGCTGCTACTTGATTTCCACTATCAGAAGAATCGAAAATAATATTTCCATTTTGTTTTGATCTAATATATGTTGTTCCACCATCGTTAATATGATCAAGAATTAAATTCTGACTATCACAATAAATTTCATATAGATCACTATTTCCAAGTTTGATTTTATTGGAATCACCTAAGTCAATAGTTCCTGCTTCTAAAGTTCCAGCTATATCAGCACTTGCAGAAACATCTAAAGAACCTGTAACAGAAACGCCACTCGCTAAAGTTTCAAATTTCTTTTGAGGGTTTCCAGCAGCATTTCCATCGTAAAGTTCAATAGAACCATCACGGTGCATCCAAAGTCCTGGTGCACCTGAATTTACCTCAAGTCTTATATCTCCTACTCCGTTTTGAACATATAGATCAATGCTGTTATGGAAAAGAGTAGTATTTCCAAACTGAGCTTTAGCTTCGTTTGCAAATTTTAAAGTATTTGCTGAACGATCAAAAGTTATATCTTTACCTGCTGATGCTCCATCGAATATAATATCATCACCAGAAACAAGTAAGGATCCAGTACCACCAAAAGAACCAGAATTATTATATTGCATCTCATAAGTACTACCACCAGGAGTTACTCCTCCACTACCACTAGTTGTAGCGTTTTTAATTATGTAACATAATGCATAATATGGTGGTAGAGTATTTACAGTATCAGAACCAGATCCACTAAAACTATGGGTATGTCCGATACTACCACCTTGGAAAGGTTGACCGCCACCACCACTATTAACACCACCAGTATTTCCACTAACAGAAATACTAACCGTATCAGTTGTTGCACCACCAGTCGCATCTACAGCATAATTATTTCCTGCACCTACAATAAACCTATCTCTTAGATCTGGTACATTAGCTCTTATTGCTTGTAGTTCTGTTGTTGCAGATGCAGAACCATCACATAATTGATATCCAGTTGGTATGTTAGATGAAGTTCCTGACCATATTGTAATTGTTCCTATAGGATCAGCACTAGAACCACCACCTAATGATGATAGATCAACTGTAAGATCTGCTAATGATCCTGTTCTACCCAATGTTAAATTTGTACCACTAAGAGAAGCAGTATCAACATAATCATTCGTATCAGTTCCACCAGTCTGATTGACCCAACTTGTATTTCCCGATCCATCTGTACGTAAAACTTGATCTACACTACCGTGAGTTGCAGGTAACGTGAAGTTAATGTTACCACTAAAGTTACTATGTAAAGGTGCTTTTATACTTACCTTGTGTGCATTGTTAACCTCACAATAGAGGTCTATAGATGCCACGTTTCCTGTACCTGTTCTTACTGATACAACACCATCAGAAAGAGTAACACCACTTGTCGTACCATTACCACCAATGGTAGCAGAGTTATTTGATGTTGATCCTCTAGAAATAACATTAGCAAGAGTACTGGTCTCTGTATAAGATGTTAAATAATTACTAAGATCTTGTGGGGTGAATTTAAACTCTCCATTTGCACTGTTGTATGTTATGTTTCCATTACCACTAGCAGCATTTGGTGTACCAACAGAGATAGCAGTTAAAGATACGTAACCACCAGCAGCATGGTCACCCCATGCATATGCTGCATCCCAATTAACTATCTTAGTATTGGTAATATTATATGCAGCAGAAGCAACAAAGACTGGATCAGTCTCTGCAGATGTTGAAGTTAGATATCCCTGTGTACTGTGATCACCCCATCCATGTGCTGTATTCCAATCAGTTGAAGTACCACCAGTAGCAGTAACAACACCACTAACTGTAATTCCTGTCGCCGTAGTAGCTAATTTCTCTATTGCAGAATGATATAACTTAACATCACCATCAGGAACAAACTTAGCAAGAAGGTCACTGGTTCCATTCTTTAATATCTTAACATCATGTGCACTCTCAATTGATAACGGGTTACCAGCATTAGAATGTTTTATCTGACTCTTACTACCTGTATGAACAATAGTTAGATCAGATCCTGCACCAAAAACTATCGACTTAGTATCTGATAAGAGAAGACCACCAGTTGTTAGTATCTGATCTGTAGTATTTCCTCTATCAGATACGCTATCAAGTGTCTCTGAAGCAGAAACAGATCCGAAACTAAGACCACCCGAGCCATCCGTAAGTAAAGCTTGTCCAGCCAGACCGTCAGTTGAAGGGTAGGTTAAACCAGAAGCAACTAAAACATTTGATATAGTAGTTGTAGGACCACTTACATGAACTCTCTCTACATTATTATAATAAAGCTTTACATACCCAGACGCACCACCAACTGCCTCAATTAGTGTCTCAGTGCTTGCTGCATTCTTTAAAGAAATAGTATCACTATCAATTTCTAAAGCACCTAGAGCAACTATCCTATTACCATCAGCAGTAGTGTGAGAGATTGCTAGGTCATCATTAGCACCAAATATTGCTACTGAACCATCACCCCATTTCAATGTGTTATCAACCTTAGTCCATTGTAAATTACTAGTCTGACCAGTGAATGTTGATGTACCACCACTTACAAATCCAGCATCAAGACTAAGTTGTACGTTAGTAGCAGCACCTCTGTTTGTAACTACTGCTAAGTCATCTGTACCTGTACTTGATACTCCAATAGATTCCCAAGCAACACCATCCCATGCCCAAGTTCTCCCACCTGTAGTGTAGGTAAAACTACCATCAGTTAGTTGCCCTGCAGTTGAGGGAAAATTTATGGCCATGCTTAGATTACTCCTTCCAGTTTATTTATCCTAAAGGGCTGCTACTCTTGTTTTGAAGTCAGCGAAATCAGTAGAGGCCGCAACGACACTCTTCAAATCACTTAGTTTAATATAGTCTGTTTGAGACAGTGGTGGTGTTGCAGAAACCCACTGTGACGAATCAGGATCTTGATAATAGATCTTGAGTGTACCATCAGTTGAATCCCACCATAGATCACCATCGATTGCTGTTGCTGGAGCAGTATCATCAGTAGATACATTAGCACCACCGCCACCACCGCTACCACCAGATCCACTAGAGACCTTCATTATGTAGCAGAGAGCATAATATTTTGGTCTGATGTCTACGTTTCCACCACCACCAGTAGTTAGAACAGTAGCACCAGTGGTCTGAGTATCACAACCAAGACTCAAGCTTGCATTTGCAGTTGAGATACCAGTTGTATTATTATCTACACCTAAACCAGCGTTAGCACTACCAACGGATCCTGATACAGAAACAGATGGACTAGCACTACCTGTACCACCACTATGTGAGTGACCACCAGCATTACCTGTACTACCACCAACATTTCCATAGAAGCTGTGACTGTGACCGCCACCACTACTAATACTTATACCAGTACCAGAACTCCATGTTGAACTAGTAGAAGCTCCAGAAACAACAGTAGTATCAGCTCCGTGACTATCAGTATCAACACCTGTACCTCCAGAAGGTATAGCAGCTGTATGTTGGTGGCCAGGATCACTTACACTGTGACCATGACTTCCACCACTACCTGTGTTACCACTAACACTACCACTCATAGAGTGAGAGTGCGAACCCTGACTAGATCCAGTACTAAAGGTGTGACTATGTGAACTAGACGATCCACTACCACTCCAACTATGAGAGTGACCACTATCACTTATGTCGTGAGTATGTCCTGAGTCTGTAATACCATGAGCATGAGATCCAGTTGCAGTATGTGTGTGACCAGAATCATTCAATCCATGAGCATGAGAAGGTAACTGAGAAGTAGTCAGAGTTATTAAATCATTACCACCACTATCACCAACAGAATATGTTTCCCCTACGTTACCAGTTCCTATAGAAGCACCAACAACAAATCTATCTCTTAGATCAGGAGTCTGCTGTCCATTCTGTTCAGTACCATCACACAAAGCCCATCCAGTTGGTATGTTACTGATCGATCCAGACCAGATTATAATCATACCTTGCTCAACACCGCTAGGTGGTATCACCTGATCTGCTGCTTCCCACTTAGATGTAGCACTATTGTATTGTAATATCTGACCAGCACCAGGTGATGCTGTTGCAACATCTGATAGATCATTGAGAGAACTACTACCTAAACCATTTAAGTATCCAGCAGTAGCATGATTGCCCCATCCATATGCTGTGTTCCAATTAGTTGAGTTACCATCAGTAGCACTAACAACACCACTAACTGAAGCTCCAATTGAAGTCGTCTCAAATTTCTTTACTTTATTCCAGAACAACTCAACTGAACCTGAGTCATTAAAGATTGCTCTGTTACCACCACTCTCAGTAATTCTTAATGGATGTGCACCTGGACTACTAATAATATTAGCAGATCCACTATGACCGATCTGTAGATCCTGTGCAGCACCCATCTTAAGGTAGATACTATCACCTGTAGTAATATCATTGGTACTAGAGAGACCTGCAACAGTGATAGAAGTTGTAGTAGTGTTACCTCTTTGAGCAACATTATCAAGAGTATCTGCAGCAGAAACAACAGCAGGACTAAATTCAAATACACCAGTGTTAGCATTATATGCTAATCCACCACCACCATTTGCTGTTATGGTACTAACAGATAGATCTGTTAGGTTTATACCACCGCCACCACTAGATGTAAGGTCAGACGCTGGCTCGTATAGATTTGTGTTTGCATTCCACTTCAGTATCTGACCCTGTGAAGGAGCAGCAGAAGATACATCAGCAAGATCTTTTGTCTTAAATCCTTGTCCACTAATGGTTATTGAACCAACATCCAGAGCACTTGAAATCGACACGCCAGTCGAAGTAGTTTCTAAACGCTTCGTTCCATTATGGTAGAGCTCAACTGTACCACCATTAATAAACTGTGCTAATAGATCTCCACTAGCATTACCACCATTAGTAATCTTGAGGATACCACCAGTAGAACCTAACAATAAATCAGAGTTAACAGTTCTCAATGATAGATCAACTGTATTGCCTACTATCTCATCTACTGTAGAATCATGATAGATCTGTAAAGTTTGAGAAGGACCAAACCTTAACTTGTGTTGTACACCTGTAAGATCTAATCCACCAGCAGTAATAACATTACTGGTAGTAGAACCATTAGTAGTAACATCATGTATGTCTGATGATGTTGGAGCTGAAGCAAGGTTGGTGAAACTAACGACACCCGACCCGTTTGTGGTCATGACCTGTCCTGGATTTCCGTCAGCCGAAGGATAGGTTAGACCACTAACCTTAAACGTACCATTATTACCATTATTAAATTCTACATTACCATTAGAATATATCTTGGAGTAAGTATTGATGCTAACAAATCCATTAGCAGTGGTAAGGAACATATCATTTCCTTCACCTTTAATAGTTCCTTGTACACTAGTATCACTGTTTGCTCTGAATCTAATTTCTGAATAAGATCCAGTATCAATAAGTGATATAGCACCATTCAATGTACCATCATTAGATATATCAACACCACCAACAGTAAGAGTGTTAGTAGTTTGAGCACCTCTATCTGTTACAGTATCTAAGTCATCAGTACCTGACGCAGCAGCCATAGTGGTTGGAACCCATAGTCCATCACCATCACTCCATGCTAATACCTTACCATCAGCAGCACTATCAACTGAAGTAGATACATTTGTTAAAGTTCCTAGTGTAGATGGTACAGAAGGCTTACCAGTTAATGAGTTCCATGTACCATCAAACAATGAAGGTGCATTAGATAGACTGTTATAAGAACCATCAAATACAGCAGCAGGTGTGAAAGTAAACGTACCGTTATTATCATAAGATAAACTACCACCTCCTGAAGCAGGTGATCCTGTAGATACAGAGAAGGCAGTCAGTCCACCAGTGATTCCACCACCACCTGATAGATCAGATCCAGGAGCCCATTTGTTCTGTGCAGAACTCCACTTAAGAACCTGTCCATCTGAAGGTATAGAAGTAGATACATCAAATAGATCAGAAAGACTCTCAGTTAAAATATTTGTTATGTAACCTTGACTAGCATGGTTGCCCCATTGATATGCAGCATTCCAGTTACTAGTTTGAACATTGGTTATAGTATATGCGGCTGATGCGACAAACACAGGATCAGTTTCTGTGTATTCTGTTAGATAAGGAGAAAGATCTGGTGGTACGTATGTGAATATACCATTAGAACCACTATATGTTAACCCACCTGGTCCACTAGGATTTAAAGTGTATACAGATAGTTGAGAGAAGTCTGCGTTACCACTACTAGCACCACCACCGTCATGTTGATCAGCTTGAGCTTTCCATTTACTACCATCCCATTTAAGTATGTGTCCTATTGCAAGAGTTCCAGTATCTACATCACTAAGATCTCCTATCTTTCCAGTAGTTAACTGCTGACCTAGTTGGATCCAAACTCCATCCTGATACATCTCAACTTGGTCTGAACTATTATTATAGACCAGAGTACCATTGAGTACATTCAGTGCATCTCTTTCACTTGTTGTCTTGCTAGGTAACTTAAGTGAATCTACTACACTAAGAGAAGTTATAGTACCAGCAGCAGATACAAGGTTATCACTATTCAGATAACCCTCTAGTCTAAACTCACCACCGCCAGGTTCCCATGTTAATTTGTTAGTTCCAGCGAAACCACCACCAGAATTATACTGTATTGATCCTGTTACTCCACCAGCATTTGCTGCTCCACCTCCACCTCCTCCAGAGACAGAAGTAGTAGCGATACTTGTTATTCGTCCTGTTGGACTTACGGTAATGATAGGTATAGTATTAGAACTACCATAAGTTCCTGAAGTTGCTCCTGTTAATCCTGATAACTGATCTGCATTACCAGTGTATGCATTAGCATCTAGTACACCAGTTACAGTAAGACCAGCAAATGTAGGAGTAGCAGCAGTACTTAAGTCCTGTGCAACAGAGAAAGTTAACTCATTAGTACTTCTAGTAAGAGTAACACCAGTACCAGCAGTTAATTTAAACTCTTGTGCATTAGAATTACTATCAGTTAAACGAATAGTCTTTGTATTTGGTTGTGCATCGTTCTCTACAGTCAGATAGTATAAAGTATCTGCAGAATCAACAGTTAATTTCTTGTTAACATTATCAAGATTAACTGTAGTACCACCAGTTCCTACTACTTGTAGAAGATCGTTACTAGCAATAGCAACACTTACAGTAGCATCTCCTATTGACCATCCATTATATAATGAAGGTATGATACCCCAAGTAGCTGTGTTTCCATCTGATGTTAGATATCTACCAGAGTTACCTGCTTGAGCTGGAAGCAATGCTGTTAATGCACCTGACGCTGTGGTAGAACCAGTACCACCATATGCTATACCTATAGTACTAGCATTCCAGATACCAGTTGTTAATGCACCAACGCTTGTAAGACTTGAACTTAATATTGTATTACCAAGACCAGTAGAATCTAATACACTGATTCCATTGATCTTATATTCTTTACCTATAGATAGATCCCAATTCTCAGAGGACTTCCAAGCATCCTCACTGTTATCCCAGAGAATAGTGTGCTCTGTGTCTCCCTTTAATTTTATACCTCCACCATCAGCTATACTATCTGAAGGGGAAAGGACATCATTTAAAAATATATACTTGTCTGTTGTAGTAACAGTAGTAACATTAGAGTACGTTGTCGTTCCTTGTACTACAAGGTTACCAGATACTACAAGAGAGTTGAATGTTACAGAGTCAGTAGTTCCTACTGGTTGTCCAATCTGAATTTGATTCTGGGAATTAATGGTTACACCATTCTCTCCTGTATATGTTGTATTAGTATCAGTTGCATTTACGGTTATCGTTCTACCGCTTTGAGTAATATTAGCAGCACCGCTACCAACAATAGATACATCTCCATCAGTATAACCTGTACCATTAGCACCTATCTTTGTTACGGTATCCGTATCTGTAAAGTTACCATCAATAGTAATCCTAGATCCATCTCTTGATAGAGCTATGTTTGAACCTGCAACAAGAACTACTTCAGAATTTGATCCACCTGATCCACCTGCAGTTAACTTAATTACTTTATCTGTTGTTGGATTAACTCCATCAATAGCAGACACTAAGTAGGTAGCATTGCTATTTGTTGCAGAAATACTAAGCCACTCTAGTCCAGTAGAACCTCTTGCTAAAACTTGGCCTGATAATCCTGGGTTACTATTAAGAATAATAGAACCATCAATTTCTAAATTTTTTGTGCTAGGTATCTTAAGACCTTCTACTGCAAGGGTAGGTCCACTACCACCTTGATTGATGAGTTCGTTTACTCTAATTCTGGACATTATTTACCGCCTTATCACAGCATCAAAGGTATTTATCAACCAGACAATCGTGCCTTTATATCTTTTCCCTTTTGAACATCAGATTTGAATGATTCATAGCATCCAAACACATTTGTATTGTATCCTGACGGTAAGCTTTGAAATGTAATATCTAATGGTGAAGCAAATGTTTCTGGTAAATTTCTAACCCACGTTCTAAACGTATCCCACTCAGCACTCTTAATACTTGTAACATATTCATAAGGATCTGTTGCTAATAACAAAGCATCCCTCGAACTCCTAGAAGGTTTACTCTCAGCAACAGTACCCCATGTATTCCACTGAGACAAGTACTCAGCATCTTCTGTATCTTGTTGTGCTTGTGTTGCTGCTGCTATTTCTGCTTCAATCTTATCACACTCAGTACGAGCCCATACATTATAATAATCTCTCAGTTCATTGGACATCTCAGTAGATGCTTCACGACCTTCAGGTTTAGTTGTCTTCCACTCAATACAGTTAACATTATTAACAGAGTCGTATCGTACAGCCCAAACATGCTCCCACTTATCTGTTGGTGCATTACTAGCAAAATCTCTCTCACCATATATCTTGTCGCCATAACTGACTGTTCCATCAATGGGAGTGTCGCCAACTAGAATAGAGAATTTCATTTACCGCCTTTAATGATACCTTTATTATTTAGAGTTTCTGCTAAGATAGCAGGTACAATTTCTTGTGCTTGTACCATAACCTTAGTCAGTTCCTGTGTTTGTTCAACACTAACATTCCTAAAACTCTCTACAGCAGCACCAGCCTGTCTTGCTTGACTAGATGCTTCAATGATAAGCATAGGTAACATACTAATAGAACAATCCCATTCATCAAGTTCTTGACCTGTCTGTGGATGAGTACCTCTTAACTGTATCCACCACTTACAATCAAATTTTTTACAAGGGCCACCCACAAGAGGGCAGTAATCACCAGATTCTAATTTCATATTAAGTTATGTCCTCACACATATTATAACATCAACGTAAGAAACATTCAAGTTTATAGTACCAGCAGTAAATGAAACAGATCCAGTAACAGAACCGTCTGCAAATGTTGAAGTGATAGCACGATTATCATATATGCCTCCACTTAAATCTAGACTTCCTTTGTTAAGTGATAAACCAGGCATATTATTTCCCACTAAACTTATATTACCAGCAGCAGCAAGATTTCCTTTACCTGCATCCATAGATCCACTAATACCTGCACTACCAGAGACATTACCATATCCATCTATGAAATGTCCATGAGCACCACTACCACCAGTACCACCAGTTTGAACCATATGCCTATGTGACTGAACATATGCTCTACCATCATCAGTAGCGTTTCCTCTCCTTGCCTGTTGTCCTTCGATATAGTTATGTCCATGATAAGGCATCTGAGTTATGGATTGACTCATCGTTCTAGCATATAAGTTACCAGCATTTGCAACAAAATTTCCAGAATTAATAGAGATGTTACCCATGCTTACATTAGGAGCACCACTAATACCCATAGAAACACTAGCACTACCACTAGATCCCCAGTTGTAACTTGGAGAACCATCTACACCAAAGTCGTGACTAAGATTTCCAGAACCAAAACTAGATGATACATTACCACTAACACTAAGTCCTGAAGAGTCAACACTACCTCCTGTGCTTCTTCCAGAAGCAAACATATTAGTAAACCCATATGTACCACCACCTCCTCCTCCAGAAGAAGAAGATACTCTAAGTGCTTTATTGTCGTGTGATGTAGACTTGACCCAACCAACAGGTGCGGAAGATTGTGCAAACAACATAACACTACCAGTTGGAACATCAATCCTACCTTCAGGAAGACTTACTGTTGTATCAGTTCCATTATTTCTTCCAAAAGTAAATGTACCACCACTAAAGTTTACTGTATCAACATACCTACCATCAATATTACAGTTTGGAGTTTGTGTACTATCATTCTTAACAGCTTTTACATTACCAGCACTTGCATCCCACTGCAATGAACTAATTGCTACATCTTGAGCAGTATCAAGTTTATATCTACCATCCAAATCAACAGTAACATCTGCATTTTGTGTACCATTACTACCTTCTACGGTAGGTACAAGAGTAAGTACACCTGAACTGGTATTAAAAGTAGCAGATCCTATGTAATCTTGATGTCTTATATACCTAGCATCAAGATCATAAGAATAAGTATCTCCGTTACTAACAGAAAGATATAGATCACCATCAGTAAATGTAAATGCATCTACTCTAGTATCACCAGAAGTGATTGGTGCATATAATCCATCAAGATAATCATATAACGGTTCGGTTTCAATGTCTACATTAACACCATCATTCCTACCCAACCTTAATATTGGTCTTGATATATGAAATCCTGGTGGATTGCTAGAAGCAAGAGGCAGTGAACCACTAGTAACATAATGGTTATCACCTGTATTCGTTACATAACGTCCATCAAGGTTAACTACTATAGATCCCGTTCCATCATTAGGAGTAAGAGTAAGGTTACCAGTACCAGAACTAAAGGATGCAGAAGTTATCTTAGCATCAGCAAGACCACCAGATGTAATGTACCTAGTATCAAAATATGCTTGTAGATTAGATACAGGAAGATTAATATCCTGTAACGAATCAGTTCTTTCTATAGTCAGTCCACCATTTATAGCACTATAGTATGCGTTATCAACATAACTGTTACTATTATCAGCACTGATAGCAATAATATTACCAGACTGAACCATACTAACTGACCCACTAGCCTGCAAAGATATATCACCAGTAGCAAAAGCTCCTCCAGTAGTTCCTGGTCCAGTTATTTTTAACCGTGTAACAGTATTAACATCAGTATCAGTAGCAGATATAGTAATGTCGCCATTAGCTTCTCTGGTAACTGTTGCGTTATTACCACCAATTATTTTAGCTTCATCAATGGGACTTCCAAGAGCACTACCACCAGATATCAATCTAATAGAAGCACCGCCAGAGGTAGACTGAGTATCTAAATCATAGGTACTATCAGTATCACCTCCACCTCCTCCACCACCAAGTGATGATAGATCAACTGTAAGGTCTGCTAATGCTCCTGTCCTACCTATAACTAAATTTGTACCAGTAAGAGTAGCAGTATCTACATAATCGTTATCATTATTATCAGTGAAACTAGAACCAAAATTTATAGTGTTACCAGAACGTGTGATTGTAATATCATTCTGTCCGACTAGAGTTATATCATCAGTTATACCATCATTATCAGTCAGTCTTATCTTAGCTGTATTTGCTGACCCACCAGCTTCAGCAGTTAGATCATATGTCTTTGGAGTAAATCCACCAGTAGCAGGTAAGTCTGACCAAAATATACTACTACCATCTGTCTTCAAAAATCTATTAGGTTGAGAACCAACAGCAGGAGCAAGACTCAAGAATGCTGATGATGCTGTTGTATTACCAGTACCACCTTTATCAATAGGTATAGTACCACCAGTCCAAGTACCAGAAACATTACCACTAAAGGTTCCATCTACTGCACCAATGTTAGTGGTAAGTGTTAATGCATTAAAGGTAGGTGATGAAGTAGTTGCTACTGTCTGTGGTATAGAGAACTCTGTACCAGTGAGTGTTATACCTGTACCAGCAGTGTATGTTGTATTCGTACTAGTAACAGTAATTACCTGACCACTTTGAGATACTGTAGTGGCTCCTGTTCCTGCAATACTAACGTCTCCAGATACTAAAGTACCACCACTAGATGATTGAAGTCTAGTGATGGTATCATCATTAACATATGATGCATCAATTATAATTTCGTTAACACTACGAGTAAGAGTTACATTGCTACCAGATCTGAATATTACTTGTTGTTGTCCAGCAACACCACTTTGTGTGAGATTAATAACCTTTTGATTTGAATTAGATCCATCACCAGCAGCAAGAGTTACGCTATCACTATCACCCCATATCAGTTCTGAGTTGTTCCCAGCTTTTAAAATCTGACCAGCAGTTCCTGTAGTGCCTCCATAAGCTTCTACAGGTCCACCAATCTTTAATGTTTTTCCAGCAGAAACTTGCAAACCCTCTGGGAATTCTACCAATCCAGTTCCTAACTGATTGACTATTTGATCAACTCGTGCTCTAGACATACCCTAGCCATAGTACTATCGTATATATTTAGACATTAAAAAACCCCCTTGAAGGGGGGTTGTTTTTTATTCGCCGTCTTGTTTATTCTTATCACCTATATCATCTAACTTATCTAAGTCTTTACCTACTCTCTTATCACCTAGATTAACAACATTATCAGTGTATTGTATATCATTGGTAGTAAAGTCTAAATTACCACTAAGATCAATGTCTCCTACACTAACCCCACCTAAATTATAATCCCATGATGCATTGTTACATGCACTATAATCGCCACCAGTAAAGGTTACATCTCCTGATCCTGAATCAATCTTAAGATCAGCACCAGGTATAGTTGTAGGGAACTGTAATATATCTGCTGGAACTTTATATCCACCAGTGTTTAGATCTATATCAGACTCTAAACTAAACTTATAACCATCAACTGTATTAACACCACCATCAGCATCTGGTACAGTAAAATTGTGCTCTGCATAATTTCTGTAGTGCTCAGTTAAATTATCCACACCACGAATAGGTGTAGTAACTAGCAACTCCTTAATATTATTAAGTGTATCAACCAGTAGTGTAAGGTTCTCTTCATGCTTATTATCTATGGAAGCAGCAAGTGCTTGACGAACCTCTTCCTCTGCAGCTTCTAGATGCTGGCGAATCTTTGAACAGGACATAGTATAGTATCTTGGTTATGTTATGTATTATAGCACAGAGTTATTTTTCTTGCAACGCTTCATCCTTTGAAGCTATTTCCTTTGCTTTCTTGTTGCTGTAGTATGCGATAGCAAGAACAGCAAGATACATGAGTGTATCATCTAGCATCACAAGGAAGAAGATAACAGATCCACCTACAGTTACCCACTCAGGTAGTTTCTTGGTGACTAGATTGTAACCCTTACGAAGAAATTTCTCTCCTTTCGTGAAGTAGAATATAATGAGTGCAGTAACTACAACTTCACTATATGGTACTACAAAGTACAAGGAAAGAAAAATAAAGAGAGGCCAATAGTGCCTCTCTTCTATCTTATTAACTAACGTGAGGTATTTCCGTATCAGTTTTCTCATCTAATATCTCAGGATATATTCTCTTATCATCAGACTCATATGGTGGTTGAATTGCAACCACAAATGCACTAAAGTCTGGTGGTTCTGTGCCTTTGATAGCAGCAGTACCAGTAGCCACCAAACCCACAGAGAGTGTTGAGGCAATCATTGCTGCTTCAGCGAACTCTAAAAGCTTGTAAATGAACACGGGACTGTATAATAAAGGAGTGTCGAGAAGTGGGTCACAGCACGTGCGAAGTCTGTTTAGGACGTTACCCTGTAGTATCCCTCTCAACATTTATATAATAGCATATAAATGGGTACTGTGTCCATCTATGTGCCACTTTAATAATCGTCCTCGTGCATCTCAATAAACTCTTTGTTCTGCCTACAGATACCATGCACATCTATCTCTTGATGAAGATGTGCAGAGGTATGAAGACCCTCTATCAGTAATAGTACTGCTAGTAACATCACTGGAGTAAACCACAGTGGATTACCTATGACTTCACCTGCTGGTTTCATTGTGCGTAAGGGAAAAAGTACTCATCCATCATTCTATTAGCATTCTCCTTACCAAAATTACCACTAAGGTATCCTAATATAGGATCTAATCTCTTCATGTATGCATCAAAATCTTTATATTGTGTGGTGTCCTCACCAGTAGGTTGTGCCTTGTCTATCATCTCTCTATAGAGGGTCAGATAGTACCTGAATGTTGGTAAATATGTATCAACACTATCCATGTTACAATATCGCACAAAAATATTCTCCGAGAAGTGGTTACCCATCTCGAAGAATCTATAAGTCTTATCAGCTTTAGGTAGAGGGGGTACGTTTAGTACATAGTTCTCTACTGGATGCTGGAAATCGAATACGATGATAACTTTTTTCTGATGGAACCCCATGAGATCCATCCCAAAACAGGGAAGGTTACTCCCTGTCTTAGGATACATTACATTGTTATAGATATCAGTTTTAATACTTCTGATATCCACACGTCTTGACTTGATAAAATGTGGTGCAGTATAAAGATCTGCCGTCATGTTCAGATCATTTTTGTTACACCAGTTACACCACCGATCTTTAAACTTAAAATCGGGGAAGATATCATCCAGCGTTTTCTTGTAGTTCTTCCACAGATTCATTATATTTATCCCAAGGATGTACGTACTTAGTACCAACAGCATTTTGAGGGACAGCAGCAACCGCACGACCACTAGGTAGTCTGATTAGAAACTGCTCTCCGTCTTCAATTTTTGTTAGGTAACTGTCGTAGTCTTTTTCAAATTCTTCGTGTGTAATTTCAATCATACTAAGCAACAGATTTCATTATTTTTCATGTATGTAATAGAGTCCTTACATCCACCGAGATGCACTCTTTCCTCATTTTTATCTAGTTGTACTTGTGGGAAGGTAGCACCTTCTCCAAAGGTTTTATAGAACTGTTCTGATGTAAAGTCAGTGTCTAACTCATACACGACATGTTCTAACTCTGAGAGCTCACACACTGCCTTGAACTTCTGGCAGTATGTGCATCCAGACTTTGAATATATGGTAAAGATCATTCTTTAGTTGGTCTTTATTACGGACTATTTAGGATAGCTTGACCCTCAATTGAGGCAGCATAATCCTTATCGAAGATATCCAATCCCTTATCTGTAAGGATGTGTTTATACATTCCTTCAAAGACTTTGACTGGTATAGTGCAGATGTGAGCACCATATTCAAACGCTCTACCTACATCTCTCACACCTCTAATAGATGCGGCTAATATTTGTGTAGAATCCCATGATTGTTTCTGATATACGTTAGCAATGTCTTTAATAAGACACAATCCACCAAAAGAATTATCATCCACACGACCCACAAATGGTGAAACGTATGCAGCACCTGCTTTAGCAGCAAGAATTGCCTGTGATGGTGAGAATATAAGGGTAACATTGACTCTTATATTATTCTCAGAAAGTTCCTTACAAGCCATCAATCCATCTGGTGTACAAGGTACTTTAATGGTAGCACATTTAGGAAATTTCTTCGCTAGTCTCTTGCCTTCAGAGACCATGTTCTCTTTGCTACCAATGACTTCCATACTGATGTCGGTAAGACCAATCTCTTTGATCTCCTGATAGACTTCTTCGTGGTTTCTACCACTCTTTCTGATCAATGATGGGTTAGTAGTCAACCCATCAATTAAACCAGTCTTAAAATGTTTACGAACTTCATCCGTTATCGCTGTATCTAAAAATAATTTCATTGTAAGTTAATCTCTTTGTCTCCAATCGTCAGATCGTTCTTGATGGAACCATTCTACCACATCTTCAGGTGATTGGAAACCCCTAATGTGTTGAGTTGAGTCGGGGTCTCCTAAATTCAACTCATTCAGAAAAGAATC
>Ga0163179_10001405_pt1 | contig 17060 bp, 12 predicted proteins | sample AtlANTMetagenome_FD_109643 | JGI IMG/M metagenome (GOLD analysis project Ga0163179, IMG submission 109643) | Marine eukaryotic phytoplankton communities from the Atlantic Ocean - Atlantic ANT 2 Metagenome | ecosystem: Environmental > Aquatic > Marine > Oceanic | place: North Atlantic Ocean... | reverse complement strand
GCCTTCCACCGCCAAGGGCCTTGCCCTCGGACACGGGGGACGGTGGGGGTGCGGCCACTGAAGCGGATGCAGACACGGATACGGACACGGACACCGATACGGACACAGCCAAACGGATCATCGGCTATTTCCCGGAATGGGCCGTCTACGGGAGGGACTACCAAGTCGCAGACATCCCCGTAGAAAACCTCACGCACATCAACTACGCATTCGCCAACGCCACAACGACCGGAGGTTGCGAGATCTACGACAGCTGGGCGGCGCTCCCACATGGGATCAACAACTACGGGCAACTCGAACAATTGCGAGACGACAACCCTCACCTGTCTACGCTCATTAGCGTCGGGGGTTGGACGCTTTCCGGTCAGTTCTCTGACATCGCCCTCACCGCCGCCTCGCGTGAAGCCTTTGTGGCGGACTGCGTCGACTTCATGCTCGCCTACGGTTTTGACGGGATCGACCTGGACTGGGAGTATCCCGGAGGCGGTGGAAAATCAGGCAACGGCGAGCGCCCAGAAGACACCGAAAACTTTACTCTGCTTCTCCAAGAGTTCCGCGACCAGCTCGACGTGATTGGTACCGGCTACCTCCTCACCATCGCCGCACCAGGCGGTCCCTCGCAGATCGCGAATATCGCGCTCCCAGACATCGCGGACAGCCTAGACTGGATCAACGTGATGGCCTACGACTTTCACGGCATGTGGGATTCCACGACAGGTCTGAATTCCGCGCTCTACCCAGCACCCGAGTCTCCGTTCAAAGAAGACGAACTGCTAAACGTGAACGCCGCCATACAGACCTATTTGGACGCTGGCATTAGCGCAGACAAACTCGTGGTCGGCGCCCCACTCTACGGCCGAGGCTGGGGCAATGTATCAGCGACGGATGACGGCCTCTTTCAAAGCGGGACGGGCTCACCGGGAGGCACCTGGGAAGAGGGCGTCTTTGATTATTCCGATCTTATCGACAACTACATCGGACAGGGGGACTGGACCCGGCATTGGCACGCAGATGCGCAAGTCCCTTGGCTGTACAGCGCCAGTGAACGCATCATGATCAGCTATGACGACGAAGAATCTATCGGCCTCAAGCTCGACTACATTATCGACAATGATCTTGGAGGGGTGATGTTCTGGGAACTCTCGGCAGACACCGATAGCGATACGCTCACGTCGTTAATGGCGGACAGTCTGCTGCCTTAATCACTCGTGTACCCAAACAATTCCCCGCCGACCGTCCAGGGTGACCTCCTGACCGTTCTTTAGAACTTCAGTGGCACCTCGGACGTTCACCACGGCGGGCAGTTGGTATTCCCGCGCTATCACCGCACCATGAGAGAGCTGGCTCCCGAGTTCTAAAATCGCGCCGGCGGCGACCAGAAATAGCGGCGTCCAACCGGGATCAGTCCCTTGGGCGACGAGTATCTCCCCCGTACGAAGCGTGTGCGCCTCATCCAAACTGCGTAAAACGCGAACACGCCCTCGGACGAGCCCTGCCGAAATACCAAGCCCTGTGAGCCGACGAGCTGCATCGAGCTGAGCCGCATTGGCCAGCGGTTCGTCACCCAGAAAAAAGTCGACCTTCGGCCTGGCAGCGTCTTTCGCCCAACGCGCTGAACGCTTCCGCACAGCCGCGTCGATTCGTTCCGACGCCAGCGCACCTTCGACCGCAGCAGAAACCTCGTCAGCCTTCAGCCAACGCACATCCTCTGGCGTGTTTAGCCAACCCTCTTCAACCCCATAAACACCGACCGCGAGGTAGGCCTTCTTTACAGCAAACAACAGCCGGTCAAACCAATAACGCTGGTTCTCTCGAAGCAACAGATACCGACGCGTAAGCCGCACCAAACCCAACAAGAAACGTCGGCGTCCACCCTGCCCGTCCAAAAGCCGGGACAATTCCACGATCGCAGCCTCTCCTCGAGCGGCCTGAGCCCGAGCGCGCTCTGCAGGCTCCTCCGCGTCTGCCCGATAGTAAGGCTGTATGAGCGACATGACGCGTTCGGGATTTTCAGCCCATCGTGCGCTCATGATCTCCCAAGCGTTGTCCGACCGAGCACCGTGTCGGTCGAGAAATGCCGAGAGCGCGAGCCCGAAACCAGATTCCGGGTCGGGCAAAATAGACAAGTCGACATTGCCCTCTTTTGCAGTTCGAGCCAGCCTCCATAGCGCCTCGTTGACCTCAACCGTTCGATTCCCAGGGGGACACGCCAACAAATCGTCGCGTAGCGCCTCTCCCGCGGCGCCCAACCACAACCGCAAGAACGCCTCTGAAAGTTGATACGTGAGGTTCGCGCACAACAGGCTGATAATGTGCACCTTGAGATACTCACGCACCCAACGCATCGCCTCTTCCGCGCCTCTCAACGCCTCTTTGGGAGAGCCAAACTGCGCGCTCATCATTCTTGGAACGACGTCGCCAAGCTGCAATTCAAGGTCATCCCAAGCCTTGGGGTTCGTGATCGGGTTCCAACGAAAGCGCTGCCAACGCTTTTCCTGGAATGTCGTCCTAAAGATCGCCCCATAAACGCGGTAATCCGGTCTGGCGGCAAAACGGGCGTGCCAATCTGCGACCTCGTCAGGTGGCAGCATCTCCATCATGAACTGTGGGGGCCGCCGACCTGGCAACTTAAACGCAAGATGCCTGAACACCGTCACATTGAAATACGGCGAGCCATTCAAGAGCGCGAATGGCGGGGCTCCGCCTAAGTATCGCGCGTTTACACGCGGATAAGCGGCGAGGTAATCCAACTCGGGAACCACGAGCGACCATCCTAAGGGAGTCGCCGGCTCACTCCAGCGCTCGCCAACAAACCGACGTGTCCAGATCACGGGGCCACCGCGCGTCACTTTGGCTGCGGTGGTAATCGGCCGAGATTGAACAACGAAGATCTCCCCATCTCCGTCGATCGCCCATTCCAAATCTTGTGGTCGGTTCAGGCGCGCCTCTACTTCCAAGCCCAACCTACACAGGCGCAATATCTCCTCTTCCGTGAGCTTTGGCGCGTCTTGCCGCGTCTTCGGCACTGGCTGCCATGTCGTGCCCTCTTCCTTGTGCACCAACTGACGTGTTTGACTAGGCACAGTTTGGTCGATCACCTCAAGCCTAAGGCGCGCAGCGACCCTTCGAATAGGCCCTCGAAGCAACGGTCCACGGAGCCTCCGTGGCCTCCTGACCAAGACATGGTCAGGGACCACATGACCGCCCACTACAGCCTCTCCGAGCCCCCACGCCGCCTCTAGCGTCATCTCCTGCCAACTGCCGCTGATAGGATTCACCGTAAACAACACGCCAGCAGACTTTGCCTCGATCAGCCGCTGTACCAACACCGCCATGCCGACTCGCCGACGCCCCCTTCCCTCGCTCCGATACGCGGTGGCTCGAGGGTCAAAGAGGCTCGCCCAGCAGGTCTTCACCGCCTGAGCCAACGCGTCCGCGTCGCGCACGCCGAGTACGGTCTCGTAAATCCCAGCGTGCGACGCACGCTTGTCATCTTCATCGGTGGCAGAAGAGCGTACGGCATACGCGCCGTCCCACGACCTGGAAAGCTCTGATAGGGCCGCCTTCAATCCGGCATCGAGAGGTGCCGACAGGATCGCAGCCTGCAGCTCCGCATCCTCTTCGCCACGAAGCACAGCCCGCGCGCGCTCCGTCAAACCGCTGGATTTCAAATGGGCGTCAAACACCTGCACAGGCACCAAGACCCCAAAGGGTACTGGCACGCCCCGCGCAACGAGCCGCGACAAAGACGCCGCCTTTCCTCCCGCTACGTGACGGTCTTGGCAAATCGCATCGGCAAGGCTGGGTAGGCGCATTCGCTGGGCCTATCACCAGACCGACACCCGTGCCTGCTCGAACCAAGGATCAAGAAAATAAGGAACCCGAAGCGCGTCTCATTGTGTTGCCCATGCTCCCGATGGTCTTGGCTTCCAGAGCGCGAAGCTCTGTGGAAGTCGGAGAGAAGCAAATCACCACCGGTTGCGAGACGCGACCTCGGGTCGGGCCACACCGTAGCCACAGAATTTCGCACCAATTGTCAACAGAACGTCACCCCGTGGTCTACTTAGACGTGGTAGACGGAGATTCATGTCCATTCCCGTACCTGTCGCGAAAAGACTCGCCCGTAAACTTCTGCCTGAAGAAGTCTACGAGCGCCTGACGAGCGTGCAGTTCAACGACGCTGGCCACGGCTACGATCCATTCGGAATGCATCCGGTTTTTGTCGCCTTAGGCGCGGGCCTCGTTCGGCCTTGGTACGAAGACTACTTCCGCGTCAAATCCTACGGCGCAGACAATATCCCCAGTGAAGGTCCAACCATTCTCGCCGGAAACCACAGCGGCACCTTGCCTGTCGACGGCGCGATGCTTTGGACCGATGTCGTACGTCAAACGAACCCGGTACGCGTTCCGCGACCAATAGCCGACCATTTCGTCGCCAACCTGCCGTACGTCAGCCCACTCTTTGCCCGCGGCGGCGTCGTGGGCGGAAGTCGCGGAAACGTGCGGAGACTTTTAGACAATGGCGAGCTCCTCATGATCTTTCCTGAAGGGGTACCTGGCATCACCAAGCCTTTTAAGGACCGATACAAGCTCCAAGAATGGCGTGTTGGGCACGCTGAATTGGCGATACGCCACCAGGCCAAGGTCGTTCCCGTAGGCATTGTGGGCGGGGAAGAGCAGATGCCAAACCTCCATACCTTCGCCGTGAAATGGCTCGGCATGCCCGTACTGCCCATTCCCGCGACGCCATTCCCACTCCCGGTTCGCTACCACATTCACTACGGAGAACCGATAGACTTCGGTGAGCGCTATGCGCCGTCCGACTGCCATGACCCTGCAGCGGTCGCCGAAGCTGCAGCCGAAGTCGGTACAGCCGTACAGGCCCTCCTCGACGTTGGGCTGTCGATACGGGACGGAGTGTTCGCGTGAGCGGTGTTTTGGTTACCCGAGCGACGACGCCTATCGGTGAGCGATTGGTGCGGTCACTCATCGCCGACGAACACATCGGCCATGTACTCGCTGTTGGCCCACACCCCGCGCACCGAGCCCTCCCTTTTTCTCATCCATCTCGGCTCACATACCTCCAATCCGACCTGAGCCGTCCGCGCGCGATACGGAAATTGCTATACGGTCCCGCCAGAGACCTAGGCATCGAAACAGTAATTCACGCCCCGCTTCATGATGCCGCCAAAGACAGCGGACGCCGGGTGCGCGCAGAGAACGTCGAGTCCACTCGAGAACTCCTACGGCTGTCTGAAGAACACCCGACCATCCAGCGCTTCGTCTACCGCAGCTACGCCGCCGTTTATCGCGTCCGTGGGGACCAACCGACGCTGCTCGAAGAAGATCACTCTCTAAATCTCTCCCCCGATACACCACAGTGGATTCGAGACCGCGTAGAAGCCGATCTCACCGTCTGCGCCCGTATGGGGATGTCCTCAATAAAGACGGTCGTGCTTCGTGTCGCCGAATGTCTGGCGCCGGGTACGGGAAGTCAGTTGTATGACTTCCTCCAGTTCCCGGTATGTTTGACGCCCATGGGCTTCGACCCCATGCTCAATCTGATCTCAATGCAGGACGTAGTGCGCGCACTCGAACTGGCGATCCGCTCGGGCGAACAGGGCGTCTTCAACATCCCGGGTAAAGACACGCTGCCCCTCTCAACCGCAATCCTAAAATGGGGGCGAATATCCGTCCCGGCGCCCAGTTTAGGGCTATCGACGCTTTATCGAGCGCGCTCTCGCCTCCTCGGATCGCAATTCCGCTATGACATGAACCATTGGCGCTTCCATTACAGCGCACTGCTCGATGGGCACCGGGCAAAAAGCATCCTGAAATACACACCTGAACACGGCATTGAATGGCCTGTCGGACGGAGAGCGTCTTCACAGTAGCCCTTGGGCCCGCTCGACGATAGGAAGCGCTGCCTTGAAAATATGTAGTTGTACGCCCCTCGCATCTCGGGAGTCGCAGCATGTCTTTGTTCACCGGAATCGCCAATCCCCCCAGCCGCGCTAACGAGCCTGTAAAAGGCTACACGCCGGGAAGTCCCGAACGGGCAAGTCTTGAGGCCGAACTCTCCCGGCAGGCCAACGAAGTGCTGGAGATTCCTTGCGTGGTCGGCGGTGAACGCATCTTGACCGGAAACACGCAAGACGTCGTGATGCCATGCGACCATGGCCATGTGCTCGCGCGAGTCCACTTGGCAGACGACGCCACTATCGAGCGTGCCGCACAGAACTGTGTGAGCGCGCAAGCCGAATGGACGGCGATGGGCTGGGAAGACCGTGTCAACGTGTTCCTGCGCGCGGCAGAGCTGCTGGCAGGCCCCTGGCGCGACCGACTCAATGCATCCACCATGCTTGGCCAGGGCAAGACCTGCCATCAAGCCGAAATAGACGCCGCGTGCGAGCTCATCGACTTCTGGCGAATGAACGCCGGCTACGCCGCGCAGATCTACAGCGAACAACCGCCGCTCTCTGGTCCCGCAGTCTGGAACCGGAGCGATCACCGGCCCCTCGAAGGCTTTGTGCTTGCGATCAGCCCGTTCAACTTCACGAGCATCGATCTAAACCTTCCTACCGCACCGGCCATGATGGGCAACACCGCCATCTGGAAACCTGCGCGTACCGCGGCATTGTCGAACTGGTATGGCTACCTCTTGCTCGAAGAGGCAGGCCTCCCGCCGGGTGTCATTAACTTTGTAAACGCACGCGGATCTGTACTCGGCGCACAGCTTCTCCCACACCGAGACCTTGCTGGTGTCCACTTCACAGGCTCGACGGGTGTGTTCCAAAGTATGTGGCGAACCATCGGCGAGAGTATCGATGGCTATCGCTCTTACCCACGCATCGTCGGCGAGACGGGGGGTAAAGACTTCATCGTGGCTCACCCCTCCGCCAACGCCGACGCGCTGGCCGTGGCGATGCTCCGGGGCGGATTCGAATACCAAGGGCAAAAGTGCTCTGCTGCAAGCCGTTGCTACGTTCCAAAGTCGCTTTGGCCAGCGCTATCCGACCGCCTCACCGCCGAAATGGCGCAGATGAAGCAAGGTGACGTTCGCGATTTCTCAAACTTCGTGGCCGCCGTCATCGACGCCAACGCCTTCCGAGATCACAGCGCCTACCAAGCGCTGGGACGAGACACTGCGAAAGTGCTCGCTGGGGGCCAAAGCAATGACTCGATTGGCTATTTCGTCGAGCCCACGTTGGTACAAGTCGACGATCCCAAGCACCGTTTGATGAGCGAGGAGATCTTCGGGCCCATTTTGACGGTTTACGTCTACGATGACGCCAAATGGTCAGAGACCCTTGATCTGGTAGACAGTACGAGCCCTTACGCCTTGACCGGCGCGGTGTTTGCGAACGAGCGTACGGCAATCGTTGAAGCAGCGAACCGCCTGCGCAACGCGGCCGGAAACTTCTACATCAACGACAAACCAACCGGTGCAGTCGTTGGCCAACAGCCCTTCGGCGGTGCGCGAGCTTCCGGGACGAACGACAAAGCGGGCAGCGCCTTGAACCTGCTGCGTTGGGTCTCTCCGCGGTCTATCAAAGAGAACTTCAACCCACCGACGGACTGGCGCTACCCGTTCCTGGGCTAACCGCGACACACGAAGGCGGTCCGACTCTGACCGACTTCAGCAAAAAAAACTCAAAACCCACGTAGAAGCGACGTTTTCGACGAATTTAAATTGCGCTTGACAATAGCGCCGTCTCCGATAAAAGTGGAACCAGACCGGAGAGAAGTGCCGTCGGCACACCTCCTCTCCCCTTCAAAGCGAGCGCGTAGCGCTTCACGCTAAGTTGGCCCACCTCGGGCTTGTGGCACAGGCTTTACTCGCCAGTGTAAAACTAAATCTTGGTGCTGAACTGGCCCCCTGGTCCTTCCCAGGAGACGCCTACATGATGTATGCACGTTAGACCAGAAAACCCGGTAATCGTCCAAGGGGACGGCAAAGTACTCCTCGAAACGGCCCACAGCCGTTACGAAGAGGCGCGCGATTTTCTGGCTCGATTTTCTGAGCTGGAAACCTCTCCAGATCATCTCCACACCTACCGGATCACGCCGCTTTCTTTGTGGAACGCTGCAAGCGCAGGGATGACACGCGACGGGATTATTGGGGATCTTCAAGAGCTTTGTAAGTTTGACATCCCGAACAACGTGATCGAGACCATCTCGGACACGATTGAGCGCTACGGACTGGTCAAACTCATCCCCCACCCGACGGATCCCGAGAGCCACATTCGGGTCACCTTCGAGACGGCTTACATCGCGAAGCTTGTGTGCCAGCAAGAGGTGGCGCAAGAGTTGATGATTCAAGAAGCACCTCGCGTCTGGTCCATCGAAACGGGCCACCGGGGGATCTTCAAGCAACGTTTGCTTGCCGTGGGCTGGCCCGTCGAAGACATCGCTGGGTTCCGACCTGGCGCGTATCTGGACACCAATCTGCGAGAGACCACCGCCACAGATGGCGACGCGTTCAACGTGCGCCCGTATCAATGGACCGCTGTAGATCGCTGGTACCAAGAAGGTAAGCCTTCAGGCGGCCACGGCGTCGTCGTGCTCCCATGTGGCGCGGGTAAAACAATCGTCGCACTCGCCGCGATGGCGACAGTCAAAACCCACACGCTGATCCTCGCGACCAACTCGGCCGCCGTGAACCAATGGGTCCGTGAGATCGTCGAACGGACGCACCTCACCTCTGATCAGGTGGGCGCCTACACTGGCACATCCAAAGAGATCCGACCGGTAACCGTCGCGACCTATCAAATCTTGACTTGGCGTAAGTCCCGAGACGAAGACTTCGCTCATCTTCATCTGTTCCGAGATCACAACTGGGGACTGCTCATTTACGATGAAGTGCATCTCCTGCCCGCACCGGTATTCGGGGCAACCGCGGAGCTCCAAGGGCGCAGACGCCTTGGCTTGACCGCGACGCTTGTACGTGAAGACGGCCGTGAAGGTGATGTGTTCTCGCTCGTTGGGCCGAAGCGATACGACTTGCCTTGGCAGCAATTGGAAAGAGACGGATTCATCGCGGAGGCCCACTGCAACGAAGTCCGCGTACCGTTCTTGAACGGTAACTACGAACGCTACGAGCAAGTCCGCGAGGGCGAAAAGTTCCGTATGGCCGCGACCAACCCGGAAAAGATCCCCGTGATTCGAGATCTCGTCTCTCGGCACGAAGGGGACAATATTCTCGTCATCGGGACCTACGTCGATCAACTCCAAGAGGTATCTGCGGCGCTTAACGCCCCGCTGATTACGGGGAAGACGCCAAACTCTCGAAGAGAAGAGCTGTTTGGAGCCTTTAGAGAAGGCCGAATCAAGCTGTTGGTCGTGTCTAAGGTCGCAAACTTCTCGATCGATCTCCCCGACGCCAACGTTGCCATACAAATTTCAGGAACCTTCGGGTCCCGACAAGAAGAGGCGCAACGCCTCGGACGCATCCTTCGCCCGAAAAGCGATGGAGCGCCCGCCACTTTCTACACGGTCGTCACCAGCGAAACGAAGGAGCAAGAGTTCGCCCACAAGCGACAATTGTTCCTTACCGAGCAAGGCTACCGATACGCGATCGAAGAGCGTGCTGCGAGCTGACGGACAGCCGCAGACCCTACTTCACACTGAGAGATCCAAATGAGCGAACAAGAGGCTGCTACAACAAAACCAGCCAGTTCCGAGTCAGAAGGTTCCCCCCGCCGCCGCAGGCGCCGCCGCAGGCGCAATAGGTCCGATGGTGACAGCGGAGGCGGCGAAGGACGCCGTAGCAGGCGCGATCGTAGAAGAGACGGTTCCGACGGCGACGCCGCTGTCGCTGTAGCCGACTCCGGACGTCGCCCCAGTCGTCGCCGTGGGCGTCGTAGACGTGGCCGTCCCGCCGGTGGAGGTATGGCCCGTCGTAGACGGATGAGCCGTAACGAACTTGAAGAGCTCAGCGCGTACTTCGCGACCATGTCTGAACCCCTGGTTGCAGCCCTCTACACCGCGATGGGCGGACAACCGAGCCGCGTGCCTGACAGCAAGCGACTCATCCAGCTCGCCGTCCGCGCGCTGGCGCAGGGTGACCGACTGGGCAACCTATTGAAGGGCCTGCTCGCCAAAGACCGACAAGCCCTCGCGATCCTTCTCCAGAGTGGTGGCCTGGCGCACGCTGGCGAGTTCCACCGCGAACTCTCACTGACACTTGGCGGCGGTGAGCCAGAGTGGCGACGCGTAATGCAAACCTTGGGCGGCAAAGGCTTGGTTTGTGCCTCGGAGACGCAAGAGTCGGACTTCTTCTACCTGGTCCCCGAACCGCTCGTCGATCCCTTATTGAAGCTTCTCAAGGACGAGATGTCGCTTTCGACGTTTGAGCACCCAGAGATAAGCCCTGTCGACGAACGCCCATTCTCACCACCGCTGGACTTTTCCATCACGACGCTTGCAGCCTACCTGGACCAAGCGCCGCCCAAGATGACTCAGCAACAAGAGATCTTCAAAGTTCATAAAGAAGAGCTCGATACGTTCTTCGCCCAGCTTTGGGATCCAGACTCTGAACTCTTCAGCTTCCACATCGACTTCTTGATGCTGCACGGGTTGATTGAGCTTCGCGGTGACCGGCTCTCGGTAAACCGTGACACGCTTGAAGAGTGGCTGAACCTTGATGCTGAAGACCAGCGAGAACTTATCTTCCGCGCCTTGGAACAACGGATGCCGTACTCCGAATGGGTACTGTGGGCTGTCCACCTCGCGAAGGGCGAATGGGTTCCCGAGCAACCGCTGCAAGCGCTGTATCGAAGATGGCAACGCGGAGAGGACTGGCGCAAACGTTTCCATCAGAACGTATACGCAGCAACCCGTTCCGCAGAACGCGAAAGCTTCACCTTCGCGCCGTTGGTCAACGCGGGAATGTTGGACCTTGGCACATGGGGCCAAGAAAAGTTCTACCGATTGACGCCGCGCGCCAAAGAACTCCTCGACCCACCAGAAGACGACGGATTCAGCCAGTTCTATCTGACACCGAACTTCGAAATCATGGCACCAGCCGGCCTCGCGCCCATCGTCCTTTTCAGGATTGGTGAGATCGCCGAGCTCATCGGTTGTGACCGGGCAAACACCTACAGAATCACCCAACCGAGCATCGAACGCGCCACACAAAACGGATGGCGTAACGATGAAGTGCTCAACTTCTTGCGGGAAGGCAGTCAAATCGGGTTGCCTGAGAACGTCGAGTCCACGCTTATCGGCTGGATGGGCGCTCCCGGAGACGTCGAGTTCCATGAGGTCACGCTCATGACAATTCCGCGCGCTGCGATTCGAAAACTCGAAGCCGCGAAAGAAGCGAAACCTTTCATCGTTCACCGCTTCGCCGCGGGCCTCTATGCCGTGGATAGCTTCCGTCTCGCAGAACTTCGGGCAGCGCTACGAGAGTTGGGCTTCCACCCAAACGAAGACACACGTCAGTACCCGGGTTCTGTCAACGGCATCACCGCCCGAGAGAAGCTCCAACTCATGGTCGCAAATGCCCGCGACGCGAGTGAAGATCCACTCGCACGCGCACAGGCCGCTGACACGCCGCCCGACGCCCTACACCCCGTGCCCGGGAGTGGCGTATCGGGTCGCAAGACCATGACTAAGCGCAAGAAAAAGCTGCCGCCTCGGACAACACCAGAACGCACGACTCTGACCGTCATGGATGCGATTCGAGACAACAAAAATCTTGAACTCGTGTATCTCACACGCGACGACCAACGCACCTTGGTGAAGGTCGAGCCCGAGCGACTCGCATCGACCCGAGACGGTCACGCCGTGCTTATCGCAAGAGATATCGAAAAAGATGCGCGGTTGACCTATAGAGTCGCGCAGATCGAACGGCTCCGCAGCATGGACCGACGCAAACGATCCGGAGACTCGACATGAGCGAAGAAGCGGCGAAGACCGAAGTACAGCCCGAAGAAGCGCCACAAAACGAGCCGTCTTTTGAAAGCTCGCTCGCCGCGCTCGAAGATCGCGTTCGCCGGATAGACGCGGGCGACCTTCCGCTCGAAGAGGCGCTAAGACTCTTTGAAGAAGGTGTCGCACTCGCGCGTGAATGTCATGAGCGCCTCGATTCCGTCGAGCAGCGCATCATTGAACTCACCAGTACCCCCGAGTCGAGCAGCACCTAATCGACGCGCCTCGCAGGTCATAATCGTCAAAGGACTGTTGTGTGTTGCGATAAGGGTTGGCAGGTTTTCGCTAGTGACATAGAATCCCCGGACTCAGGAGAGTGGTGCGCGGATGTTCAATAGTGTCGGCCGAGGCAGAAAACGTCAGGCAAAGCGGACTTTCGGCTCGCTTGCGTCATCGTTCGCCGTAAACGGCTCTTTCATGTTGGCGCTCTTTTGGTCCGGGCTTCAGGCCGCAGAAGAGGTTCTCGACGAAGAATTACCTATCGAGGTGACCTTCTTCGACGCCGCGCCTCCTCCTCCACCGCCACCCCCTCCAGGCGGTGGTCCGAAGGCGGAAAAGGTAGAGAAGAAGGAAGAGCCTAAAGAAGAAGAACCTGAAGAGGTCGAGCCCGAAGAGGTCGAGCCCGAAGAAATTGAGGAACTGCCTGAAGAAGAGCCTGAAGAAGAACAGGAAGAGCCTGAAGAAGAAGGCGAAGAAGGCGGTCAGGAAGGCGGCGAAGTAGGCGGTGTCGTAGGCGGTGTCGTAGGCGGTGTCGTGGGCGGTGTGCTCGGAGGCCAACTTGGCGGCACCGGTGTGCAAGCTGTCCACTGGTCGGAAGTCAGTATCAAACGACAGGTCAAGCCCAAGTTTCCCGAAGCCGCCAAACAGCTGAATATCTCCGAAGCCCGCTGTCAGGTGCGCTTCTTCATCGATGAAAAGGGCGTTCCCTACGACGTAAAAGTCGAGACCTGCCCAGCAATCTTCCGCGAATCCGCGCTCGCAGCAGCGTGGAAATGGCGCTTCTACCCGCAAAAGGTCGAAGGCAAAAAGCAGAAGGCGCAGTTCGTTTTGTCCATTACCTACCGGCTGAGGTAGGCCTCCAAAGAGGTACACATGTCGTTTTCACCCCATGAACTATGGGCACATATGGGCTTGGTCTCCAAGTTCATCTTCTTTCTACTCATCGCGATGTCCGTCGCTGCCGTCTATGTGGCTGTCGAGCGCTGGTTCACCTTTGCGAAGGCGCGTAAGCAGTCTCGCGAGTTGGCAGAAGCAATCGACGTACCGCTGGCCAAGCTCGACGTGGGTGAAGCCTTGCGGCTCATCGACGATATAAAGTTTCGCTTCGCGTTCCTGGGCCGCCTTCTCCGTGCGGGCCTGGTCGAAATGATCAGCCGCCCCGACAGACAAGGACTGGAAGCCTCAAAACGCGCCCTGGAGCGCACCGCGCTCGCTGAAGGCCACGACCTGAAGCGCGGGATGGCGATCCTCGCGACAGTCGGTTCCACAGCACCCTTCGTCGGACTGGTCGGGACAATCTTCGGGATCATCAACGCCTTCTCTGGAATGGCTGAATCTGGTTCTGGTGGTCTTGCTTCGGTCTCCGCAGGTATCGCGGAAGCACTCGTCGCAACCGCGGTTGGAATCGCGGTAGCCATTATTGGGGTCTGGCTCTTCAACTTCTTCAATGAAATCGCGGAGGGCATATCTGCAGATATGTCGCTCTCAATTCAAGAGTTCGTCGACTGGGGTGAGAAACTCGTGTTGTCGATCGAGGAAGGAGAAACCGCAGGGTTTGCTGAAGGCGTCGTGATTCCGGATCCACCGGATCACTCATCAAGCGCCTCAACAACGTCTGAGACGAGCAGCGGGGATTAAGCACCGTGGGCGGTAAGGTCGGAAATTCCGGAGGCGGCCCGATGGGCGATATCAACGTGACGCCGCTCGTCGACGTCGTGTTGGTCTTGCTAATCATCTTTATGGTGGTCACGCCGATGCTCTCCTCGGGTATCGACGTGATGCTGCCGAAGGCGCGTACGACCGAGTCGACGCAAGACGTCGGCCAACACATCGTTGTCGGAATTCGTAACGATGGCGCGTTGTTTATCGACACCACCCAAACCACGCTCGAAGAACTGATTCCCGACATCAACGAAGCGTTCCGAGATGACCCAGCCAGGGGTATTCTCATTAAGGCCGACAGCACCCTGCCCTACAGCACTGTCCGCGAGGTCATGGACGCTATCGCCGAAGGTGGAATGACGACGCTCTTGCTCGCCGCTGAAAAATACCAAGCGACGGCTGAGGAGTAACGATGGGTATCGAGATTGACGGTGCGAAAGGGCCTGACGGCGATATCAATGTCACCCCGCTCATAGATATCGTGCTCGTGATGCTCATCATCTTCATGGTGCTGACGCCGATCGTCATCGAAGAAATGGCGGTCAGCCTTCCTGAAAAGACAGAAGTCGTTCAACAGGAAGACATGCCAAAGGATCAACTCCTTGTGGCAGTGTACGAAGACCAAACCGTCGCGCTAAATAAAAAGGTCATGCCGCTCGACGAACTGCGCAATGCACTGTCCAAGCGACTGAAGACCAAGACCAAACGTGTCGTGTTCGTAGATGGGCACCCAGACGTCGATTATGGCTTCATGGTGAAGGCTATGGACGCCGTGAGAGATGCCGGCGCCGAGCGTGTCGGCCTCGCGAAGCTAAAAGACGAAGGGCCAGCCCGCCTCGGCGCAGCCCCTGCAGCGCTCCCCGATGGCGCGGCTGCACCGCCCGTCGAAGGCACAGCAGCACCCGCGACTGAAGGCTGATTCCGTTACGTGAACGCGAAAGTGTCGCGCTGAATCAGTTTTCTGCCGTAGCGACGACGTCCAACCGGCCCTTCAAGCGCCCCAACTCGACAAGAGCCAAAGCATAATCTGTACGCGCTTTGGCATGCGTAACCTTGGCTTGTGTGAGACTGTTCTGGGCATCAAGCACGTCCTTTTCAAGCACGCGCCCCTGTTGCTGTCGCGTTTTCTCAGCACGCAGCGTCAGGTCGGCCAGTTCAACATTCTTGGCGGCAAGCTCTACCTGCTTATGCGCACCGCGTAGCGACCGGAGCTGTGCTCTAAGGTCCTGCACCAACGCATTCTCGGCAGACCGTAGGGCGTGCTCATACTGGGTAACGGTCGCCGACGCAGATCTGAGCTGACCACGGTCCGAACGGTTGCCCAAAGGCATCGAGAACTCTGCGCCAAGATACCACTGCGCCAAACCGCCTCCGGTCATCTCACTGAAGGCATCCGCCAGCGACGCTTCATACCCCTCCACCTTGTACGAGGCAGTGGCGTCAAGTTGCGGAAGCAGACCATGTCGTTGCAGCGTAAGACTCATTTTTGCGTTCTCGAGCCCCAAACGCGCGCTCTTTAGCGAAGGGTTTTCTTCAAGCGCGGATGCGAGCACATCCGCTTCGTTCGCGGCAAGCGGAACAGCTTCTACAGGCTCTGAGGTGGCTGCCCACATTCCGTCTGGTCGCGCACCGAGTACGACTGCGAGAGCGTCGCTCGCTGAACTTCGCGCGTTGCGGGCGCTCAAGAGATTGCTTTTGGCTTCAATGACAGCGGCTTCTGCGCGTGTGTTTTCAACGGGCGCAAGCTCACCGGCCTCGACACGCGCCTGCGTGATCCGGTGCTCTTCCTCGGCAACGCGTAGCGCCTCTTCAGAAATACCCACGGTGGCCTGCTGATAATGAAGCTCCCAATACGCTGCGGCAGCGCTTGCAGCAGTCTGCAGACGAGTGGATTGCAACGAAAGCTCCGCCTCAGTCAGCGCGTTCCGTGCCTCACGGACACCCTCCAGGTTGTGAGCGACCTTGTGCCCCTCCAACAACGCCTGACTGACCTGTGCTTGAACGGACGTATTGAACTGCGCGTCACTTTCGACGACATAGCCCCCTTCCGTCAACTCATACCGGAACTTGCTCTGACTCACGTCGAAGGAGAGCGACGTACTCGTTCCTGTCGGCGCGAAATGCGAGACGCTCGTTGACGTGTTGAGACCTGCGTAAGTCGAATCGACCTGACCGTATTCCTGAATCGACTGGCTATCGGACGAGGAATACCCAGAACTTGCGGCAAACGACGGGTCGAAGGTACCGCTCGCGGTCACGACAGCCGCCTGCATCCCCACAACATTCGCCTCGGCTGAGGCTAAGTCCGGGTTGCTCGCCAGCGCCTTACGCAGCGCATCCGCGTAGGTCAGCTCCTGCGGTGTCTCCGCAGCAGCCACATCCACCGCGAGCCCGGCACTCAAAATAACCAGCGTGCCAAATAGACTTCGAATCATCGCGACTCCGATTTCGGTAGCCACACCCAAGACAGCCAACGGCTGCCACTTGAGCGCATGTCATCTAGAAGAGAATAAAGCAAAGGAACAAAGAATAGTGTCAGGACCGTCGCCGTGACCAATCCGCCAGCGACCACACGCGCCAATGGTGCGTACGGCATGCCTACAAAAGTCGAAGAACCAAGCGCCATCGGCAACAACCCAAATAATGTCGTCAGCGCGGTCATCAAGATCGGCCGCAGCCTCCGGTTGCCCGCCTCGACGAGCGCCTCGAGGCGGCCGAGTCCACCCTTGCGCAACTTGGTCACAAGATCCAACAACACAATGCCGTTGTTCACGACAACCCCGATCAAGACGACAAGCCCCACACCAGCCATGCCGGCGAGTTGGTCCCCTGTAAAGAACAACGTCCAGTACACGCCCAAAACGGCCATGGGGATGGTCGTAATCACAGCCAGTGGCAACAGGAGGCTCTCAAACAAGACACCCATGAGCAAAAACACGAACGTTACCGAAAGCAATAGCGCCATCTTCATCGCGTCGTTGGACTCGTTCTCCTCCTGGAAACGGCGGCCCTCTTCCCAGCGGTAACCACGAGGCATCGCCATATCTTCTAGCGCCGCCTCCAAAATCGCCTTACCCCGTGACGTGTCCACGCCGTCCTCTAGATCGATCACAAGGTCCAAGCCCGTCTCTCGATCGTGGCGCCGGACAGAAGACCAACCCTTACCAATCTCGCGCTCGGTCACCGAACGAATGGGGACCACCGTCTGCGCCTCTGGCAGCCACAAAGGGAAATCCAAGAGCGTG